>OFML01001744.1_pt1 | contig 11415 bp, 8 predicted proteins | sample 1541831 | NCBI WGS metagenome assembly OFML01 (sample SAMN04209237, study PRJEB22552) | human gut metagenome | biome: gut; material: feces | host: Homo sapiens | place: USA: Oklahoma | reverse complement strand
TGAAGACGCCTCCTGAAGGACGGAAGACGGATATGGTTTCTGTACGTAATACCTGGTGGCATCAGTTTATTAAGGAGAACAACTACCGTCTTTGTGTGAATAATTCGTTTTCCGGTGCTACTATTTGCCATACCGGTTACCGTTCGGAGGATTATAGCGACCGTTCTTTCATCACCCGGATGAAGGCGTTGGGCTGTCCTGATATTATTTTTATTTTTGGCGCGACTAATGATTATTGGGCAAAATCTCCTTTAGGAGAGTATAAGTATGCGGATTGGTCTAAAAAAGATTTGTATTCTTTCCGCCCTGCCATGGCTTATATGCTGGATACAATGATTGATTACTATCCTAATGTGGAGATTTATTTTTTGTTGAATGATGGTTTGGGAAACGAGATAACTGAATCAGTCAGAACAATTTGCAAACATTATCAGATCGATTGCATCGAATTGAAAGGGCTTGATAAGATGAGCGGCCATCCTTCGGTGAAAGGGATGAAACAGATTAGTGAACAGGTGAAGGCGTATATGGCTGTGCACGGAAAGTGACATGATCGTTTTTAAAGCCTGTTTAAATTTTTGTTTTCATTTCAGAATGACAATGCTGATGAAAATTTAAACAGGCTAAAAGGAATATAATTCTTTTGTGAGGTGAAGCGCAATGGCAGATTTTATCCCCAAGCCCTATAAAAAAGAGCCGGTAACCATCCGCTTAAGTTCGGATAAAATAGAAGAAATTGATCGCCTGGCCGATGTCTGCCACATTAGCAGAAGTGCCTTGATCAATCAGTGTATCGATTACGCGCTGGAACATGTACCCATGTTTGTATTGGCCAATTCTGGAAATAAATCATCATAGTCCCCAACGCAGGAAAACGGCGTCTACTTAAGTGGACGCCGTTTCTCTTTCAAATTCGAAGAGGAGATCCCCGCTGTTTTTCAGCAGGGACCTCCTTTTTTGTTTTATGGGCTTTAGCCTGTTGAGTGGGACGGAGTTTTTCGTTGTTCCGAAAAACGTAGTTCCACGAAATAAAGAACCACCCGCTATGCGGGTGCGCATCGAAAGTTATACAAAAAAATTACCTTTCCGGTTACAATAAAGTTGTTCAGGCTATATTGTAGAAAGGAAAGGTAATTTATGGCGAAGAAAGAAAATGCACTCGCGCATACAAAATGGATGTGCAAATATCATATCGTCTTCACTCCAAAGTATAGACGAAAAATTATTTATAATCAATACAAAGCGGATATACGGGATATTATCAAACAACTGTGTAGTTATAAAGGAGTAGAGATTCTAGAAGGTCATCTTATGCCAGATCATATACATATGCTAGTGAGCATTCCGCCTAAAATAAGTGTATCTTCCTTTATGGGATATTTGAAAGGAAAAAGTGCACTGATGATATTTGATAGGCACGCAAATTTAAAGTATAAATTTGGAAATCGTCATTTCTGGGCAGAAGGGTATTATGTCAGTACAGTGGGATTAAATGAAGCCACTATCAGGAAATATATCCAGGAACAGGAAAAGCATGATGTTGCAATGGATAAGTTAAGTGTGAAAGAATATGAAGACCCTTTTAAGGGTTAAGGCTAAGTAGTATCAATACCCCTTAAGGGGTAGCGACGAGTCAAGAGCAATATGGCTTGAACGGGGCTATGGGAAGGATGCGAAAGCAAACTGCCCATAGCGACAAAGAGAAAGCCAGCGCCTTGAGACGCTGGCCTAGCAACAAGGGCTTATAGCCCTAGAGCAAACCACCCGTTTGACGGGTGGTTATGATTTTTTATGACTAGGCGGTAATGCGGATGGACTGTTCCACCGTATCGGAGATCCACTGCCCATAGAGATCGGCTGCTCGGAAGGAGAAAATACGGAATCCGGCAGAACCGACAGAGGCTTTTAAAGTCCAGATACGAGTGTCACCTTTGTCCTCATATCCGACGACAGAAGTGGTAATGGAACGTCCTCTTTCATTGACCATAGAGAGCTTGCCAACCGAAGTGGAGGTGCAGACTGTAATAGTAAATTCCTCATTGACGTTGGCAGACGTTTTGTCAAAATCGGCCCAGAAAATAGCAGGCTCCACATCCAACGGCGGATTCACTACGTCAAAGGAGACGGTAGCGTCGGTGAGTACCAACTGATTATTTTCATAGGCTCCCAGAGTAAGAGTCCGGTTAAGGCCAGCAGTACCCAGCCGGATTTTAATGTCCCAATTTTTGACGCCGTCGCCTACTGTGGAGGAAAGGGAGAGGATCCCGATCCCTTTGTTGTTTTCATTGAAGATGGCGATACGCCGTACAGAGAGGGGTGTGGTGGCGTGTAAGATAATGTCGCCGTCCACTTCATAGGATTCTTGGTCGGCCCAGAGGCGATAGTCTTCTGAGGGGATAATCTGTTCCTCAACGGTCACAGGGAAAGAGGCTTTGAGACCCAGGGGATTCTCGACGCCGTCCGGAAGGCTCAGAGTGCCGGACAGGGTATAGTTGCCCGCTTCATTGGGATGGTATCCCATCTCCGACCAGGTGACGTCTAAATCCATAGTACTGCCGTCGGATAATGTTACCTTGGCCGACTGAGGCAGATCCTTAAGATCGGCAAACTGAGTGCCGAAGGGGACCGAGATGCCTTCAAAATCTTCTACCGATTGAACGGTCACAGGGGAGGGTTCAGACGACGCCTTTTCGTAGAGCTCCAGTTCAAAGACGCGTGCGGCAGTATCGCCGGACTTGCTGCCTTTGGTAGTGATGTACAAGCGGATATACCGGGCGTCAAAGGCCGGGACGTAGCGGTCGGTGACGTCGGCCACGTTATCCGTGACTATGTCCACATCCACCCATTCGATGCCGTTGTCGCTCTTTTGCAGTGTAAAGTCGCGGCTGTTGAGCAGGGAGGTCTCGCCGCCGGCTCCTGCATGACGCACAACCCAACGGCTGATGGTGTGAGTCTCGCCCAAATCGAGCTGGATCCAGTCGGGATTTGCCTGGGAATTGCCGCACCATTTGCTGTTGTCCAGCACGGTACCGTCCACAGCTTTGTCGGGTTCCTCGTTTGTAAAATTGGCGCTGGCCGTGGCATCGGCGCCCAGGGCTACGTTGACCATGGGTTCTGCTTGTTGGTCAAACATCCAGTCGATCATTTCCTGGGTCCGGTATGCCTGTACCCAAGAGTCATGTCCCACGCCGGGATACTCGGTATAGGTGACGTTGGCGTTGAGAGCTTTTAGGGCGTTGACCATATCCCGGGAACCGGAAACCGGTACGGTGGGATCGCTGTCCCCGTGGAAGACCCAGATGGGTTTGTCGCCCAAATCCCCGGCCTTGGAGGGATCGCCTGCACCGCAGATGGGGACCATAGCGGCAAACAGATCCGGGAACATGGTGTTTAAGTACCAAGTTCCATAACCGCCCATGGAGATGCCGGTGGAATACATACGGGTGGAATCGATGTTATACTGGCTCTTGACTTGGGCGACGATGTCCAGGACCATTTCCATTTCATCGCTGATGGGGACATTGTCCATATCGTAAGACCCCTTACCCCAGTCGGTATCCACCCACTGTTCGTTTACAGGGCATTGGGGGGCGATGACAAAGCATTCGTTCCTCTGCTGATTTTCCGGTTCCGCCCAGACGGTAGCGCCCTCGTTTGCCTTGAGGATGGATTCATTGTCGGTACCGCGTTCCCCTGCCCCGTGGAGGAAAAGCACGACCGGATAGGATTTGGTAGGATCGTAATTTTGAGGGACGTACAGACGGTAAGGCATATCGTGCTCGTATTGGACGTCAGAATAGATGCGTTTCTGAAACGTATCTGGAACTGTGGCCGGGCCGTAAAGTTCCAGTTCAGCCACATGGGCGGTATCGCCGGCCGCCTCTGTGATGTGTAGGCGGACATACCGGGCGGCAAAGGGATCCACCACACGGCTGGTGACGTCGGCTGTATTGCCGGTGACAGTATCCACATCGGTCCACTCGATGCCGTCATCGCTGGCCTGGAGGGTAAAGGAGCTGTTGTCGCCGCCGTGTTTTACCGTATAACGTCCCAAAAAAGAGGGCGTTCCCAGATCCACAGTCACATCGGCAGATCCATTCTCCAGAGGAGCGGACCACTGAGTGGAATCCTTGCCGTCAATGGCCAGGGAAGCGTCACCCGCCGCGGACGCAGCCGATTGATTCAGGGACAGATTGGTCCATTGGCCTTCCATACACTTGAGAGTACCTGAGATGGCGCTGTACCACTGCGCACCGACCTTGTGATATCCGGCCTGATTGGGATGTACGCCATCACCCAGGTCATCCAGCGTGAGGACCCTATTGATATCCACAAAGGTGACGTCCATCCCCTGGGCGGATTTCTCTGCTACGATGCCCGGGATAGCGGCATTGTATTGTTCGGCCTTCTGGGCGGCGTTTTCCGGGAGATTGGTTTGTTTGGATTCATCGATGGGGGCGATGGAACCCACAAACAATTTGACGTCCGGATCCACCGAGAAGATCTTGTCGATCATGGCGCTGAGGCCTTCGGTGTTGACGTGGTCCTCCCACCAGATATCGTTGGTACCGGCCATCAGAGTGATGACGTCGGGCCGATAGAGATCCATCCACTCCTCCACATGATGGTAGAGGCTCACGGATGTATCATCGCTTTTGATGCGCCATCCGCCGTAACCGCAGTGCTCGATGTCATCCATGCCCTCCGAATTGACGGTATGGCTGCCCACAAAATCGATCTCGATGCCGTCACGGCTTAGGTATTCCTTGAGCACAGAACGGTAACCGCCGGGGATGGGGACGCCTTCGGTAATGGAATCGCCCAAAGGCATGACCCGGATACGGGAATCCTCTTCCGCCTGTCCGTCCAGCGGGGCGCCGTACACTTCCAATTCATTGATGCGGGCGACGTTCGGCTGGGATCCTCCGTTTGTCACAAACAGCCGGACATACCGGGCCAGGAAAGGCGCCACATCCCGGTCGGTGACGGCGTCGGTGTTGCCGGTCACAGCGTCAACGTCCACCCAGTCGATGCCATTCTGGCTCTTCTGAAGCTTAAAGTCCCTGGTGTTCATGGACTTGTCTTCACCACCGGTCTGGGCATGGCGCACCACCCATCGATCCAGGACATAGGTGCTGCCCAGATCCACCTTGAGCCAAGCGCCTTGAGACAGATCAAAGAAACCGGAAGACCATTTGTCGTCCTTGGCAGTGGAACCATCCACCGCTTTGTCAGGACCGTCTTGATTGTACTGTTGGCTGGCTGTGGCGGTCTTATGAAGGGCTGCATTTTCCGAATAGTCGGTGGCATACAGTTCGAATTCATTGATGCGGGCCACATTGGCTTCGCCGCCGTGGGTGATGTAAAGGCGGACATAACGGGCTGAGAAGGGATCTACAATGCGGTCGGTGACGGCATCGGTATTGCCGGTGACCACATCCACGTCAGACCAGTCGGTGCCGTTGTGACTTTTTTGCAGCTTGAAGTCCCGGGTATTGAGCCAGGCGGCTTCACCGCCGGCTTCTGCATGATAGACCACCCAGCGGGCGATGGTATACTCTTTGCCCAAATCCACCATCATCCATTCGCCGTCGTGGGTGAAGTAATTGGAGGACCACTTGCTGTCCTTGCTGACGACGCCGTCCACCGCTTTTTCCGGACCGTCTACACCGTACTGCTGGCTGGCCTTGGTGGTTTTACCCAAGGCTACATTGGTCCACAGGGAGGAACCGTACACTTCCAGTTCATTGATGCGTGCAACGTTATCCTGATGACGGCCGCCTTTGGACACAAACAAGCGGACGTACTGGGCAACAACCGGCGTAATTGTCCGATCGGTAACGGCGTCGGTGTTGCCGGTCACAGAGTCCACATCGGTGAAGTTTTTACCGTCACTACTCACCTGTAGTTTAAAGTCGGCGGTATTCATGGTATTGACTTCGCCGCCTGATTCAGCATGATAGACCACCCAACGGTCGATGACACAGGGTTCGCCCAGATCCACCGTCATCCAGGCGCCTTTGTTTAAGTCAAAAAAGTTGGAAGACCATTTGCTGTCTTTGCTGACGACTCCATCCACTGCTTTTTCCGGGCCGTCCACGCCATACTGCTGGCTGGCTGTGACCGATTTGCCCAGAGCGAGATTGACCGAAGTATCTTCCGCCAGGGCTATAGAAAAAGTGGAAGCCGGCAGGATGCTCAGCACCATCAGCAGGCATAAGCATAGGGAAATAAATTTTTTCATAACCTTCTCCTTTAATTGGTATCGTATTTTTCTCCTTCTGAATGAATAAAGATGTGTTTCCTCCTTTTTTATAAAAATAAATAAAAACATAGGGAATATATATGTATTTTATCGCATCAAAAGGGGATCTACAAGGTGTTTCTGGAAATTAAAACCGCTTAATAAAAAGGAATATTTCCTCAAAAAATACCATCTTTTTTTCAGTCATGCTTCACAAAGAAAAGCAGAGTTTAAGAAAACCAATTAAGGGAAACAAAAAGGCCGTCCCAAAAGGAACGGCCTTTTTCACAACTTATACTAGTTATTCGTGTTGCAGTTGTTTGATGTTCAGAAGCTCAATGCACCCCGAAGGGCAAACCTCTGCACATTTCCCGCAGGCGGTACATTTTTCTGGATCGACGCTGGCCAGGAATTCCTTCACCGTCACCGCGCCGAATTCACAGGATTTGACACAGCGCATGCAGCCGATACATCCGGCAGTGCACTGTTTGCGTGTCTCGCCGCCTTTGTCGTGATTGCTGCAAGCCACCTGTGCAGCAGCAGGAGCCGACACAATGGTGATGAGATGTTTGGGGCAGGCCGAGACGCACTGGGTACATGCCTTGCAAGCGGCGGGATTGACCACGGCGATACCATTGCAGAGAGAGATGGCGCCGTAGGGACAGGACTTCATGCAGTCGCCGAACCCAAGGCATCCGTAGGAACAGGCGCCGTCCCCGCCGAACTGCATGCTGGCGGCGGCACAGGTTTGGATGCCGGCATAATCCATTTTTTTGCTGGTTTTCTGGCAAGTACCCAGGCAGTGGACAAAGGCAGTTTTGTACTGTTCGCCCGCCGCCTCCAGCCCTAGGATACCGGCGATGGCGTTCGCCACCTCTGAACCGCCCGGGGCACACAATCCGTTTTTTGCTTCGCCGGCCGATAGGGCGTTTGCATATCCCTCGCAACCGGAGAACCCGCAGGCGCCGCAGTTGGCGCCGGGTAAAACCCCTTTGACGGCCTGAGCCTTTTCATCCACCGGCACAGCCATGACCACCGAGGCCACGGCCAACCCCACGCCGGCGATCAATCCCAGCCCAGCCACCAGTAAAATAGGAAATAGGATGCTCATGAATGGGAACCTCCTTATAAATCAATGGGAATGGGTGGACGATCAACCGAACAGGCCTTGAGCCAGGCCCTGGAAGCCGAAGAAAGACAAAGAGACAATGGATGCGGAAATCAGGGTGATGGGCAAGCCCTTCAGGGATTCCGGAATGTCGCTTGCCTCAATGCGCTGGCGTACGCCGGCGAAGATAACCATAGCCAGCAAAAATCCCAATCCCGCACCCAGGGCGTTGACTACCGACTGGGCGAAATCATAACCCTTGTCAAAGTTTAAGATGGTGACGCCCAGCACGGCGCAGTTGGTGGTGATGAGAGGCAAATAGATGCCCAGGGACTGGTAAAGCGGGGGAATGAAACGTTTGAGGGTGATCTCCACCAGCTGGACCAGGGCCGCGATGACCAGGATAAACACAATGGTCTGCAAATAGGCCAGATCGTTGGGGACCAGGACCAATGCGTACAACGGCCAGGTTACCACTGTCGCCAGCACCATGACGAAGATGACGGCGGCGCTCATGCCCACAGCCGTATTGAGCTTCTTGGAGACGCCCAGGAAGGGGCATATCCCTAGGAATTTAGAGAGGACAAAGTTGTCGGTCAAAATGCCGGCGATCAGGATGCTCAAAAACATACTCATTGCTCATCGCCCTCCTTTGCCGAATCGGGATTGTCGCAGGCGTTTGCGCCGGGACACCGGCTGGCCGACGGGCATCCGCGGCAGCCCAGGGAGGCTTTTTTACCGTCGCCCGACAATTTGTTGGCCAGCACGATCAGCATGGCAAATACAAAGAATCCGCCGGGAGGCAGGATCATGACGATCATGGGATCGATGGCGCCGGCCGTCACCGACAGGCCAAAGATGGTGCCGTTGCCCAGCAGTTCGCGGATGGAACCCATGAGTAGCAGAGCGGCGGTGAAGCCGACGCCCATCCCCAGGCCGTCCAGGACGGAGGGGAGCACCTTATTTTTGCTGGCGAACATCTCAGCACGGGCCAGGATGATGCAGTTGACTACGATGAGGGGGAGATAAATGCCCAGTTGTTCGTCGATGGCCGGGGCAAAGGCCTTGACCAGCATCTGTACCAGGGTGACAAATCCAGCGATGATGGTGATAAAAGCGGGGATGCGGACCTTGTCAGGGATGATTTTACGGGTCAGGGAGATGACCAGATTGGAGCACACCAGAACAATGGTGGCGGCCACACCCATGCCGATGCCGTTAAAGGCCATGGTGGTGACGGCCAGGGTGGGACAGGTGCCCAGGGTGAGGCGGAGGACAGGGTTTTCTTTGACGATGCCGTTGGTAAAGACGCTCATCAGGGATTTTTGTTGTTTGGCCATGATTATTGTCCTCCTTTCACTTGACTGTAAAGCTCCACAGCCTCGTTGACAGCATTGGTCACAGCGGTGGAAGTAATGGTGGCGCCGGTGATGGCGGCTACTTCGTTATCGGCCGAAGCCGATCCCTTTTTGACGACAAATCCACCGTCTGGAACAGCCTTTTTATATCGATCCGTAAAAGAGGGATCATCGGCCTTGGCGCCCAGACCAGGGGTCTCACTGTGGCTTAGGATGGTCACACCGGTCACCACACCATCGGTACCGATGCCGGTCATGACCTCTACATCGCCGCCATATCCCGCCGCGGCCGTGGTAAAGACGTATCCCACATCCTGGCCGCTTTGATCCTTACCTATATAATAGGTGACGTCGCCCTCTTGTTTTTCCTCAAAGTCGGCGGCACCCGGCAGCACTTCCAAACGGGAAGCTGCGGCAGCTTCAGCATTCTGCTGGGCGATTTTGTCGGCGGTGATGTCGTTGGTGACGGCCAATAGACCGGTGATGATGAGACAAATCAAGGTGAGGGTAACGGTGGGGATAAAAATCTGTTTTACCTTAGGACTCATGCCTTAGCACCCGCCTCTCCAAAGGATTTGGGATAGGTCAGCCGTTCGATGTGAGGGGTGAGGATGTTCATCAGCACAATGGAGAAGGAAACGCCTTCCGGCAGGCTGCCAAACTGGCGGATGACCATGGTGAGGAATCCGCATCCCAGGCCGAAGACCACCCGGCCCCAGAAGTTGATGGGGCTTGTGACATAGTCTGTGGCCATAAAGATGGCGCCCAGCATGACGCCGCCCGAGAGAAGTTGGGTCAGGGGATCCAGCCCCATCAGCAGGGACATAGCGGCAACCATGCCCATAAAGCACAGAGGGATGACCGGACTGATGACCCGGCGGATCACCAGGTAGAGTCCACCCAGAAGCAGGGCCACGGCACAGGTTTCACCCAAGCATCCGGCGCGCAGCCCGAAAAACATGTCGGTCAGCGAAGGGAGGGCCTGGCCGGTTCCTTCGGCCATGATACCCAAGGGGGTGGCGGTGGTGACGGCATCGGCCGACAGAGGCTGTACCCAATTGGTCATAGGGGAGGGGAAGGAGACCATCAGAACAATACGGGCCGTCAAGGCGGGGTTTACGAAGTTGTGCCCGATACCGCCAAACAGCTGTTTAACCACCACAATGGCGATGGCGCCGCCCAAAGCGGCCATCCAGAGGGGGAGGGTGACCGGCAGGTTAAAGGCCAGGAGCAGCCCGGTGACCACGGCGCTCAGATCCTCGATGGAGGAATTGCGTTTCATAATTTTGCGGCAAAGGTACTCCGACACTACGCAAGATGCCACCGTCACCGCCTCCAGGAGGAGGGCACGCCATCCGAACAGGATGACCGATGCAATGAGGGCCGGGCATAGAGCGATAATGACGTCCAGCATGAGTTTTTGAGTGGTGTCGCCGCTTCGCAGATGGGGCGACGAGGAGACAATCAACCTTTCCATTACGCTTTCTCCTCCTTCTTTTTGGGTTTCGGTGCATTTTTCACCATGCTCTTGGCAAGGCGCATGTTTTGAACGATGTACCGTCCAGCCGGGCAGACGTAGGAACAGCATCCGCATTCCATACAGGTCATGACGTTGGCCTTCTGGAGCCCCTCCATATCTTTTAGCTTATAACATCTGGCCACCTGAGGGGGAACCAGGTGCATGGGACAGGCCTTGACGCAACGTCCGCAGCGGATGCAGGGGGATTCGTCCATCAGATGGGCGTCCTTTTCGGCAAAGGCCAGAATGGCGTTGTTCTGCTTGAGAACCGGCAAAGAGTCGTCGCTGAGGGCGAGGCCCATCATGGGGCCGCCCATGAGGAGCTTGCGGGGCGTCTCTTTGTACCCGCCGGCAAATTCCATAACGTCGTGGATGGAGGTGCCGATGGGCACTAAGATATTCTTGGGATAGAGGACGGCCGAACCATCCACAGTCAGGCGTTTTTGGATCAGAGGCATACCGGTTTTCATGTACCGGGCCAAAAAGGCGATGGAGGTGATGTTCATCACCACCACGCCCACGTCCGAAGGGAGCTTGCCCTTGGGGATGACACGGCCGGTGGTCTGATGCACCAGCACCTTTTCAGCGCCCTGTGGGTACCGGGAGGGCAGCGGCATGACGTTGACCTGATTTTTGGGATCGTTTTCATTGTATGCGATGTCCGACAGCACCTTGATGGCGTCGGGTTTGTTGTTTTCGATGGCGATGATGACCTGGTCCACGCCCAGGAGATCCTTGACGGTATATATGCCTGACATCACGTCCCAACTATTTTCCATGGCTTCCCGATAGTCGGCGGTGATGTAGGGCTCGCACTCGGCGCCGTTGATGACCAGGGTGTCGATTTTAACGTTGCCGGGAGGGCTCAATTTGACGTGGGCGGGAAATCCTGCGCCGCCCAGGCCCACCAGGCCGGATTCACGGACAGCCTTGATAAAGTCTTGCTTGGAATGGATGATCGGCGGTTTGACCGAATCATCGGTCTCTTGCTGGCCATCCGACTGGATGGCCACTGCTTTGGTGCGTTGGCCGGAGGGGAGCAGGATGTCGGTGATGGCCGTCACCTTGCCGGAGACGCTTGCATGAATGGGGGCCGACACAAATTGGGATGTGTCCCCAATCACTTGGCCCACCTTGACCAGATCCCCGATCTTGACGGTTGGGACGCAAGGGGCGCCGATGTGCT
>OFML01001743.1_pt1 | contig 11424 bp, 15 predicted proteins | sample 1541831 | NCBI WGS metagenome assembly OFML01 (sample SAMN04209237, study PRJEB22552) | human gut metagenome | biome: gut; material: feces | host: Homo sapiens | place: USA: Oklahoma | reverse complement strand
TGAAGATGGTGCTTCCATCCGATGACCCCAATGTTCGATACATCGAAAAGAACTTTTCTGTATGCCCAAATAAAGAAGTTATTGAGAATGTGAGAAATCGTGTTACTGCTTATGAGGATTCTGTTCGTCACCATTATGAAATGATTGAAATGGCGGCTTATAAAGACAGTCTTGCCAATCGCTTATTGCGAGAGTCTAAAGAGATTAAAAGTAATTTTGGCAATCGTTAGACAACGGAACTATTAGTAATTTAGAGGTGTATAATGCAATTCAACCTCCCATTATATAGCAGACTTTTCTATATAATGGGAGGTTCTGATGTATTCCTATTTGTATTTTGCATAGGCTTTTTCCAATCGTTTGTCATACTGATTCTGGGCATACCCAGAGCCATTATAATGTCGGGCAAACTCTTTCCAGTCAAGATTACGAAGATAGCCATCCCATCGGTTGCCTTTGATAAACTGAACAAACAGTTCCAGCTGCTTGCCCTCGCTTTCCGTCATCATCTCAACAAACTCGCTGACGGATTTACAGCCGCTCACTTGATAGTTGAATCCCATAATCTGAGCCAATCCCCAACTTGCAGACGAATCGGCAGCTTCACGATGGATAGCTCTTGCACGCTCCAAACGGTCATATTCCTTCAAGCCACCTTGATAATGGGTCTTCGTCCATTTGGGATAGAGAATGTCTTCATTGCCTTTCTGATGTTTGGCAGGATCAATGCCTCTATTCTTCAACTGACTCCAGAAAATGTGTCCCTCAAATAGAATTGTAGGTTTGCCAACAGCAAGGAAACCGCCCTTATTGCCTGTTTCAACTTCAAGCACAGCCTTAATTGCGGCAACTTCCACACCAAGCAGCTCTGCTGCGTGTTTGAAATCCGATTCTGTGAGACGCAAGGAAGCCAAAGACTGGGCACTGTCGCTTTGCAACATATCCCATGTGCGTTGACCAACTATTCCGTCGGATACCAATCCGTAGTCTTTTTGGAAATTACGGACAGCCACTTCGGTATCATTACCGAATATTCCATCAGCTCCTACGTGATAGCCCTTCTTGCAGAGCAATCGCTGAAGCAACTCAACATCTGTACCAGATGCACCTCTTTTTAATGTTTGCATAATTTCTAATTTTTACATGTTATTGTCATTTTGACTTATTGTAGAACACGGCTTTCTTCTTTATGCCGTTTCCCCCTTATAGAAATACACCTTCATCGTATATTTCCTGTCTTTGCTGATGCGTAGCAGGGCTTCTGCGTTCATACGCTTCCAACCTTCAGTCAGTTCAAGGACATAGCCATCGGCAAGTTCCATGCTGAACGTGGTCTTGTCTGCCTTGATATGTCTCTGCAACCATTCACGTTTCATGCACGACAGGTTCATGAGGAATAGGTAGGCATCCACAAAGGTGGCAGGTCTGACTTCCCAAATATAGCGACCTTGCCGTTTCTTCACCTTGACAACTCTTTCTTTGTTAGCCTTTTCCAAAGACGAAATAATGGATTCTTCCAACAAGGATTTGTCCACGACTTCCTTGATAGTCTTTTCACCAACAGAATCGTCCTCATCCTCTATGAGGGGACATTCCTTATCCACCCATTCGCTAAACTTTTTAACGACCGTGTCTCTTATTCTTGTCCATATTCTTCTCAACCACATTGTTATATAGAGTTTATCGGTTAAACTTACTTGTACTTTCCACTCGTTTCTGTGCAGCTTCTACCTTGGCGAGAGCTTTCAGAGCCGAAGCCGACTTGTGCCTGTCTATGTTTAGCTTCAATAGGCAGTAAGGACAACGTAGATATCCAGAAGTCAGCAATTCGGTGATGGTGGTCGGAATAAACTTGCCACATTGAGGGCAAGCCATACCTGGCACTTGTTGTGCTTGCTTATTATTCATCATGGTTTGCCTCCTTTCCTTCTTCTACAGCTTCCATCTGTAAGTTGTTGGTAGTAAGATGCAGGAGGTTGGCTAAACCTCCTGGCATATCAGCCTGTTCCATCCTTACCTTCACTTTCATGTTGGCAGTAAGCGACTGTTGTGAACTGCTCTTGCGTGAGCCTTCGAGTTTTGCGGAAGCCATTGAAACTCGTAGCTTGACACCCTCTGCTGTTTTCTCCTGAGGCGTTGCGCCATTCTTTAATGAAAATGTGGCATCTGTATCTGCACTTAGGGCATCAACTATCTGAATGTCAAAATCGAAATCAGCTTCTTTTACTTGAAGCAATGGCAGAGGAACCAATGTCAGCAATGGTATCTTTACCTGTTGTTGATGTGTACCATCTACATCGTGACTTTGATAGTTGAACTCAAGCATACGCAGTTCACCAACCTTGCCTGTTTCCTTGTCGTATGACTCGAAAGCCAATTCCATCAGATAGCTCAAATAGCGTCGTGTCGCAATGGAGTCTGCATCAATGGTAGCAGCCAACGGACCAGAGATAAGGTCTTTCAACTCCATCACTTGGCTACTTGTTCGTTTAATATCTTTTCCTGTAGGCATATTCTTCCTTTTTTATGGTTCTACAATATTTTATTCCTCAGAATATAGTTTGATGTTATTTGGCGAAACATGGAAATGCAAGGTATGGATGCATTCCTCTGGCAAGTTTGCCAATTCTTCAGAGTTCAATGTCACATCTACAGATGGTATGATTCGCTTGCGCTTCAAGTTGATGTCTTTCAATAATGATGGCATCATATTTTTCAAGAAGTTCTCCAAGTTGTCTCGTATATCTTTACGAGTATTTTCCCCATCAGGTCTATTGAAAAGTACTTGCAGGTCTTCATGTCCAAGCAAATTTTCATCACATACAGAAAGAATACAGTCAAGTAGAACACTGTCGTTGACACTTCCATCATCCTTGATGAGAGAAGTGAAGTTCAGCTGCATAGCTTTCAGAATCTTACGGCTCAAAAAAGCACTATATTTTCTTTTCAAATTATCATCTATGGCAAAATTTGCCAACACCTTAGTACCACTATCCGTTCCATCTTCAGGAAAGAGAGATTGCAACACAGGTAGGGTGCTCTTGATGATTGCCTTGGCAAGATCAATACTTATTTGTTTGGCAACCTTGCGCAACAGAGGATAGTTGATTTCGTATTGCTCTGTTTGGGCAGAGTCACTTTTCACACCATAGCGCAAGTCAAGCTCCACCTCACCAACAGCAACTGTTGGAAGGGCGAACTGTTCCAAGCGTCCATTTTGCTTGTAAACATCCTCCAATGATATGGCATACATATTTGCCTCATGTTGTGCCACTATCATGTCTCGGAGTATTGAACTGATTATAGTACTTAATTGAGCCATAAGATTCCTTTAATTTACGTTAGATTATGGTTTGGTTGTGTCTGTTTTTGTGTCAGGCTTTACGTTCTGCACATCAACCGAAACCTTCTTCTTACCTGCAACAACAGTATAGGTCTTAGCCTCTTTGAGTTCAAAGACCACGCTATCATCGCTTACCTTACCTGTCACGCCGTCAATCTTGATAGATTCAGGCTCGAAGATGCCCTTGCTGTTCTTGTAGGTTGCAATAAGGGTAGCCTTACCATCAGTGAGGGTAAGCTCACGAGCACTAACCTCCAAAGTTCCATCTGGGTCAGAAACATCAAGTGTATTACCCAGAAGTTCAAGAACCTTGGCAAGACCTGCTGGCATACTATCCTGACCAGCCTTGACAGCCACATCCATCGTGTACTCTACGCTATACTTAGATTCTTGTGTAGCCTTTGAGTCCTTCTTGGATGAATAGTTAGCCTTCATCTTGGCATCCATGTGGAAAGGTCCCCACTTTGCACCAATACTTGCCTCAGCACCAACATCAAGAGCCGAGCTGCTTGACTGCTCATTAACACTTGAAGAGGAAGCTGAAATGTTCGCCTTGAAATTGATGTCAATGTCGTGGATGGCGATGTACGGAATAGGTACAATCGTCAACAGCGGAACATTCAACTGAACTATGCGACCGTTCTGGAGAAACTCGAAAGAAACGTTTACAGCCTCTTTCTTTCCTGTATTCGGATCAGTGTTCAATCTACTTCTTGAATAAACTGCCATGATGTCTGCGCAGCCATAGCTTGCGCTTCGATACATGCTTTCAACGGACCTCCGATAATACTACCGAAGGGAATCGCCTGCAACGCATTGGTTGCTACCTGCGAAGGAGTTGTGTCAATTGCCATAATTTTATTAATTTTGTTTAATTATTAAATCCACTGATAATAAAGTTTCTTATCTCAGCTTCAACATAATTTTTGTCATAAGGGTCAGGGCTATCTAATCTTGCATAGTTTACAGCAGAGTAATAAGCTGCAAGTGATATACTCTCATGACCATCTTTTGGAACAAATAACAATACACCATGAAGGATAACAGCTTTATATCCTGCATTCTTGAGACCTAAGATTTCTCTTGCTGTTACTGTATGGTCTTCAATGTAGGTCTTACTTCTGTGTTCATATTAATATCGGCTTGATTTAGATTTGTCGGATGTAACTCATTGGAATCGAATCCAAAAATACAACTTCGTTCTTGCTCAACTTAACAGCTCTTATTGGCTTCTTCCAATCACTTTGGCTTATGCCAATATACAACCCACCAACAGCTGTGTTTGTAACCTTGTGAAAAGCCATCTCCAGACCTTCTATTTTATATTCTATGCCACATTTCTGTCCGCAATCAACGGCTGTTGATACAAAATAATCTCCATATTTGGCATATTCAGAAGATGAGCGAAATTCATTTGCAAATGAAAATTGCATGGCTTCATTCTGTGTAAGAGTACAACAGGCTTTGACAAAACGATAAATGTCATTACTGTCCGCAGGTACTTTTGGAGAGAATCCGTTTGGTCCTAACTTGTCTAATGTCCTACAGTCAGAACGATAGAATGTTGAAATCAGCATGGGGGATGTGTTAATGACGTGATCAAACTTTGTCTCGTCAAACACCACTTCATTACCACCCAAGATTGAATACAAATCATGAAGTTTCATGTTTTTATTTTTTTTCCTTACTCGTTTACTATTAGGCTTTTCAGGACCCGCCTCTCAACGTTGATGGTGCAAAGATATAGCGAAAGCCCGACTGGTGCAACTATTTCCACCAGACGGGCTTTGTGTCCATCGAACAGGCTATACCAACCTGTTATATCATCAAAAACTTACTTGTTTCGGTTTCTCGAACCCCAAAAGTGAAACGAGGACTTCAAGGCATCACGGTACTTGTCACCAATGTGTACTTCCATACCATTCTCCAAAACGACATGTCCATAATAGTACATATCGATGTAGCGAATGTTTACGATGAAAGAACGGTGAATGCGCTTGAACATGTTCGGGTTCAACTCTGGCTCAATGTCACCCATAGGACAAGATTGAGTGTGTCGTTTGCCATCAACCATGTGGATAATACAGTTGTCCTTCATTGCCTCAATATAGGCAATGTCACTGACAGTGATTCGCTTGCATCCCATACCACAACTAATCAAGAATACATCGGTTGGATACAAACACTCGCTTGATGCTTTCATTTCTGTTCTCATAATAAAATTTTGTTTGAGCACCTCACGATTGACGCAAAGGTACTTCAAACCATGAAAACAGGTAGCACGAAACCACCACACAGCCATATCATCCACCCAACAGGTATCAAGACACGATGAAGGGTCTATACGCCACCTTTTCATCGTGGCATATAGACCCTTGTCGTTTCCCATAAGTGCGGGGGGATATGTTTGCTGGGCAACTTATACTCCTGCCCAGCTTAGGAGTTTATCTAACGTCATTTATTTCCCTGTTGTTATGGGTATGTTTGATATCCACATTTTATGGATTTGAAATCATAGTCAAGAAATTTTTGGCTTTTATGGTACATGGAATTATTATAATTTTCCATGTCAGGAGTCCAGCAATACCTCCCATCTTCAATTTCCTTACCTCTCATGACTTTTTGGTCGTTAGACAAGACCAAATCAATGTAGTGTTTAGGATCACAGCCATCAAATATACCACCAGAATCGTTATTTCCATAGACTTTCTTAAGATTGCCTAAGACAACCTTTTGAAGCCAAGAACAATTAGCAAAAGCATATTCGCCGATTTCTTCAACATCTGGTAGAGTTATGGATTTTAGCATCGTGAAATGCTTAAAGGCAGATGAAGGTATCTTTTTACATCCCATCACAGTTAAATTTATACTGTTGTATCCTGCCTCCATCAGACCATATTGTATATTTTCAAACACATTTTCGTTAGCTTCTGAAGTTAGGATAAGATTGATGTTGGTCTTACCTTCAGCTATTTTATTCGCAATAGCACCCCCTATGTCATCAACGCTACTTTCTGAAATGACAGTTGCGTCCAACGCATAACTCTTACCTTTTTCAGTTGTTCCTGTAAAAGTATAATTCGCTAAAGATGTACCATTATATTTTACCGTAACGGTTGAATTCTTGACAAATGAACCATATAAAAACACATTGCCATTATTGTCAGAAGTTAGACTGTATTCCTTTGAATCCTCCCTGCTACCTGCAACAGGGGTAAAATATTCGGTGCCAACCGTTATAGGTTCATTTTTAATCGTCGCAATACGCAAGCGTGAATAATTGCGTGTGGCATTGTTGAAGGGCACAATTATTTCATCGGCACTATGTACATCACAATTCACTTCAATATACTCTCCTGTTCCTTCCACCGTACCATCTTTCAATGACAGTGTGTTATCTTTCCATTCATAGTTAGGAGCATACAAAGCTTTAACCGCAGGTACTTCGTCTTCTCGCATATAAATAGGAGAATCCTTTATTTCCCATCCAGAAGAAGTCTTTGTCAAAGTGGCACGTTGCTCTCCCAATATTTTAGAAGTAAACGAGAGAAGTATTTCATCCCCATCTACCCATGAGGTTTTCCCCCCATTCTCCGTGCCTACAGTACGAGTCTGCGAGTCTCTAAATGCAGGAAAATCACCTACTACAAACTGTGTTCGGCTCTTGTCGGTCTTAACAAGAGCTTCGTCCATGTCACTTGCACATGATGTAACCATCATTGCAGTAACAGTCATCAATACATATTGAAAAAACTTACGCATAATCATATCTATTTACTTTTAAGTTCTTCTTCACTATCCCAACCAGATAAATCTTCTATACTTGTAGGAGTTAACTCCATTTTGTTCTTGCCAACTTTAAGTTCATACGTATAACATATGCCCTCTTTGAAAGAAGTATCCATATTCATTTTAACATTAAAACTTTGGTTGCCTAACTTGAATTTCAAGAAAGTATCATCAGCAGCATATGAATCAGGAATTACTATTGCTGAGAACTGGTTGTTGTCGTGCTTACAAGCCGTTATCCAATCAGAATTTGGATTGCCCCCAGGCTGATTCATGGTAATTTCTTTCTTTACTTGGTCAATCTTAAAAGTCACCTTAGTGCTTTTGGGGTACACTTGTAGTTCCTCTATATCCAAATTGGGATAATCTGCAGTACCAACATGATATGTTATTGTAACCAGCGACATACGATGTCTCATGGGAATCTCTATAAACCAATCTGGGGTCTGACACAAATAGCCATTAATTAAGTCTGCCGACTTTAATTCTGGTAACGTTTTTTGCTCTAAAGGTAATTCATACTTTTCAAAATCATAATTAAAAGGGTGTACCGCTAATATATTATGCGTGCTGTAATCATCTTTCCAACGGAAGAGCCTACTATGAGACCATGTTTTTGTTTTGCCATCAAAATTAAGAATAGCAGACTCACTTATATAGTCATCTGTAAAGAACAGTACTTTAAGATCGTCATCATTCTCCCATTTGTTACCTTTTTCCAAAGTGTTGACACGTGTCTGTACACCTCCAACAGTGAAGGTTGCATTTATTTCCTGCCCTTTCAGCGTTGGAGTAATATCCTCATTTTGCGAACAAGCGGAAAACGTTATTGCAAAACATGCAAATGCAGCATAGAAAATGTTTCTTATCTTCTTCATAATCATCTATTTTAAATTGTTAGTGAGTTCGTGAGCGACCAAGCTCACGAACCCTGTATTTCCTAATTGTACTTGTTTCACACTAGTATAAACAAGCAGGCGTTATCCTTTTTTATCCCAAGCAGCAATGTTGATGTAAAAATCATTATAGTCCTCGTCGGTTGAGTCCTCGATACAAAATGTATATATTTGACCAACCTTTCTAGCCAAGCTATCTGTAATGCTATTAGCAGAAATGCTTTGGCGGATTTCTGAACTCTGAGGAATGTCTATATCCAAGAACAACTTATTTCCTTTATAGTCAAAATTACCATTGCCCACTACGGTGTAATTAGTTGATGTTGTTCGTTTTGATACGTCAACATAGACTTTCCCAGATTCGTCAGACAGTTTGATGCTACCTGTGTAATACGCTTGTGAAGCGATAAACCAACTGATATTGTTACCTTTTTTAACTTCGGTAAGCTCAAATCTCTTTTTTGCCATAATATGATAAGTTTAAAATTGTTGCTGATGTGAATACTTTCAACTCAAATTCCATTGCTGTACGGAAAATTTCTTTAGCTTTGTTCTCATCTATATCCGCACGATATAGCTCTAACATGCTTTCCATTTGGAGAGCACCAGTTGGACTTCCTGCATTTCCATCTATCCAAAAATAGTATAGCCCATCTTTAGATGCTTTAGGGGCTAACTGGTTTGCCACCCAATTCCATAGATATTCACATGGAAGCATCACTGCAAATAAATATGGTGTATCTAATTGACTTGCCACATAAGCTTCGTAATCTGCATACTCTTTTATTTCAGGTCCAGGAATGACCCCATAATCTTCACGTATATGCCAAATCTTATGGTAGGTCTCATTGTAATCTTTATAAGACTGTTCTTTTCCTGCAAGAAACTCTGAGCAATCAGAATCGTAGGCATGTGTGCGTGCTATCGTATAACTATTTTGTGCCTTAAAGCAATAATATGCATCTTGCACCATTAAGCTGCCATAAGCATTGGGGTCTAAATTGTTATTTAAAATCCCCTTGAAGTAATCCGTCTCTAAAACAGCCTTAGCAATATCTTCACACTCATCCCACATTTCTTGAAACAAAGTGCTGGCAGATGCATCTCTTTGCTGTAGTTTTCCTAGTTTCATTTGAAATGAAAGTGGAACTTTAATAGAGAAGTCTCTTTTTTGATACCATTTCATCATATGTCCATTCTTTAATGTGAATAAATAGAACTGGGGGCTTTATGCTCTTCCCCAGCATAGGAATTTATGTTTTCCTATTCCCCGATATGCTCCTTTCTTTAGGGATAGGTTCTAAAAATTAATATTATAGAGAACAACTTTCTTATTCTAATTCTGCCTCCAAGTTTCCTTGGGGAGCAGTTTCCCATTCTTGAATATCTGCTTCCGCTACAGTAATCTTTGTGTTGTTTACCGTTATGACATACGTATATTTATAACCGCCTTTAAATTGATAGTCAGTCGTAGGTATTAAAGTTGTTTTGTATGTATTGTACTCATCACCTACTTGAAGGTCAACTTCAATTTCCATTATGTCGTTCTCTAAACTTTGTGGCAACATAATCACCTCTACACTACTTTCCTTGTCGAATGAAGTGTTAAAGGTGTAAGGAAAGCTGGTTCTGTATTGCCCAGGTACTATCGCTCCTGTCTTAGTATCAAATTTACCAGTTTTATATATGCCATTTAGACGAATACCAAGTAGAATGTTTTCCGCCTGGTCAATACCAAAGCCTGGCTTAATGACAAACTTAACCAAACTCATACAATGCTTAAAGCGATGTTCTGCATCTGTAAATTTCACAGTTGGAGACGCTTTGCTTGCAGTAGACCCTGAGGCAAAAAGTACATCAGCCTTACATGGTTGCTTTTCTTCAACTTCAGACATAATCCAATCCATTTTACCATCAGTTAAAGACTCGCTATAAGGATAGTATGCACTAAACGTTGTTACTTTATTGTCCTTAAAATAGATGACGTTGTCATTTCCATCTGCTTCAAAAGTACCATCCCCATTTTTTGTAATATACTTCTTGTTGTCTTCTTTTGTAATGACACCAGATGATGCATATACACCTATGGCATCATTCTCTGACCATGTATTGCCAACGGTTGCACGTGTTACAGTTTTGGATATGTTAGCCTGTATGGTAGCAGCAACAGGACCATTGTTGCCGATACCGTCTTCTTCGTTAGCGCAAGCTGCAAACAGCAATGCTGCGGCAGCAATGTATAAGAATCTAAATTTCTTCATATATCTTGTTATTTAAGAGTTGTTATTGTGCTATATGTTCATTATTGTCTCCTGCCTCTGTCCAAGGCTTAATGGTTCCAGAAATATCAACGGCAGAACGACTCAATTTTACTACTGTATAGTGGTATCTTTTTCCACCCTCAAGTTTTACAGGCATTGTCCATACGAAAGGAGCGTCGTAACCATTCTTGAGGTCAAACTCTATCACTCGGCTTGCTTCTTCTGTAGGGAGCAGGATTGCCTCATACAGCTTGCCAGCTTCGGTAGTTTTCATCGTGATGTCCGCAGGAGTTTCTTCACCAGAGATAGTTCCATCCACAAGATTGAAAGTGGCTTTGGTATTCTGACCTTTCACTGTCACAGTCATTTTCTTAAGGTCTTCTTGCGTGAGACCGTTACCTGGTTGAACATCCAAAATAAGATTGCTTAACTTATGGAAGAACTTCAAGTCAACCTGTGGCGTAGCTTTGTTGCAGCCTTCTGTCTTGGCATACATGAAGTCGATAGTTTCTTGTTTCGTTTGGTCTGTTACATCAAGTGCAACCTTGTAGTCATTGACAGTGGTCTGTGGATAGTAAGAATAGAAGTCCACATCTCCATCTATCGGGAAGAAAACAGTCTTACCACCAGAAACAGGTGAAAAGGCTATACTTCCATTTGACTGATAGCAAACATTGTCAACACCCTCTTTGATTACATCCGCAGAGAGTGTCTTGCCTGCTTCTGTCATGAAGATACCGATCCTGTCACCATCAGCCCAAGCTACACCAGCAGCACGGGTGTTTACGCTGATACCACCAGTAAACTGCACGGCTACCTTATCGTTCTGGGTAGAAGGTGCGGTGTCTTCTGTACTGCATGAAACCATTGCACCTGCCAAGAGTGCAAGGGCGAAAAACTTAGTCATCTTTTTCATATTATAAATATTTTAAAAGTTATTATTATTATTTGCTTCAAGTTTCGCAAGTGAGCTCCACACGCCCTGAAAGGGCAGAAGCTTTCAAGTACCAGGCAATTTACAGAACTTTTGCCCTTACAGGGCGCATTGTTGACTGCCATTATACCCAGGGCGATGCCCTGGGAGGGCACTGAAAAAGTCCCCATTTTTAAGGACTAAAACGGAAAAAGGTTACGA
>OFML01001738.1_pt1 | contig 11452 bp, 19 predicted proteins | sample 1541831 | NCBI WGS metagenome assembly OFML01 (sample SAMN04209237, study PRJEB22552) | human gut metagenome | biome: gut; material: feces | host: Homo sapiens | place: USA: Oklahoma | reverse complement strand
GCCTGCATGGGGAGGGGTTACAAATTCTTGAAAAGATGTCACTAAATGTCATTAAATGTCACTAAAAAAGGTGTTATTATGGTAGTGTGAAAATATTGAGAAATATTTTCCTCCTTAGTTATGGGCCTGTGTACAAAAATGTGCGCAGGCTCTGTAAATCATAGCCGTCCGAAAAGGGCGGTTTTTTATTGCCCGAAAGGAGGTGATGACGTGACACCTAAGCAGAAAAAGTTTTGCGTGGAATATTTAATTGACCTGAACGGAACACAATCGGCTATACGGGCAGGATACAGTAAAAAAACAGCGAATAGAATAGCGAATCAACTCTTGTCAAAACTTGACATCCGAAATTACATTAAAAACCTTCGGGCAAAGTATTTCAAAAAGGGAATAATGACAGCCGAAGAAGTCGAGTACAGATTATCTAAAGCGGGTAGAGGCGAGCTTAAAGAAGAAGTGGTTGTGATAGAGGGCGTAGGTGACGGGGGCAGTGAAGCAAGAATCGTGCAAAAGCATTTATCAGCCCGGGACCAGTTAAAAGCGCTTGAACTGATGGGTAAACGTCATCGCCTCTTTGATACTACAGACAGTAAAAGTGACGATGAGGGAGTGCAAATTATCGATGATACAAATTAAACTCTCGAATCAGATTGCGCCGCCGTTCTTTTCTGTCCATCAAGACGTGAAAAAGAACAATCATACCCATTATGTTTTAGCCGGCGGGCGCGGCAGCACGAAATCGTCCTATATTTCACTGGAAATACTATTGCTGCTTATGCAAAATCCGGAATGCCACGCGGTTATCATGCGAAAAGTCGGTAATACTTTAAGAAATTCCGTATATTCGCAAATGGAATGGGCGCTGGACACTCTGCACATATCAGATAAGTGGAAGATGACCATCAGTCCGATGGAGATTACAAGAAAAGCCACTGGGCAAAAGATTTTATTCTTCGGGGTAGACGATAAGGCAAAAATCAAGTCTATCAAATTACCGTTCGGCTATGTCGGAATTGTGTGGTATGAGGAATTAGATCAGTTTAGCGGCATGGAAGAAATCCGCAATCTGAATCAGTCACTCATGCGTGGCGGTTCCAAGTTTTGGTGCTTTGCTTCTTATAATCCGCCGAAATCAGCGCAGAGCTGGGTGAATGAGGAAATGATGACCGACGAACCGGACCGATTGATACACATTTCCAATTATTTAGATGTCAATCCCGACTGGCTTGGAGAACAGTTTATCTATGAAGCGGAAAAACTGAAAAGGAAAAACGAAACAGCGTATCGTCATGAGTATCTCGGAGAAATAACGGGGACCGGCGGTGCTGTTTTCGAGAATGTGAAAGATATTTCCTTATCATCTAAAGAAATTTATCAATTTGATAAACGATATTATGGCCTTGACTTCGGTTTTGCGGTAGACCCATTGTCTTTCTTGTCTATGTATTACGACAGCAAGCGAGAGGATTTATATATCTTTGATGAAATATACCAACCAAAGTTGACGAACCGGCAAGCCGCCGGAAAGATAAAGGAGAAAACAACAGACACGGCAATTATCCGAGCCGACAGCGCAGAGCCGAAGTCTATAAGGGAATTGAACGAGCTGGGAATAAGAGTGATACCGGCTAAAAAAGGCCCTGACAGCGTGGACTTCGGAATTAAATGGTTGCAAGGGCTATCCAATATTTACATAGACAAGAACCGCTGCCCGAACGCATATCGCGAGTTTGTGACATACGAGTACGAGCAAACGAGAGACGGGCAGTATATATCATCATATCCGGATAAAAACAATCACGCGATAGACGCCGCAAGATACGGATTAGAAAGCGTGATGCCTGCAAGGTTTAAGATTCGTCCGGTTAAATCAAATCTGTATTAGGAGGTTTCATGAATAGAACATCATACCAATTACTCACTGACGCCTATTATGGCGACGGTATTTTTATTGGCGGAAAAGGTCTGAGGCGGCATCCGCGGGAAAAAGACTTTAATTACAGAGACCGGCAGGCACTGGCCTATTATTTAAATTATACAGGTCCGATTGTCGATGCCTGTGTTAATCCAGTATTCCGAGATAACATTCGGCGAGAGTATAAAGATAATCAGCTTATTGACGCGTTTATGGACGACTGTGACCGATTAGGAACTGATTTTCAAGATTTTATGAGGCGCGGTGCTAAATATGCCAAACTGTATGGGGTTGTTTATGTGTTGGTAAATAACGTGGCAGAAAAAGGAAATACAAGGGCTTCCGTTATTTCACACAGACAATTCCCATATTTAGCTATCATTATGCCCAATCAGATAGAAGCGTGGGAGCAGAACGATGCAGGGCAGCTTATCTCTCTGACTTGGACAGAAAGGCAAGAAAGAGAAAGAGAAAGTGAAACGGTAACAATCCGACATACGTGGACAGATACGGTATGGATGATTGAGGAAGACGGGAAGCCTGCCCAGTCAGGAGAACATGGATTGGGACAAATCCCTATTATCCGCTGGTGTGGACGGACAACATCCCCTACAGAAATATTACCGTCCAGTGAATTTATTTCTGTGGCACAAGCAAACTATTTTCTATATCAAGTGTGCAGCTGGCACACGCAAATATTAAGAGATCAGGCGTTTTCTATCCTTACTCTTCCGACATCTGACACAGACGACGTCACCGTGGGTACCAATAACGTATTGGTGTATCCGCCGGAAGCCTCGCACGTTCCATCATTTATTGCCCCTTCCGCCGAACCGGCCGCTATGCTGACTGACCAAATGGACAGAATTATAAGGGAAATGTACCGTATGTGCGGATTATCCTCCGTGGTGGGTGTACAGGAAGCAAAATCAGGCGTGGCCAAGCAGTGGGACTTTGAGAAGACTAACCAAAAACTGGCCGACTTTGCTATTCAATGCGAACAGACAGAAACAGAAATTATGAAACTCTTTGATAAATGGACGGGAGTGGATACAGGCTATTTCTGTGAATATCCGAGAGACTTTAAGATTAATGATATAAAAGACACACTGGCAGAGGCACAGGCAGCGTTGGATTTAAATATAGGCGGCATAATGTACAAGACAGAAGTCGGAAGGAAAGTACTGGACGGATACATGCCAAATATAGATCCGGAGATACACGATAAAATTATTAAAGAAATCGCAGAGAGCGGCGAACTGGAAAAAGAAGAAAGAGCCTTCGGAGACGGAGACATAAATGAAACTGACGAAAACAGATAAAGCGGTAGACGCCTTTGAAAAAGAAATCAAGAAACTCTTAGCACAAGGGAAAACACCGGAAGAAGCTGTAAAACTTGCCTATGAAAAATACCCCGTCATGAAGATTATGGAAAAAGAAATTAATCTGCAGCTTATAAGCGAAATGAACCGGGGTGCGAATGGAGCATTTCCTTTAAATGTACTGAGAGATGCTACCGCATTAGTATGGACAGCAGACAAACTGACACTATCGCAAAGGACAACGAAGAATAACAAGGAAATCATAAAACAGGCAGCAGACATCATAGCCAATGCCATAAAAAAAGGAAAGTCAGTGCAAAAGACGGCACTGGCTCTTTTTGATGGATATGGCTATGGGCATGTGCTTCCTGCTCAGGATATCCCTAAATTTATGAAAAAACTGTCGGAAATAGGAAAACTTAACGACTACAAAGGACGGGAATTCCGCAAAACGCTAAGAGATGTGGAAAGACAACTTAAAAGAGTGAATGTGCAAGGAATGAAAATTGCTTACGGAAAAATCAAAGAAGCGATAGAAACAGGAAACGAAAAGAAGATAAACAAGGCTGTCTATGTAGCGACACAGGAACGAACACGGTACTTTGCAAGGAGGATAGCAAGAACGGAACTGGCAAGAGCCTACGGGGACGGAGCGATGGCCAAATGGGAGAACGACGAGGACTGCGTGGCTTTTCAGTGGAAGCTGTCGACCGGACATCCGTTCTGCGACATATGCGATTTGTATGCTCACGCCGATTTATACGGCATGGGACCGGGAATATTTCCTAAAGATAAAGTGCCGAGATTGCCCGTGCATCCGAATTGTATGTGCCATCTACGGCCTGTGATGTCCGGATCTAAGCTCCTGAAAAGCGAAACACCGAAGGCAAGAATAGAAGAAGGTGGCAGAGAATGGTTTGCTAAACAGTCACTGCCGAACCGTCAAAGAATATTAGGTGTATATGGCGAAAAGAACGTCAAAGCAGGGCGGAGCTGGACAGAAAAGGCGAGAGGATATAGCGGTAAGTACATGAAAAGTCGAATTCCGGTTATTGCCAAATCATTGAGACCTTACCTCAAAGATGGTAAAATAAATATAGAAGAAATTGCAGTCAGAAAGCCTGATGAAAATGATTCAGAATTTGAAAGCAGGATATGGGATTATATTAAATCTCCGTATTGCACAAAAGAATTTACAGCACGGCAAGCAATGCACATCAAATCAGATAAAATGTATGTGGAAGGCAAAAGTTACTATTTAAGTGAGAAAGATATTCCGATACAAGATGTTGTAAAATGGATTCGTAGTGGGGAAATTAGAATCCAAAACGGGAAAAATTGGAACAAGAAAGTGTTTATTACTCATCCGGAGATTGTTGCCGTTTCCTTGAATATAGACACTCTGGAAGAAGTAAAAACAAATAAAAGTACCATTCATGTAGGAAATACTGGTATTCATATAGTACCAAGAAAGGGGTAATTTTATGAAAATTACATATTCTGAACTTGATAAATTCTTTGGTAGAAAAGTGAAAATAAAAGACAAACGAGAAAAAGAATGGTATGGAGTTGTAGATAATGTTACATCTGCAGAAGATAATGAAGAAGACGAAGTGCCGGGGGAGATTTCTATCGGTATAAAACCAGAGCGAGGTTTAGGAATTGATTTTATGTTGCATGAAATCAATTCAATCGAGGTGATGGAGTGATGACAAGAACGACGATTATCCAAGATTAACCTCGGCATATTTAAAACCTGAAAAGAAAGGAGATTGGGAAAGATGACGCCTAAAGAGCTTGATTGCGTGTTGCTAAAAGACGGGCGTGAAGTAGTTATACTTGATGATTCGATTACGGGGTATTATCTTGTGGAAACGGGAAATGTCGAAGCGACAGAAGAGCCGCCGTTTACGGTAACGGATGACGATATAGAAAGAGTAACATTTGTAGCTTAACCGGAAAATTAAATTTGACGGAAAAGGACTATTTAGGTAAAATAGTAATACACAAAGGAGGTGTGGAGAATGATTGAAACAAGGAATGCTGTTAAAAGCTTTTTTACCATGTTTTTTTGTGGTATTTCTGCAATGAATTTATTCCCCACGTCGAACTATGCGAAAAACGTCCCGCCAAACGCGGTGTGTATTACAAGAGAAAGTTGGAAACTTACAGGAGTCGCTTTAAAGCGTGCGATGGATCGGATGGGGGTATTTGTTGGAGAAAAGCAATAACGAAAGGCACTCTGATGTTATTAGCAGACCAGAGGTGCTTTCTACGTCAGAGCAAAACGCAATTAGTGCGAATAGAGAAGCGATTCCAGCGCACTTAGAGGTAACTCAAATTACTTCAGGGCCTATACCGGCTCCGGAAATATTGCGTGGCTATGATGATGTCTATCCGGGAGCAGCACAAATTATTATTAATGATTTTCAAGAGAATTCCAAGCATGTGAGAACAATGCAGGAAAAATCACTGGCTGCCGAGATACAACGGGACAAAAGAGGGCAGTGGATGGCCTTTGTAATCCTGATGTTTATCCTTGTGGTAGTAATATACAGTTTGCACTTGGGTAACATTACTTTTGCCGGAATTGCTGGGTTTGCTTTTATAGGATTAGCCGCACAGAGTTTTCTTAAACAAAGAAACGCAGAAAAAAACAAGGAATCAAAATAAATAATAAGCACTTATCAAATGATAGGTGCTTTTTTATTGCCTTTCCACGGGACAGGAAGCGATTTATTATCGGCGTTTAAGTGGGGGCATAAAAAGGGGTATGTGGTGACCATTGCGGGAGATTTGCATGAATATGAATTGCTAAAGAAGAACAAAGAAGCATTATTTGCATTTACGTGGTTTGATAATAAAGTTGCAAGAAAAATGAATTTAAGTTACAATCAAAATGAAGTAGGAGCAATAAAAAGCGTACTTGAAGAATTGTTTAGATTTGTTTTATGGAGGGAGATGAAGTAGATGTGGGAACCTACTGAGATGAGTATAAATCCATTTATAGGTATTTGTGATGAGTTTGGTGTCGAGTTTTCGGAGAAAATAGATGAATTTTGTTCGGCGGGTAATCCGGATGTAATTAAATACATTGATGATATTTACGAGGCACGAGATTGGCGAAGATGTGAAATACCGGAAGTCCTCAAGCCTTATATTAAGAAAGGATATAAACTGAGCGAATAAAAACCACCACGGAAGTTGCGGTGGTTTTTTGATGTAAAAAAATTCTCTTCATGAAATTAATTTTATTATAGCAGGGCAGTTTAGTGAAATTTTAGGTAATAAGCACTCGAAAGGGTGCTTTTTATATTGCCTTTTCAGCACTGTAGGCGAAAAAGAACAGGACCGTAATTGTGAGGCGTTGCTCACGAAAATTAAGCGAAACAGGAGGCTATTTTATGACAAAAGAAGAATTGGTACAGTTGGGGTTGACGGAAGAGCAAGTAGCGAAAGTGATTGAGGATTATGGGAAGAACTATGTATCCAAATCACAATTCAACGCCAGAAACGAAGAACTTAAGTCGGTAAAGGCTAAGGTATCAGAGATGGAAGGGGCGTTGGAGCAGGCCAAAGCACAGCCGCAATCGGAAATGGCAAAACTCAGACAGAGAGTAGAGCATTTGACCAAGCAGATGGAAACGGCCGAGGCTGCTAAGAAAGAAGCGGAAGAGCGAGAAATGAAAGCGGAAATCCGCAGGCAGACCGTGGAAGCACTGACGGCGGGAAAATGTACAAATCCGGCGGAGATTGCCAAAATTCTCGTGCAATCGATAGCGAAAGGCGACGACGGCGAATATGTAATGGCCGGAGAAGACGGCGTGACCGCAAGCGTAAAAGAAGGAGTGGAAAGATGGCTCACAGAAAATCCTTGGGCGGTACTGGATACTCAGAAGACGGGGAGCGGCACAGGCGGCGGCCGAAGTGGGAAAGCGTCTATTACTCAGGAAGAGTTTGCTAAGATGGGCTACCGTGAAAGGGCAGAACTGTTTGCAACGGATCCCGATTTATACCAACAGTTAGCAGAAAGTAAAGGAGAATTATAATGGCAAACAATGTAACAAAAAAAGAAAATATGGTTATCCCGGAAGTAATGGCAGATATGGTATCTGCAAAGTTGCCGCAAATGCTGAAATTTGCACCGCTGGCGCACATCGATAAAACACTTGAAGGTGTTCCGGGCGATGAAATCACAGTTCCTAAATTCGTGTACATCGGAGATGCTGAAGATGTAGCAGAAGGCGTAGCAATGGGAACGACTGTACTCAAAACTGCTACTACAAAGGCGAGAGTAAAGAAAGCCGGTAAAGCGGTCGAACTGACCGACGAGGCGATGATTTCCGGATATGGAGATCCTTTAGGAGAGGCTGCAAGACAAATCCAAATGGCGGTAGCTTCGAAACTGGATGCCGACTGCGTAACGGCACTGGGGACAGCGACACTGACAGTGGATAAAGGCACAGAAGCTATCAGCTATAGCGGAGTTGTTGACGCCGTAGATGCTTTTTCTGAAGAAGAAGATGAAAACAAAGTGTTATTTGTACATCCCGCACAGGTGACAGCACTTCGCAAGGATCCGGAATTTCTTGACCGTACCAAGTACGGCGGCGAAGTGATGATGACCGGAGCTATCGGAAAATTAGCAGGCTGTGAAGTTGTTAAATCCAAACGAGTTCCCAAAGAAGGAGATAAATATACCAACTTCATTGTAAAGAAAGGGGCGCTTGCTATTTACTTAAAGAGAGCAGTCAAAGTAGAATCGGACCGCGATATCTTAGCAGGAACAACCGTATTGGCAGCCAATGAGCATTATGGCGTTGTGTTGGCCGACGAATCTAAAGCCGTCAAAGTGACCTTTAAGGCGTGAGGTGCTTATGCTGTTACGACGATACGCAAGAGAGCGAGGGGCGGTGAACGCCGTCCCACCGGCTCATCAAGAAACTGAAGTGGATACAGAAACTGAAGTGGATACAGAAACTGAAGTGGATACGGAAACTGAAGTGGATACGGAAACTGAAGTGGATACGGAAACTGAAGTGGATACAGAAACGGTAGAAGATACAGAAACTGAAGTGGATGCTGCGCCGAAAACGGAAGAGGTCAAAAAGCCGAAACGCAGGGGCACGAAAAAGGAAGAAGGCTGACATGAAAAGCGGACGGAGCATTTTTTCAAGACGGCTTCGGTTAGCATTGAAGGAATCGGCGTCAGAAGTACAAGAAGAAGCACGGCGGACGCATAATTTTAAATCTGATACAAGTACTTTAGAGCGATCAGTAAAAACGAAAGTATCTGCCGAGTATTATGCCGACGTGTATTTGAATGAACATATAGCCGAATACGGTCCCTATGTTCATCAAGGTACAAAACCGCATAGGATTATGTTCAAAAGAAAAAAAGCGCTTCGCTTTCTCAAAGGCGGGCGATTTATCTTTGCTAAATCAGTGCATCACCCGGGAACAAAGGCGGACCCTTTTCTTTATGAAGCCTTGAAAAATAGCAGGCGTGAAATTAACCGCATTTTTAAACAATATACAGAAAACAGTTTAGAGGAGGTGGCCAATGCTTTACGACGCAAATCTTATACGTTCAGGGGATGAGCTATTGGGACCGAACGTCACTAACGACATACTCATGAAAGCAGAAGGATGGCTTACTTCCTTTGCCTCACGTCTGGGCATAGTAAAAGAAGACATCAAGCCGGGGTTCTTGGTGCAAGAACTTGTAGCCGCCTATTCGTATCGGGAAATATGCTTCATGAAATCTTACGGTATAGGAAAGGCTTTCCGGAGTAACGAAGACGGCGATTATTATAGCCGCAAGCTTGTGTTCTTTGAACGACGCATCCGTGATTTAGAAAACCGTTTAACGGTGAAAGATTTGACCGGAGGCAAATCCGGGCAAGGATACCGGGCGACGGAGATTGCGAGGGGATGATGTGGCTTGATTTGATTGATTATGTGGCGAAAGCCCTTAGAGATGCCCGGGCAGCGAAGACTGTCACTATCGGCGGAATTAATCCGGCACAAATGGAAGTAGACGAAAGAGGAGCCATCATTCTCATGCGCGGTGAAGAAGAACCGGGTGATGAAAACGTAGTAAATGGTCTTAGTGTCACTCTATTTCTGGAAGCTTGGGTACGTGAAGATGACCCGGACGTGCGGAATGGTTATGTGAGACTATCTGCTTTGGAAGCGCACATAGATGAGGTATTCACTCAAATTCGCACGGATGTCGGCGCACTTGAGAATGCCATGATTAACGATAGGTATCAGTTGGTGGATATCCGGGTAACCGGACGAGTAGGTGATGCAGATAGTCTCCGCCCACTTTTAGGTTCTCAATATACAATAAAAGCTATTATTTATGATGTTACAGAGGAAGAAGGCATATGGTAATGAAAGAAACAGGAGAAAATACAATGGCAACAAAGAAAAAGGCAGCAACACCGAAAGCAGGGACTGCATTAGCAACAGTAGGTAAAAATTATTTCATTTATGTAAATACAGGCTCGGAAGATACTCCGGAATGGACAAAGGTCGGCGGACAAAGGGGCGGAAGCTTGTCACGTAAAGCCGATACCATTGACGCCACCCATAAAGACAGCGGTGGATGGAAAAGCACACTGCAGGGGTTAAAGGAATGGTCTATTGATCTTGATACGGTGCTTATGGCAAATGACGAAGGTTTGGCGGTGTTGGAGCAAGCCTTTTTGGACGGTCAATTAGTGCAGCTTAAATTTGAGTTCCCGGACAAGTCCTATGTAACCGGGTGGGCGTCCATTACAGAACTTTCTATCGAAGCACCTCATGATGATGTGGCCACATATAAAGGAACATTATCCGGTGTAGGTCCTTTGTCTGATGTAAAGAAAGGATAATAACCATGAAAACAGTAAAATGTGATTTATTTGGTAAAGGAGAATATATTTACTTTAATATTGGGCGCTTATCCCGTTTAGAAAGTGAATTGGGCAAGCCTATCGTAACGTTATTAAATGGGAATATTGGGATCACAGAAACTATTGCAGCTTATAAAATCGGTCTTGCTCATGTGGATAAGAAAAGAACGACTGTGTGGTATGAAGAAAAGATGCAAGCTCTTTTAGAAGAAGGAGTTACTTTGGATGCGATCATGATGCCGGCCTTAAAGGCGATTATCGGGAGCGGTATTGCCGGAAAGGCGGCATATTTTGAAGCTTTTCCTAAAGAAATGACAGCGAGAGATAAACAATATTTGGAAGCGGAAGCGAAGCTTCGTGGAAAAAACGTATAACCGGGGATACTCCCCGGAGTTTTGCGGCGTGGCGGAGGCAGATTGAACCAATGGCGTTTGGTCTGCTTGGCCTTCGCCCGTGGGAATTGGAAAAAATGACACCTTTTGAATTGGAAGCGATGGCAGAAGGGAAAAGAGAAGTACTAAAAAATGAAGATATGAAACGGGCCTTGTTCACGGCCTACGTGGTGAATGTACATCTGAAGCGGGCGAATCAAATCAAGGTTAAAGACATTATGGATCAGATATGGCCGATAACGGCAAAAGAAAGAAAACAAGAAGAAATTGCATTTATAGAAGAATTTGAAGCGGAAGGTGGTGAAATATATGCAGACAGCGTCAATAATGGTTAGAATTTTAGGAAATACATCATCTATAAACAAGGCTTTGGATGATACTCAATCTAAGATTAATTCTACAATGCAAGGAATGGCGGGTTTAAGGAAGATAGCGTCTACGGCGTTTCGAGGTATAGCTGTTTTTAAAGCCACAGAAGCCGTGACAAATTTCAGTACAGCTTGCGTGAAAGCGGCTGCGGATATGGAGCAGACGCAAACGGCTTTTAAAAATATGATGGGAGGCGCTGAAAAGGCCTCGGAATTTATAAAAGATTTACAAGACTTTGCTGCTGAAACGCCTTTTGAGTTTAACCAAGTAAAGGGGGCGGCACAGAAATTCTTAGCTTTCGGTTTTACGGCTGAGCAAGTCATTCCGACGTTAACTGCTGTAGGTGATGCCGCATCGGCATTGGGAATGCATCAAGACGGCATTGACCGTCTCACACTTGCTTTAGGGCAAATGGCAGCTAAAGGGAAAGTCAGCGGTGAAGAAATGCGTCAGTTAGCTGAAGCAGGTATACCGGCCTGGCAAATGCTGGCGGAAAAAATCGGTGTATCTATCCCCGAAGCAATGGACATGGCAAGCAAGGGGGCCATTGAC
>OFML01001737.1_pt1 | contig 11462 bp, 7 predicted proteins | sample 1541831 | NCBI WGS metagenome assembly OFML01 (sample SAMN04209237, study PRJEB22552) | human gut metagenome | biome: gut; material: feces | host: Homo sapiens | place: USA: Oklahoma | reverse complement strand
CTGTCGTTAGTTTATAGATTTCTTCTTCTTTCAGGAACAGATACGTATTGACGATCGCGATCGAATACGGATCATTCCTTTTATCGGTCAGGTACAATTTCCGCAAACAGTCACGGTACATCTGTTCCAGTGTCTTATCTGCCTGCATATAATCATACTTTCCCGCATAGTACGTTTTTCCCACTTCGGTTTCGAACTGTTCCAGTGTCGGAGTCTCTACCAGGCTCTTGAACTCTTCCACACGAACCCGGTAATGAATCGGGATCGTCATCGAATAAATGTCCGGCGGAAGCATATGATAATACTTCTTCGCACGGTAGATCCACTGTAGATTCAAAAGGTCGATCTTCGTCCCGTAATCTTTTAAAAATATCTTCTGTTCATGTCCTTTCAGAACCCTTTTTCCCTTTTTCCACATAGTGGAAAAATAATACAGATCCAGTGCCAGATCATAATCAAAAAGCGTTCCCGCTCCGGAATCTTTAATTCTGGCAAGTGCATCATAATACTCCGTATCCCGTAAGTTATCCACAAGCTCATCAATATTTTTCGAAGTTATCAACCGGTCAATGGAAATCTGTGAATATCTGTCAAAAAACTCTTTCTTATATTCCAGGTCAAACGGCTTGTCATAATGATTGAACACAATTCTCAGACAATAATTGATCAGATCAATCTCATAACGTTTCCAGTATAATTTTAAGAATGTCTTCTGTTTCATTCCGGCAAAACGGAAGAGTCTCGAATAATCATCGAACAGAGACTGATACAGGATCTTCTCCACATTTCCCCTGTGATACAGCGAAATGTCCATCCGGTTCACATAAGGTGCATATGCCGTCTTGTCTTTCAGATATTCAATTGCTTCCGTTACTGTCCCAAGTCCGGCAATTGTGTCATAATCCTCCGCTGTCAAAAGCTTTGCCGACATTGCACGTACCTTTGTCGTAATCCCACTGTAAGCCATCACATTTTCCATACACTACACCTCGATCATATGTCTTACGATTTCCTCTGCATAAATCTCGTGATTTTCTTCATATTCCTGCTTCAGCGCATCAATTGCAGTCTGGTTCTTCTTCCGTTCCCGGTCCAGGACCTTCTCTACTTCCTGCTGCGACTTTTCTTTTATCTTCTCCAGTTTTTTCTGTGTCTCTTCTTCCAGATCCCGGTCAAATTGATCTCTTTCTTCCTGTATCTGTCTTTCAATTTCACTCTTCTGCTGTCTGGCATGCTCTACGATCGTCTCCGCCGTCGTCTCTACTTCAGCCAATTTTTCAATTACAGAGTTCATAAGCCGCCCTCCTTTTCGCACATTTCACAACAAATAATTGTTATTTTTTTATCCATGTTATAATAATACACCTATTTTTTAAAATTACCACAATTATTTTGTATATATTGTATTATTTTTTCTCAATTCTTCTGACAATTTCTGCTTCCATTGACTTTTTCCTGCACAGACGCTAAACTAAGAACGATTTGCAAATCCAGTGATTATAAGGAGGAATACACGTATGCGTCTTAGAAATATACCACGTGCAGAGAGCGTTCTCGAAGCCTGCAAAGAAGTTGTGAAAGATCCGGAAAGCTTACGCGGAGAATGGAACCAGACGTTTAAAAAAGAGCAGCCCCTGCATATCGAGATCGGCATGGGAAAAGGTCAGTTTCTTCTGACCCTGGCAGCCCAAAACCCACAGATCAACTACATCGGCATTGAGCGTTATTCCAGCGTTCTGTTGCGTGCCGTTGAGAAATTTCAGGAACTGGAAGCAGAGGGGAAAGCTCCTGCCAACATCCGGTTCATCTGTATGGATGCAAATGACCTGCCAACCGTATTCGCCCCGGCAGAAGTATCACGTATCTACCTGAACTTCTCCGATCCGTGGCCGAAAGCCCGCCATGCAAGAAGAAGACTGACTTCCAATGAATTCTTCAAGCTTTATGACCAAGTCCTGACCGCAGATGGAACGGTAGAATTCAAGACCGACAACCGGCCGCTCTTTGACTTTTCAGTAGAAGAACTTGAAACTTCCGAACTTTTCGTTCTGGATCAGCTATCCTATGATCTTCATAACGACAGTACGATGAATCAGGGCAATATTATGACTGAATATGAAGCCAAGTTCTCTTCTATGGGCAATCCGATCTGTAAACTGATCGCAAAGCGCAGATAACATGCTGCAATATCCGGACTTATATACCAATCCTGTCTGCCTGCACTTCTTCCCTTTCCTTTCATATATTAATAGAAAGCATATCTTATGCTCCTGTTTCTTATGGGAAAGGGTGGAAGCTTATGTTACATCTGACGACACAGAACTTTGATATCTGCCGGATGAACCACTGGCAGTTTTCTTCCGATACACCGGCAAAGGCTGGACCGGAGCATCCCACACTGGCTGTAGTCATGTTCTACGCTGTCTGGTGTGGAAAATGTGCAATGATGCGCCCTGTCATAGAAGATCTGGAAAAGAAATATCAGAAGAAATATTTCGGCAGCATCTGCTTTTTTGAAGTAGAGACCTCTGAATCCGCACTTCTTGCTGCGCAATATCAGACCGATCTTCTTCCGTCATTTCTCATTTTCAAAGACCGAGAACTGATTGCCACCATGCAGGGAATGATACCGCAAAAGGAGCTGGACTCACGCCTGCAGAAGTTGTTGACTGTGCAGATGCGGACGCAATCTACAGAAAATCTTTAGAAATAGTTAATTTATATTTTCTAGGAAAACACACTGTTTTATGTTATATTAAAAAAGTAACAGGGATAAAAATATTTAATAAAAAGGGGGCATGGTGAACACACCACGCATTATGAAAAAATTTAAAAGAGCATTACCAGTTGCCATGGCAATCGTACTTGGATCTACTGCGGCACCACTGGTTGTAAGAGCAGATTCATCCAAAGTCGTAACACTTGGCGCCAATCTGACTGATTCACAGAAGAATTCTATGTATGAGTATTTCGGAACTTCATCTGACAAAGCAGAAGTCATCGAAGTTACCAATGCAGATGAAAGAAAATATCTGGAAGGAGTCGCTCCCGACGAACAAATCGGTACCCGTACCTACAGCTGTTCTTATGTAGAACCGACCACAAGCGGCGGAATCCAGGTAAAGGTTTCCAACTTAACTTATGTTACAAGCTCTATGATCTCCAGTACGCTTCTGACATCCGGTGTTGAAAACTGTAATGTCGTTGCCGCTTCTCCGATCGAAGTATCCGGAACCGGTGCACTGACAGGTATCATGATGGCTTATGAGAAAGCCACCGGAACAACTCTGAATGACGATCAGAAAGCAGCTGCGACCGATGAACTTGTCACCACAGGAGATCTGGCCAATAACATCGGCCAGGACAAAGCGGAAAGTGTCATGAACGATGTAAAAAAAGATGTGATCGAGGGCGGATTAACGGATGCAGATGACATTCAGAATGCAGTTGAAAACGCTGCCAAGGATAACAACGTCACGCTGACACAGGAACAGATCGACAAGATCTCCGATCTGATGAAAAACATTTCCCAGTATGACTATGATGTCAAAGCTCTGAAGAATACATTAGATAACATTGACGGAAAGAGTGGCGGATTCTTCTCCAACCTCTGGAGTTCTATCAAAGGTATCTTCGGCGGCGATGACAGTTCCGATGGCGGAATCATTAACGGCACGGATGACAGCGCACTCGGTGATGATGTCGTAACTAACAGTACACTGGATTCTTCCGACAATTCTTCCAACAGCACAGACAGTTCAGATGCCGCTTCGGATGATACTTCGGATGACAACAGTGATGACAGCGGATTCTGGGGCAAGATCAAGAAGTTCTTCAAAGATCTGTTCGGTGGAAGCAATTCTAAGAAAGACGACACAGACAAGAGTAACGATGATGCCATTACAGAAGATAACTCTGATAACACTGATGAGCCGTCTGGCGACACACAGAACGATTCTCTGAACAACGATGCTGATTCTTCAGATGACGGCACAACAGACAACTCTGCTGATGATTCTTCATCGAATGACAGTACAGATAACCAGTCTGATAACCAGAGCAACACACAAAACAGCAGTGAATCCGATGCCTCTGGTTCCGATACTTCTGATTCCTCAGCCGACAGTTCTTCCAACTAAATACAGTCATTAATAAAGATGTCTAGTAAAACGAAAAATGCCGGGAAGTTTCAACACTTCCCGGCATTTTTATCCGCAGGCATCAAAGTTTTTTGCCACTGACTTCATATAATTAAAACTCGAATACAGCAACTCCGTAAGGCGGCAATTTGTATGCGAATGAATACGGTCTTCCATCACATTCTTTCTTCTCCGCTTTGTATATCTTCTTACGATCTGCTCCGGTTCCGCCGTATTTCTCCTCATCACTGTTCAGGATCAGTTTATACTGTTTCTTTCTCGGCACTCCGACTCTGTAATCATCTCTTGCCATCGGCGTAAAGTTGCAGACGAACAACAGATTCTTCTTTGCACCTTTCGAATGTCTCATAAAGCTGTAGATACTTCTGTATCCGTCATCCGCATTGATCCATTCGAATCCTTCCCAGCTCTGATCCATCTCATACATTGCCTTATGCCTCTTATACAGGTGTAAGAGGTCTTTTACCCACATCTTCATCTGCTGATGTTCCGGTTCGGCCAGCAGGAACCAGTCCAGTTCCCGTTCTTCACTCCATTCACGAAGCTGTGCAAATTCCTGTCCCATAAACAGAAGTTTCTTTCCTGCGTGTCCCATCATAAATGCATATCCGGCTTTCAGATTCGCATATTTATCAAATCCAAGTCCCGGCATCTTATTCAACATCGAACACTTGAGATGTACCACCTCATCATGCGACAATACCAGAATATAATTCTCACTGTATGCATAACTCATGGCAAATGTCATCAGATGATGGTTATCCTTTCGGAAATATGGATCCAGTTTCATATATTCTGTGAAGTCATGCATCCATCCCATATTCCACTTCAGACTGAATCCCAATCCACCTTCTTCTACATCTCCGGTAACCTGCGGCCATGCCGTAGATTCCTCTGCGATCATAAGTGCTCCCGGGTTTCTTCCAAGTACAACAGAATTCAGATGTCTGAAGAAATCGATCGCCTCCAGATTCTTATTCTCGCCATATTTGTTTGCAACCCATTCTCCGTCCTTTCGTCCGTAATCCAGATACAGCATCGAAGCAACCGCATCCACACGCAATCCGTCTATATGGAACTTCTCAACCCAGAATAACGCATTTGAGATCAGGAAGTTCCTTACTTCATTCTTTCCAAAATCAAATACTTTCGTTCCCCAGTCCGGATGTTCTCCCAATCTTGGATCTGCATATTCGTACGTCGGTGTTCCGTCAAAATCTGCCAGTCCGTGTGCATCCTTCGGGAAATGTGCCGGTACCCAGTCGAGAATGATACCGATTTTATTTCTATGCAGATAATTGATCATCCATGCAAAATCTTCCGGCGACCCATATCTGGATGTCGGTGCATAGTATCCGGTCACCTGATATCCCCAGGATCCGTCAAACGGATGCTCGGCAATTCCCATCAATTCCACATGTGTGTAACCCATTTCTTTTATGTATTTGGTAATTGCCCTGGCAAATTCTCTATATGTATAGAATCCTTCATCTTCCCTTCCCGGATGACGCATCCAGGAACCAATGTGTGCCTCATAGACAGACATTGGCTCGTGCTTATGATTCCAGGTCTTTCTACGTGTCATCCACTCTGTATCTGTCCATTTGATATTCTCAATATCTGCGACCCTGGATGCTGTTCCCGGTCTTAACTCCGCATAATTGGCATATGGATCTGCCTTAAATATCTGTTCTCCCGAATAAGTCTCGATACAATATTTATACATCTGATCCTTCTTCACACCTGGTATAAAACAGGTATAGATCCCGAGCGGCTCTTCCCTCTTCATCGGATTTGCCTCTGTGTCCCATTCATTGAACTCTCCGACTACCGATACCGCCTGCGCATGCGGTGCCCACACTGCAAAATACACACCTTTTTGTTTTCCGTTCTGTACCAGATGTGCGCCCAGCTTCTCATAAATCTCATAATGATTGCCCTGTCCGAAAAGGTATTGATCCAATTCACCTATTTCATATGGTTTTTTCTTTTTTTCAGCCATAATTACCCCTCGCATTCTGCTGCATATTTATAAGAACATTATACTTTACAAACAGGCAAAAAGAAAGAGCTTTGACCGTTTAGTTTGTCAAAACTCTTTCAAAATCCGACCTGTAAATCCTATTCTCGACAGCCTCTTACAGGTATTCGTTTTTGTTAAATTCTAAAATCTTCTTCTTTCAGAATAATTCTGTCAGAATCGTCGGTTCCCTTGCCGAATACTCTTCGTGCAAGATGTTTTACATTTGCTTTCTGTGAATGTGAGATTGCTTCATCCATGATCTCTTTTACTTCAGCAACTGATACTGCATGATCTTCTCTCTGCATTACATCGATACGGCTGTACAGTGCAAGGATTCCCATCTCATCCAATTTGTATCCATTCTCTTTCGCATATGTCTGACCGAATGTTACCAGCTCATCATTGATGAATACCGGAAGCTCCAGCTTAGAACTGAACTTCTTCTTGAATTCCGGGTTTGCTGTCATCAGACGCTCCAGAGGTTTTCTCTGATCTTCCAGTACAAAGAGCAATTCTCCTGTCTTCTTCTCCATCAGATAATTTAACTCTTTTACAGTTCTCGCATTCAATTTTCCTGCATGCTCGATGATGATCGCTCCGCCGCGCAGCTTCTGAATAATATTCGTAAGCTCTTTCTTATTAAGAGATTCACCTGTAACGATTGCTACTTTACCCTGTTTCAGACTTCTCTGTTTCTGAATTGCTTTTACAATATCAACCGCAAGGACTGTCTTACCAGATCCTTTTCTACCAATCACAAGAAGGTTACCTGTCTTGGATGTTCCTTCTCTCTGTGCCCTTCTGTCGTTATCAAGTACTTCAACGATCTGTTCGCTCATTCCTCTCACCGGTACAAAATATGAGAACAACTTCTTCTGTTCTTCTGTAAGTCCGGCTTTCAGACCGATCTCACTCGTAGCACTCAGATCATATCTTCCGGTTACAACAAATCCTGTATCGAACGGAACACCGCCTTTAGATTTCTTGATTCTTGCCTGAATCTCTTCCTCTGATGGCTCTTCGATTTCTAACTCTTCATCCGCTTCTTCATCGTCTTCAATCTCTAAGTCTTCGTCATCAAAATCTGTCTCTTCATCGTCTACATCTGCAAAATCATCGTCGAAGTCTTCTTCTTCGTCATCTACATCCGCAAAATCAGCATCGAAGTCTTCTTCTTCAAGATCGGCTTCTTCAAAGTCTTCATCCTCAAAGTCTTCCTCTTCAAAATCAGCTTCTTCAAAGTCTTCATCTTCAAAGTCTTCCTCTTCGAAATCAGCTTCTTCTTCGTCCTCTTCTTCGAAGTCTTCATCCTCGAAATCAGCTTCTTCAAAGTCTTCATCCTCAAAGTCTTCCTCTTCAAAATCAGCTTCTTCAAAGTCCTCATCTTCAAAGTCTTCATCCTCAAAGTCTTCCTCCTCAAAGTCTTCCTCTTCGAAATCAGCCTCTTCAAAGTCTTCATCCTCAAAGTCTTCCTCTTCGAAATCAGCTTCTTCAAAATCTTCATCACCGAAATCGGCTTCTTCAAAACTGCTTCCACTCATATCGATTCCGCTAAGTTCTTCTTCGATTCCTTCAATGAAGTCTTCTTCCGTTTCCGAACCATCTTCAAAATCCTCTTCATAGAGTTCTTCTTCCGACTCTTCATTTCCCATTTCTTCCATCAGACGTACAATATCATCCGGAATTCTCTGTGTCTTGCTTATCGGTTCTGCCTCTTCCTCGGCCGCCTTTCTTGCTGCTTCTTCCTCGGCCTTTCTTCTTGCCTCTTCTTCGGCCGCTTTTCTTGCTGCTTCTTCCTCGGCTTTTCTTCTTGCTTCTTCTTCGGCCGCTTTTCTTGCTGCTTCTTCCTCAGCTTTTCTTCTTGCTTCTTCTTCGGCTGCTTTTCTTGCTGCTTCTTCCTCGGCTTTTCTTCTTGCTTCTTCTTCGGCTGCCTTTCTTGCTGCTTCTTCCTCGGCTTTTCTTCTTGCCTCTTCTTCGGCCGCCTTTCTTGCTGCCTCTTCTTCCTCGGCTTTTCTTCTTGCCTCAGCTTCCGCCGCTTTTCTCTCAACTTCTCTGCGTTCTTCTTCCTGGCGGATACGAGCCTGTTCTCTTTCTTTCTGAAGACGCTCTTCATCTTTTGCTTTCTGCTTCTCGATTGCTGCTTCGTGGTCTTTCTGTTTTTCTTCCCATTTCTGAAGAATATCATCGATCATCATCTGACCATTCGCCAGAATCTCATCTTCACGCTCCTTCATTGCTTCTTCTTCAATTGTAATGCCATTGGCAACCGCCATGCCCTGCGCTAAAGCTTCCTCCAAAGTAGCTCCCGTCACAACCTGTTTGATCGTTGATCCATGTTCTTCCGCAGCCTCTTCCGGTTCAGTATATACCGGTTCTTCTTCCACGACTTCTTCTGCAGCTTCTTCTACAATTTCTTCCTGCGGAATCTCTTCTTGTACAACAGTTTCCTGCATTGGTACTTCCTGTGGAATCTCTTCCTGTACAACAGTTTCCTGCATCGGTACTTCCTGCGGAGGAATTTCCTGAACTTCAGATTCATCAACTCTTTCTGTCACTGGCTCTCTGACCGGCTCTTCTTGTACGTCAACAGTCTCTTCTGTACTTTCATTATATTCATTCTCGTCATCCACTTCTTCCAGTGTTGATTCCGGTTGTTTCTCCGGTTCCGGTTTCTTCTTAACCGCTCCCGGACGGCTGTCATATTTCTCCTGCTGAAGTGGTGTCAGTGGCTTATACTTCATCTTCAGTTCCATTGCAAGGTATACATATTTTCCTTCACTGAACCACAAGATCAGATCATCACATTCTTCCAGACATTCTGCTGTCATTCCGGCTTCATCATACAATTTGGCAAGTTCATATGCCCACTTTTCAATATATTCCGCTTTTTTAAATTCTTCCAGTGCTGTAATCTGATCTGTCAGCGATGCCCCCTGTGTTCTCAGAATCTTATATTTTAAAATATACTGATTCGGATCTTTTGGTGCCAGCTTTACGAATTCTTCATAACAATCCGTTGCTTCTCTGATATCTTTGATCTTCAATGCCAGTGTGCCTAAACGATATACAATTTTTCTGCTTCCCGGTGCTCTGTCAAATGCCAGGAACAGTATATCTCTCCCCTTCTTAAACTCACCGTTATATTCATAAATCTCACTGACTGTATTGAGCATTGACGCATTCTTTACTCTTCGCCAGTCTATACCATCGGCAATTTCCTTTGCCTGCTGGTACTCCTTCTTTTCCAGATGATCAAGCATTTGCTCGGTCTTCACCCTATATTCATATTTATCCAATATTTCTCACCTCAAATATTTATTTTAAAAAAGCGTATTTCCCTACAATTTTACTTATATAAGTTTATCATATGACCTGTTTATTGTCAAAATATCCCGCCAAATATGTTAAAAAAATATTACAAAAATTACAATTTTTTTATCCCTGTAAAATATTTGCCGGCTGCTCTCTGATATCAACGAAAAAAACAGCCATCATATTCTTTCCTATGATGGCTGTTACATATTCAATTTTATCATATTTAATTTTTATATCGGAGAATGATTTTTATTTTTTATTTCTTATTCCCTGTCGCCTTTGTATGCTTTCCGATGATCTTTTACTCATCTTCTTTGCACATTCATTCAAATCTACTATTCATGTTTCTTTACACATATTAATAATATCTTTAAATATGTGGTATTCTGTTCAATATGTCTGCAGTTCTTTTTATCGTCCGGTGTATATTTTCTCCGTCTGTTCTATTTTTCCGAATCTCCTCTACCGGCCTTTTATCTATTATAATAAAGGCTTATTCTCTGGGAACTTCTACCTGCCATACCACTAACATATTGATTCGATGATTCTACTGTGTCCATTGGATTAAGCCTCCTTTTCATAAATTTCCAATCAACGATATCTCACCGACATATGAAATATTCTTCATCCTTGATAAACTTTTCTTTTATCACTTAAGATATAAGCTGGAATTTATTATCTCATCTCTTCTACGATTATGATCCATATCCCCTTGATACCATTCTATAATCGTTATTCATCCATTCTCTTTCTCTACAATATACTTTACGATATTTGATATCCGATGCCTTACCAGATATTTCATATCTATATCCTGTATTTTTCGATTCTTAAACGAATTGAGAATTTATAATAAAAATACATCTTATAAAATATGTGATATTCAATTTTCAAGATTCCCTTTCTCGTCAGGAATTCTTTTTTGTTTATTTTGGATTTCCTTTGGATTGATTATATAATATCATTCGACTTTTATTTTGTCAATACTTTTTGCAATTAATTTTATTTATTTTTCATTATTCCATTTCAAAAGTTGAATTATCTGATTTTTCTTTATTTATTTTAATGTTTACACAATACTATACATTTTCAAATCGTATGCTTTTGTTAACATCATACGCTTGCGCATGTCCAATTGTTAACCAGCTATCTTTTACAGTTGACATTTTATCCTGTTTATTTTATACTTCTGTTATATTTTTGATATAAAACTAAAGGAAAGGAGTTCTGCCATGTCATACGGCAGACAATTACCACTATGAACAACACAGTAAATAGCACAACAACGAAAAAGCTTTCCACCCGCAAACTGGTTCTGATTGCTTTGATGACTGCAATCACCTGTATCTTCGCTCCTATGGCGATTCCGATTCCGGTCAGCCCGGTACCGATCAGTCTTACCAACCTGGTGATCATGATCAGTATCTATGTACTTGGTTTTAGAGATGCAACCATCAGTTACATCGTATATCTGTTACTTGGTCTTGTCGGTCTCCCTGTATTTTCCGGTTTTACCGGTGGATTAGGAAAGCTTGCAGGTCCTACCGGCGGATACCTGATTGGTTTCATCTTCCTTGCACTGATTTCCGGACTGTTCGTTGATAAATTTCCAAAGAACAGAATCCTGGCAGTTGTCGGTATGATCATCGGTATGGCAGTCACTTATATCTTCGGTACAGAGTGGCTTGCGATCCAGTTGAAAATGTCATTCGTTGCAGCACTTTCTGTCGGAGTAATTCCTTATCTTGCCGGTGACGCAGTGAAGATTATCATTGCGATCATCGTCGGACCTGTACTCCGCAGCCGTCTGAGCCAGCTGCAGTAATAAAAATACACAGTATCGGATTTAATTTGGGATTTAATTCAGGAAGGCTATGGATACCCGAACCGGAATAAAGCTTGGAAAGGTGTTCCTGTTCAGGTTCCATCGGCGGGTCAATTCTAAAGGGGCAAAATTCTGCTAA
>OFML01001735.1_pt1 | contig 11477 bp, 9 predicted proteins | sample 1541831 | NCBI WGS metagenome assembly OFML01 (sample SAMN04209237, study PRJEB22552) | human gut metagenome | biome: gut; material: feces | host: Homo sapiens | place: USA: Oklahoma | reverse complement strand
CGGGGACGCCGGTGACGTTGGCATACCGCCATTCCGTCCAAAAGACTATGATTTATGAATATCTGGTCGTCAATGATATGGAAGACGGACTGGTACTGAAATCCACTAAATACCAATCTATGGGTGTGGGACTTCCTTTTTCCAAAGAGGACGGCGAATTCCGGCAAGAGGGAGACTGGTTTATTTTAGACAAGATAAACAGAAAATATCCGGACCTGTCGATTCGTAACGGCGTCACCAATGATGAACGTGTCATCGTAGACGGTCATGAATATGTGCTTTCGGACCTGATGCCCCTCGGAAAAGAATTACATATATATGTAGCCCCGCTTTGGAAAGGCTATTGGATGAAAAAAGAGATTAGGAGCTGATTCCTTTGGATGATTTAGAGAAAAAAGAACATCTGCCGATAACAGACCGGGCAGAAGAAAATAAGCAGGCGGAGGGTCATCTCCAAAAGAAATTAAAAGAACTGGATAAGGAGTCGAATACGGCAGAATATTCGGGACTGTGGGCAAAGCTGATTGCCATTATTTGCATTTGCTTTTCCCTGTTCCAGATTTATACCGGATTTTTCGGTGCCTTAGATGCGATGATTCAGAGGTGTATCCATTTGTCTTTCGGTATTTCTTTGGTCTATCTTCTTTGCCCGACAAAGCATTCGTGGGTAAAAGACGGGAATGTACACCCCGTTGATTTGGCGCTCGCCGTCATTGCAACGATTCCCCCTATTTATATTTTATTGAATTACCACCAGCTGATTTTAAGAGCAGGCACGGTGACTCCTGCCGATGCCTTTATGGGCGTTTTGGGGATTGTCATGGTCATTGAGGCGGCCCGCAGAATTGTAGGACTGCCTATCGTTATCGTTGTTCTCGCTTTTTTGGCCTATGGATTTTTCGGCCGTTATATGCCGGGACCGCTTGCTCACAGAGGACTGACAATCAATCAGATGGTAGGTCATCTTTTCTTCACGACCGAAGGTGTTTTCGGCATTCCCATGGGCGTTTCATCGACATTTATTTTCCTGTTTATCCTGTTTGGTGCTTATTTGGAAAAAACGGGACTGGGCAAATTCTTTATCGATATTGCCAATGCATTGGCAGGCTGGGCGTCCGGCGGTCCTGCAAAAGTGGCGGTTATTTCCTCGGCACTGCAGGGAACGATTTCCGGATCTTCCGTAGCGAATGTGGTCGGATCAGGCTCCTTTACCATTCCGATGATGAAAAAGTTGGGCTATCATAAAAACTTTGCCGGTGCCGTAGAAGCGGCCGCCTCTACAGGGGGACAGCTCATGCCGCCGATTATGGGCGCCGCCGCATTTCTGATGGCGGAATTTGTAAATATTCCTTACATGGAGGTTGTAAAAGCGGCTATCGTACCGGCCGTCTTATACTTCATCGGCGTATTCCTCGGAGTTCATTTCGAGGCAAAGAAAGATAATCTTCAGGGCACACCAAGAAGTGAGCTTCCGCCGTGGGGAAAAATTATGAAAGAAGAGGGGCATCTGGCTATACCGCTCGTTGCGATTATCGGACTTCTCGCTTCAGGCTATACCCCGATGAAAGCCGCACTGGCAGGTATTGTTGTTTCCATTGCTACCGCCATGCTCCGGGCAAATACACGCATGACTTTCGATGACGTGGTGGACGGCCTTATCAAAGGGGCACGAGGCGCATTGGGCGTTCTTATCGCCTGTGCTTCTGCGGGAATGATTATCGGTATTGTGACAAAAACAGGTGTCGGTCTTAAGTTGGCATCCACGCTGGTCGATTTGGCATCGGGAAATTTCCTTCTCCTCCTGTTTTGTACCATGCTGACTTCCCTGATTCTCGGTATGGGTGTACCGACAACGGCCAACTATGTTATTACATCGACTATTGCGGCGCCTGCGCTGCTCCAGCTGGGTGTACCGATTCTGGCGGCTCACATGTTCGTATTCTATTTCGGCATTATTGCGGATATCACACCGCCTGTTGCACTTGCCGCTTATGCAGGAAGTGCTATTTCGGGAGGCGATCCTCTTAAAACGGGGGTAAATGCTTCCAAACTCGGTATTGCCGCCTTTATCATTCCCTATGTATTTGTGCTTTCCCCGCAAATTCTCGGGATTGATGCGTCAATGACAAGCATAGTGATAACGACCTGTACGGCACTTATCGGAATGACCGGCGTTTCTGCAGGAATGATCGGTTATATGGCAGACAAAACAAATCTTCTCGAAAGGCTGCTTCTCCTGGCAGGCGGTCTGCTTCTGATAGATCCGCGGCTTACCACTGATGCGGTAGGCATAGGCATATTGGCTTTCGTCCTCTTCCTCCAGCTCATGAGAAAGAAAAAGAACGCAAAAAGTATATAAGCAAACTAAAAGTGCAGTCCGTAAAAGAGCTGCACTTTTTTTATTTTTCTATTAAAAATTATTTTTCCTCATTTTGTTTTCGTATGCCCAGAGGAAATTTCAGCTTAGGCGGCACGCTTTCCAAAAGGTGGGGGAGCAGTGTATTTTCCTCATCATCTTTGTGGGGGATGAAAACAGGAAGACGGTTCGGCAAAATTTCCAAATCAATAGGGAAACAAGGCCCTTTATCGCCGTCCACATTCGTATAAAGTTTCATATTGTCTTGTATAGAAATACGGGCTTTCTTTACAGCAATAACCGTGAGAATTTCCGGTCCCGGTTGCAGTCCTGCGAGAAGTTTCGGCGCTTCCCTGATGGTGCGCAGCCATTGGAAATCATGAAAAAGAGCAAGCTTAATAACGCCCTTATTTCGTTCTTCCGGCGGTACGAGATTCCGGAAACTGCCTGCCGAATCGGTGAGCATGGCGGCAATCAAAGGCGATGAAACCTGTATCACCGTACCGTTTGCCTCCGTAATTGTAAATTGGTAAGATTGCTGCTTGGCAAAAACCTGGAACCCTTTCATGAAATAAGCGAGAGAACCGAATAAAGTTTTCTCCTTGATGGTAACCTGACTTACCGCTTCGGGAAGAAGACCGGCAGCCATGATATTTATGAAATAACGGTCATTGATTTTACCGACATCAATGAAACTTTTTTCTGCACGACGAAACATATCAATGACTTTTTTCGGAGAACGGGGCATATGGAGTGCCCTGGATAAATCATTCACTGTGCCGAACGGGACAAAACCGAAACAAGATTCACTTTGCACGGAAACCATTCCGTTGATGACTTCATTGATGGTACCGTCACCGCCCATACAGAAAATATCCTTATTTTTTTCTGCCGCATAACGGGCAAAATCCTTGGCATCTCCAGCTTTTTGCGTCAGCTTAATCGTAACATCCTCGTATTTCTCAGATAAAACCGAGGTCATATAAGGAATATAGCGGGGCGCTTTTTCCCGGCCTGACGTGGGATTGACGATAATGACACATCGCGTTGACGGTTTCAAAACAAAATCCTCCTTTCCCGTATACTGAATCGCTGACTTTATTATATCAAATTCGTGAAAATAGAAAATTATATTTTTTTACAGGACAAATATAAAAAGTACGGAGAAAGAAGGAATATTTTTATCTGCAATTTTGCATAATAAAAAGGCGGTACCGCCCGCATTACGGACAATACCGCCTTTTGGTATAAATAATAATTATCTTTCAGACAGGCAATGATCAAACATGTACAGAAGAGCTTCACATTCCTGAGCCTTCTTGAAACCGTCCACGTTATCGCGGGCATTTACTTCTTCTTCTACCTGTTCAGTGATGTACCACTGGAGGAAAATCTCGGTTTCCAAATCCCCTTCCTTGCGGGCAAGGTTGAAAATATTACGGATAGAAGCGGAAACAGCTTCTTCATGAGCCAGAGAAGCTTTGGCAACATCCAAAGGATTGGTGTAATGTTTCTTTACGCCTGCAATCGGTAAGAAATCGACAACGCCGTCTCTGTCTTCGATGTAAGAAACAATTTTCAAAGCATGTTCTCTTTCTTCTTCATACTGCTTATCCAGCCATTTTGCATAGCCGTTCAGAGCGATGTTTTTCATATCATGGGACATCGAACGATACAGATAAGCAGATTCGAATTCCATTTTAACTTGTGCAACCAGTGCTTTTAAAATCTTGTCAGATAATTTCATAGTAATATCTCCTTTTGTAAAAATTTATATTGAATTCTTATGTATTGATTATAACATAGATAAATCTCGATGTAAAGAAATTTCAGACAAAAATAAATATAATATTGATGGTGAAAATGCGTTATTTTTACAGTAAAATTGCAATTTTATTCGGCCTTATTTTTTAGGAATATAATAAATAAATAATAAGTATAACAGGAAATCAGGAAGACATCATTTCAATCGGACATATTATACATAGGAAACGCTGCATATGCCGCAGAATAATGACATTGCAATTCGAATGACATAATCTGCTATATTTTGTCATCTGATTCAGCAGTGATGGGAAATATCCGTAGAGAGTCGGAGAGGTTAAAATAAAAGATAGAAGTATAACAGGAATAGGGGCCAAATATATTTGTAATAGAAATGATTTGTGAAAGGTACAATCATGAAGAAAATAGAATTGTATGATTATATAGAACTGAAAGACGGCAGAAAAGGGAATGTGGTTGAAAATTGGGATAAAGGAAAGTTCTTTGATATAGAGCTGGATGAAGAATGCGGAACAGAAGACGATGACAGAATGGATATCATAAGTTGTTCTCAAATAAAACAGGTGATATGTAAGTCGTGCAAGAAATAAAAATATTTGAAGTTTGCAAAGCCGGCTATATAGTCGGACTAATAAATGAAGTAATGAGCAAACTGACAGATTTAAGACACACCGTTCAAAACAAAGAGTGCATATAGTTCCAACACTTAGGGGAAAAGAAAATGAAATATACTAAATATTTAGATAAGCCTGTAAAAATAGTTTGTAAAAATGGTAATACATTTCAAGGTGTAGTGGATACGGTGACTGGTGCGTGAGATGACCTGAGAAATCATGATAGTATTACCGTTGAGCAAGATAATAATTTATATATTTTATATGATGATGAGATAGCAAGTATTGAAATTATAGAAGAATAAAAAGCACAGCAAAAGTTGTATTTTTTAGGCTCTAGACAATCAGCACTCGAAAGGGAGAGCGAAAATGATTGAGATAAAAAATGAGTGGTTTGGAAAGAAAGTAAGGATTATTGATATAGATGGCAAAGCGTTTATAGGAGTTGTAGATGGAATTACAGGAGCTGCAGATAACGATGAAACCGGAAGAGATTCGTTGGATTTAGATGATGGTAAAAACATAATTTTCTTTAGTGATGATGAGATAGAAAGCATTGAGATTATAGAGGAATAAAAACCACGGGAAAAGTCGTGATTTTTAGGCTTCAGGTAATCAGTACCCGGAAGGGTGCTTTTTTATTGCTTTTCTGTGGGACAGGAGCCCTGATGAAGTGTTGAGAAAAAGATGACGGACGGAAAAGCGGTGTAAAATTTTCCAAATCCTTTCCAAATTTTTTAAAAATGTTGTCACTAAGGTCATTTTTGGACAAATTAAGGCATTAGCACGAAAAAATACCATCGGTGAAATCACCGATGGTATCTGTCTTTATGGCGGAGAGAGGGGGATTCGAACCCCCGTGCCGGTATTCGCCGGCAACATGATTTCCAATCATGCACCTTAAACCGCTCGGACACCTCTCCATTTTTATCAGTTTACCCGCAGGTAGGAACTGACTGACTTATTTATTATATTGATTCGGTCTCTATCTGTCAAGAGAAATTTACGCTTTTCCCGTTATGTTTCAAAATAGGACCGGATTTGTTCATTATCGTTTGTGATTCCCAAAGCGGCAGATAACAGCAGTCTGGCTTTGGGGGCAGAAAGTGTGCCGCCTGATATAATGCCCAGGTCTTTCATGGATTTGATACTTCCGTCGTAGCTGTATTCTTCCATAATGCTTCCTGTAGGTACACGGGTGGTGAGTACCACGGGAATACCGGTCTTCCTTAATTCCGCAATGGCTTTTTTACATTCCGGCGGTACATTTCCACAGCCGAGACCGTCTATAATAACACCTTTAGCTTTTCCTTTGGCAGATTTTACAATTTCGCCGTCCATGCCTGACCAGGTCGGAATGATCCAGACATGGGGTTCGATTCGCGAGGGGTGGATTTTTTTATGCGCCACGGGGATTCGTCCGTACAGTACCGTATTTCCGGAGACCGTACCTAAAGGACCGTAGTGAAGATCACGGAAGGTATCGGGATTTGTTGTATGTACTTTGGTGACTTCTCCGGCGGAGTAAATGCGGTCGCCCAGGCAGACGACGACGCTCATTTTTCCCGTCATGCCATCGGCGGCAATTCTGACGGCAGATAATATATTTTCAGGGCCGTCGGCACTGATTTCATGACCGCCCCGCATGGCACCTGTGACGCATACGGGTTTTTTGGTTCGAAGGGTTATATATAGAAAGAAAGCGGTTTCTTCCAGTGTGTCGGTTCCGTGGGTGACTACAAATCCGTCGGCGGCATTTTCTGCAGAGAGTTTGTCGATTTCCCGGGAGAGGGCAAACATTTTTTCAACGGTCATCCAACCGCTCGGAATATTTGAAAATTCCCGTACTTCTATATCCGCCGCTTGAGAAAGTCCGGGGATTGCAGAAACTAAGTCAGCTCCTGATACGGCGGGGACAAGGCCTCCCGTATTTTCGTCTTTTTTCATGGCGATTGTGCCACCGGTAGTGATAATGATGATTTTCTTTTTCATAAGCGATAGAACTCTCTTTTCTTATAAGGTATAGGTACTGCTCTTTGGTAATCAAAGGTGGCGGATATATTTGAAGAGGGAAATTTTCGTCAAGCTTGTTTTTCTTTTTCGTTTTCCATTTTTCTGGCAATAATATCCGTAAATTTCTGTATCAGTGATGTCACATTTGCCTCTTCAATCACTACGGAAGGTACATTATAGGCTGCGGCAATATGGTCAAGAATCACTTGTGCCGCTTTTTTTGTGTCTTCTTTCGTATCAAGGCCCCAGCGATAATGGTCGAGCAAAGTGGCATAGAGGGCTGTCCAGGTCACGGCATCACTTTTTTTGTCCGCCGGCTCCCACCATGTATGAAAATCGTTGTTCGATAAAGTGCCGCCCTGTTTTTGATAAAGGGTATAAAGAAATTTCTCAGTGACTCCGTAACGTCTCATCCGTTCCCTTACACTGTACTGCGTAGAGGAATCTAAATGATTTTGCCGTTTCAGTCCTTCTTTCACCGCTTCTTTTACGGCAAGTCCGATAAGTTCACCCAGTTTATTGTGTTTTCCTGATGAACGGAAATAAATCGGACTGTCCGGATTGGCGACAATCAGCGTGGAATCGGTTCCCGAGCCTGTGGCAGGTTCATAAGAATACCGGCTTCCTGCCAGAAGTTCACGAAGTGCTACCGATTTTGCTTCTGTGCAAGTGACCAGGGCACGTGTCAAAACTCCTTCCGGCATATCCGCTCCCAAAAAAAGCATAATGTTGATGGTGCCCGGTTTAAAATATTCCGGTTTGCTTTCTCCGCCATACGCAAAGGCCGGATCGCCGGCAGAACCTGCATTGGCTTCTATACCTGCTGTGACACAGGCCGTTACTTTTAAATTTTTATAGGTTTTCTCCACGACTACGGCATTTTCCATATCTGCCGCTGTGCCGAAACCGGTAGATACTTTCCAATCATTTCCGATACTTTCGGCTTTCTTTTTTATATCTTCTTCATACTCTTGAAAAGACATACAGGTGCTGCCGGTACGCTCTGCACATTTATAATTGAATACTTCTTTGATGTTGTCATGAAATCCGCCATTTACCGGAGAGGTGCTCACTACTTTTTTTGCCTGCTTAAACAAGACAAATACGGTTTTCCCTTCAAGGTTTCTTCGTATTTCATCGCCGCATTCAAAACGGTATAAGATTTCATCCGTATCGTGGTTTATCATAAACAATCTCCGTTTCTTCTGTATGATACAGTGGACAAAAACAGTTACAACAAAAAAGAGCTTTCGCTCCTTTTTGCTATGTATTAATTATTGTTATTTTCCTTTTCTTTCCTTATAACGTCATGAGCACCGCCTTCGACAATGGAGGTGGCGGATACGAGCGTCAGTTTTGCTTTTTGCTGCAATTCTGCAATGGAAAGGGCACCGCAGTTGCACATGGTCGCCTTAATTTTGGCACAGGTTTTGGCTACGTTTTCTTTCAAAGGACCTGCATAAGGTACATAGGAGTCGACGCCTTCTTCAAAGAGAAGTTTCTTTTCTCCGCCGAGATCATAGCGGCCCCAGTTGCGGGCTCTGTTGGAGCCTTCGCCCCAGTATTCTTTTACTACCGTACCGCTGACGGTCCGTTTTTGTGTAGGAGATTCGTCGAAACGGGCAAAGTAACGGCCGAGCATAACAAAGTCGGCACCCATGGCAAGGGCGAGCGTGATGTGGTGATCGTAGACGATACCGCCGTCGGAGCAAATCGGAACATAGATACCTGTCTTTTTGTAATATTCATCTCTTGCACGGCAGACTTCAATGACAGCCGTTGCCTGGCCGCGGCCAATGCCTTTTGTTTCTCTTGTGATGCAGATAGAGCCGCCGCCGATGCCGACTTTTACAAAATCCGCCCCCGCTTCTGCGAGGAAAAGGAAACCGTCACGGTCTACGACGTTTCCTGCACCGATTTTCACTTTGTCACCGTAATGTTCACGTACCCAGTCAATAGTGATCTTTTGCCATTCCGAATAGCCTTCGGAAGAATCAATGCAAAGTACATCAGCGCCCGCATCTACAAGAAGAGGGATACGTTCTGCATAGTCTCTTGAATTAATACCTGCACCGACAACGAATCTTTTTTTCGCATCGAGCATTTCATCAGGATTTTCACGGTGGGAGTCATAGTCCTTACGGAATACGAAACCGTACAGTCTTCCGTCTTCATAAAGAACGGGAAGGGAATTGATTTTATTGTCCCAGATGATGTCGTTCGCTTCAGAAAGAGTAATACCGAACTTGGCAGTGATAAGCTTTTCCAAAGGAGTCATGAAATCTGAAATTTTTTCCGAAGGATCCATGCGGCTGACACGATAGTCACGGCTGGAAACAATGCCTACCAGCTTGCCGTTGGCCGTACCGTCAACAGTGATGGCTACTGTAGAATGGCCCGTTTTTTCTTTTAAAGCTAAAATATCTGCCAGTGTATTTTCAGGAGACAGATTGGAGTCACTGGAAACAAAGCCTGCTTTTTTGGCTTTGACTCTTGCCACCATAGCGGCTTCTTCTTCCGGAGTCTGGGAACCGTAGATAAAAGAAATACCTCCGTTCCGTGCAAGCTCGACAGCCAGTTTTTCACCGGAAACGGCTTGCATGATAGCAGAGACCATAGGAATGGACAGCTCGATATCCGGAGTTTCTCCCTTTTTAAATTTTACGAGAGGTGTTTTTAAGGAAACATTTGCGGGAATACATTCACAGGAAGAATATCCGGGAATCAGAAGATATTCATTAAAGGTATGTGCAGGTTCATTGATATAGGTTGCCATCATTTCCTCCTAACAAAAGACTTTAAAAGTATAAATTCTAATTATTATATCTAAAACACGGACCGAAAGGAAGAGAATTTGTGCAAAATATTCTCTTCAGTTTGTTTTATTTTATTACAAATAGAAAATATATGCCATAATTCCGCCCCATATAAAGGAAATAAATAAAGAAATTTTATAAATAATAAAGAAAGACACGGACAAACAAGTTTCAATTGGCAGTAAAGGAAAAATCTTGTCTGCCGGTAATGATATAATGAAAATAAAAGCAGTTAACGAAAGCAGGCAGGCTATGGATAAAAGAAAGACCGCCAATAAAATATTGGGAGCTGCATTCACCACTTGCCTGGTGACCGCTCCTTTTCAAGGACACGGACTCTGGCAGGCCGGTTTATTTCATGTGGCTTTTGCGGCAACCGTCGGGGGAATTGCGGACTGGTTTGCCGTGACTTCTCTTTTTGAAAAACCGCTGGGAATTTCTTACAGGACGGATATTATTGCTAACCGCCGCGACAAAATTGTAGAAATGGCGAAAGAGATGGTCAGTGAGGAATTGCTTCCTCAAAGAAAAATGGAAGAGTTTTTTAAAGAGCATCTCCCTTCTGAGATTCTTTTGTCATGGCTCAAAAATCACAGAGAAGCGGTCGGTCTGATTCTGGAGGAAGTTCTTCAGGCAGGGATTTCCGCCATAGATAAAGACCGGATTATAAACGTATTCATTGAAAAAGGAGAAGAGGCGGCAGCAGGAGAAAATTGGACAGAGCGGATTGCTTTTGTTCTTGAAACACTGAAAACATACGAGCAAAAATCTGTTTTGCAGGAAGCACTGGCAGGGGAAGTCAAGCGTTTTTTGGAAAACAGGTTTACCCTGGACGAAGTGCAGAGTCTTTACCGGGAGGCGTGGAGACGGTACAAAGAACAGGGATGGTTCCGGGGAGTTTTGCAGCAGGTTATGGAAGACAGAGATGAAGAGGCGATCCGTATTCTCCGTGAAAATATTTTGCAGATAGCAGATACCGTTAAAGACCCGGAAAGCGAAATTTGCCGTACGTTGGAAAATGCTTATGACCGGTTGATTTTCCGTTTGCGTAACGATGAAGCATTTAAAAGTACATGGAACGGATATATTGCAAATGCTTTGTCCACATGGATGAAAAAGAACGGAACGGAACGGGCAAAAAAGGTGTGGCAGGAGCAGGAAAATAATGTGGTGAGACATCTGTCGGAAATTTTATTAAAAATGGGGGAAGACAGACTTTCAAATCCGCAGAAAAAAGAAGAATTTGATGATTTTCTCTTGAAAGTATGTATTCCCCGATTACCGTGGGTACATAAAAAAATCAAGGAATCCGTGGAATATGCGTTATCCGGCTATGACGGAAGAAAAATGGCAAAAATTGCAAAAGACGGAGTTTATCAGGATATACAAACGATACGGATTAACGGTTCACTTTGCGGCGGGGTACTGGGGGGACTGTTTTATCTGATTTCTATTCTGGGAGGGCTGTTTTAATGAAACGATACAGAATGGCCAATCTTATTTTTGCAGGTGCTTTTTTCCTTTTCTGTTTTGCTGCGGTTTTGCATGTCTGCCGGAAAAATGAGGGGACGGCCTTATTTTATTTCCTTGCCCAGTCCTGCTTTATCGGCTGCGTGGCTGATTGGTTTGCCGTGGAAGCCATTTTCAGAAACAGTCTGCATCTCCCCCGTTTCAGACCTTTAATTCCGAAAAATAAAGAGAGAATTGTCCGTCAAATTCATGAAACCGTGAACAGGAATTTAATTAAAAGCGAAATGTTTGCGGCAATGATTCAGAAATTTTCGCTGACCGCATTTTTAGAAAATGAATACCGCAGCGGAAACGGAGCAGTACGACAATTTGAAAAAACTGCTGCTTTTTATACGGGCCGGTTCCTTGCCGGTTTTGCAGCAG
>OFML01001728.1_pt1 | contig 11502 bp, 9 predicted proteins | sample 1541831 | NCBI WGS metagenome assembly OFML01 (sample SAMN04209237, study PRJEB22552) | human gut metagenome | biome: gut; material: feces | host: Homo sapiens | place: USA: Oklahoma | reverse complement strand
AGAGACACACAATATAATCGCAATGATTGTTAACTTCATTGTTTTACTTTTTCTATCTTTACATTCAACACTTTCTCTATAAACCTGATTATTTCATCAAGGCTTTTGTTCTTGAAGCTGGCCGTCAGGCGTTTATTCTCATTGCTTGCGGATAGTTTGACTTTATAATATCGGGACAATTCCTCAAGTACCTTTGGAAGTGGGGCGTTGTCGAAAATAAAGCTGCCCGCTTTCCGTTCTTTGATTACCTGTACGTCCGGTTGTTCTTCCGTCACTTGCGCTGCCATGCCTCCGGTCAGTATCACAACGTCCGGTTGCCCGATTGCTGAGAACTGCACCTTTCCCGATGTGACTTGCACGATAGCTGTGTCTGCACGGCTCTCATCGACGGTAAAGACAGTACCCAATACCCTGACTTGGGACAGTTTCCCTTCTACCGTAAACGGGTGGGCATTGTCATGCTTGACAGAAAACGCGACTTTTCCTTCCATGTGAACTTTGCGGCTGGATTTCCGGTAATCTTTTGCGTGGAAACGGACGGAAGAATGCGGGAACAGGGTTATGGAGGAACTGTCCGGAAGCATATAATCCACGGGGTGCGAGTAAGCCGTTACCTCCTTCCATGCTCCGTTTTCCCGGAAGCGGGGATAAATAAGGACTGCGACCAGAATGGCTGCCGCCATACCGGGAAGTATCCACCACAAGCGGAAGGATTTCCGTTCCTGTTCCGTTATCTGGTATTTCTCTTTGAAAGCCTTCAATGCTTTTTGCGTATCCAACTTGTTCTTCTGATAGTGGCGCAAGACAAAATGAAGGCATTTTTCATCCGTGGTTCTCATACTCTTTTATTTTGGTTTTCGTATTAATGACTGGGATTACAGACAAATTCACTATGCGGAATTTGTGAATATTAGTTAAATAAGAATGCGTAAACTTTCTGTGTCCCTTCCCGTATCAGTCGGAGCGCCTTGCTGATGTGGTTATCCACCGTATTTACGGAAATCTGGAACTTGGCGGCTATCTCCCTGTATTTCATGCCGTCGCGTTTGTTCAGCAGGAATATCTCCCGGCAGCGTTCGGGCAAGGCATCAATGGCAGTCCACATCCGCGCTTCCCTGACCGAACGTTCCTCCGCTTCCTCATCGCTCAACGTATCTTCAAAATCAGAAGGGGAAAGATTCGGATCATAAATCTCCTCCTTCTTCAGATAGTCCAGGCTGCGGTTGCGGGCAGTCGTATAAAGGTAGGCTTTGACATTTTCTATCTCGGCTCCACTGATACTTAATTTCTCCCACAAGGCAGAAAAACTATCTTGTACGATGTCTTCTGCAATATCCGTATCATGGACATAGTGCAGCACGTACAAGCATAACGAACGATAATGGTATTTAAATGTTTCGTCTATGTCTATTGTAAATTTATTCATACAAATAGGCTTATTATTCTGTGTGTCTACATAAAAGGACACAAAATAAGGCAAAATTCACTATTTCATATTGTTAAAGAAATATAACGTACCCCTTTCCCATATACACATGGTGGAAAACATCACGGGGTTTCCGCACTTTCCTTTCCGTTTTTCCACATTCTTTCTTTTTTTCCGTCCTATATCTATCGGAAAATAAAAAATACGTTTATGGAAGAAAAAGAAGTTGCGCAAGGTTTATTTGATGGTGGAGTTCGGAAAACCTTTTGCGGTAAAAAGGAGATGTATGTAGCCCTCATGGCAGAACCAACTTTTTCGCAGTTCTCCAAGTTCATGCCCGTATCCAAGAAAGACGAGGTATCGGCTATGAGAACGCTTATCAAGGACTGCTTCATCGAAGGTGACCACGAACTGGTAAATAATAATTTCCGGTTCCTCTTCGGCTTGATGGGACAACTCACCGACTTATTATCACCCGCTAGAGCACGCTCATAAATTAATAGAATGTTGGGCGGTACGTGACGACCAGCAACATCCGGCAACAGATGATTTACGCGCGTCACTACTTTCCCGGCGTCAACCAACATAAGGTGACGGACGAGGAGCCCGAACAACTTTCGGAAGAAGTACTCTGACTGTACGAACAGGTGATAATAAGTCAAATAAGCTAAGAAATAATAAAAATGTTAAATCTTCATCCTTTAGAATGTACAATTAAAGACAACGACCATATTCCTGACTTATTGCTTATAAAATATTGAGGAATAATTAGTTGTAAATACTTCATCTGAAGTTTTAGCAAGTACATAAAACCACCCATAAATGCGACTAAGAAAGAACAGAAGCTAATAAGTCCTTTATATTTTTCGATATTTCTAAGAAAGAGAAAATAAATACAGAAAAAACCGAAGAACAAACATTCTTCTCGAAACAAGACAATTGTCAAGTCTGATGGTATATCATGGATTCCCATGTAAGAGTGAATTACATCCCATGAGAAAAATATCCAGGGAAAACCAGTGAAACATGCTATGGCACATAACCACAACATACACACAAGAATTTTCTTTTTAATTTTTATGTTCATAATATGAATATTTTATTCCGTAAAAGTCTAAATCCGACATAAAAGATTGGCAATTCAAAGAGTCACAAAGACAATTTAATCCTATTTTTGTTTTACCTTCTAAAATGTATTGAGTAGTAATAACAGCAGGTAATGCAGTATATAATAAATTATTTTTTGTATATAAATAGTAAAAGGTATCTATCTTTCTTTCTGGCTCTATTTTAGAAACTTGACAAATTACACTTCCCCACTTATTCTCTTTCTTAACGAGACGTTGATAATCATCTTGCAACATAAGTGTTGCTTTATTTAAATTATGTTTATAAAAGATCTTTATAAACATAAACTTCCCCATTGAGATATAGTCATTTAGCATAATGAATGTTGATATCTTTCTTATTTGTTTTAAAGAAGTAGCCAATTGAGTTAATTGTTCGTCAAATGATGGCATACATATTTTTTTATGTCCAATGAAAGGAAAAAATTTGTGATGTGTATATCGAAAAGGAGACACCTGTATTTCCTTTCCATGAGAATAAACATAGGAACGTGTTTTTCCCATAGATGATGCTGCCAGATCATAAGTTGAACTATATGACCAATTATCAACAGCACCATAATAGATATTAAAATTAGTATTTTCTGGGCTGTTTAAATGAGTCTCTATAATAGTTTTAGAAAATACGCCTGAAATACCAGGCATCCAACCAACACCTATAATAAAGCAAAGTTTCTGAGCTTCAATGCTTTTTTCATATGGTTTTAATAAATCACGCAAAATGCCATATCCTCCTATATCGATGTAGTGGCAATTATTTCTTAATGCATGTAAGGCAATCTTGTCATTTATTTTAAATGAAGGTCCAACAGCATTAATAACCAACAAACATTGAGAACAAAAATTATCCAATTCTACATCATTGTTATAGTTCATTTGGTTATACTTAAGTCGCTCACTATTATAAAATGTAGACATAGATATTTCTTTTATGGATCTCCTACCACCAATTAAAACATGGAAGTGAGTTTGTAGTTGTAATAAATATTTAACTATAATAGAACCAATTGTTCCAGTTCCACCTATTATTCCTATATATTTATTATAAACCATAATACTATTCCTCTATAGATATATTTATGTTGTTGTTTTTTAATATTTCGTTTAACATGTGCAGATTGATATTTATGTCTTCAAAAGTAAAGATGCCAGGCATAATTGGTATACATCCTTTTATTATCGAGAGCACAATTACCGCACAAAATACTCCTGTTAATCTAAATGAGGAATCTGAGTGCAATAAACATTTTACAATAGAATTTTGATTTCTTACATAAGTACATACTATCACAGATTTCTCGTTTTTCTCATTTTTCTCCAATTGCCCCTGTTGTTTATTGACCATTTTACAAATCAATTTTCTAATAAAAGAGCTCTTTCTTAGTAAGGGAACTATGCCCATAGGAAGATTTTGCAGATGAAAAGCACAATCAAAATTTTGTAGTTCTTCAAATCGACTAGCTCGTTGTATAGTCCTTATTTCAGGACTAGAAAAGAATATTAATGGCATATTGGAATGAAAACGATCAAAAGTAAAAGTTCTATCTGAATGATATTTAGTTGGTTTTATTCTTCGGATTTCCCTTTCTGAAAGGAGCATCAGGTCATCTTTAAAACCCTCAAACATATTGATTATTGAAGCTGTTCCAGAAACAACACCTGCTCCAAAATAGATTCTCAATTCGGCTTCTAAAACAGTTTTTTTTAATTGTTCTGCAGCATATTCTAGCATGAAAGTTGTCAACCCTGGACATAATCCCATTCCTGTAAAAATTGTTCCCCGAAAATTTGTTATGTTCTCATTTTTTATTTCTAGTACACGTCCACTATGTCCATAGTCATCATTAATATCAACACATATTACGTGATTTCTTAAACAAATTGTATAAATATCTGTTCCTACACATGAAAAAGGACCAAGTGCCAAAATTATAATATCAAATTGTTTAATAACAGATTCTATATTTTGGGTATCATGTATGTCCATTTTTATGAACTTTACTTTCTTCTCTGATATCTTATGAATACCTCTTGATGCTATAAATAATTCACAAATATCATGATAATGTAGCAAGTAATCTGTAATAAATTGTCCCGCAATCCCTGTGCCACCAATTACTAAAACTTTCTTTTTAGACATAAATTTCTATCTTTTTTTAAGCTTATCCAACAAATTATATAATACAGAGTGATCCCCAAACTAAAAATGCCTGGTAGTAAGCATTCGGTCTTGGGAATTATCCAAGTGACAATAGATAAAATAATTGTTAGTATAACAGGGTTCACAACTATAGACCATCGAGGAACTATAGCTTTGGATGAAAAGTTACTAAATCCAACAATCAGCCAGGTCACTGGAAGTAGAATAAACATAAAGGGGAAAAAAGGTATATTAGATCCTGTTAATAATTGCCAATCTATATTTGTTTGCATTATCATTTTTGATGTACCAATACTATATATTATGGCATAGCTGTAATGATAAAACCCCAACATCAATAAAGAATAAGATATACAGAATGTATTAATAAGCGCAAGCTTTTTATTAACTTTACACATTGTTGTGTATATGAAGTATGTCCCTAATATCCAAAAAGGAAAAGTAAAAATACATCCAAAAGATGATAAATTTAAAATAGTTTCTTCTAAAGAAAGTAGTCTTGAAACAAAATAATCTGTTTCAACAGTTTTCATCTGTACTAGATAGTCGCAGGTTGTGATAAATAAACCTGAGATTACACTTATAATGATTATACAGTCATAATTACGATTGTTCATTCCATAAAAATTAAAAAGCTGCCGGAATCTTTTAGCTTCCGGCAGTCTTTATTTATTTTAAATATTGAATTTTGAAGGGATTACCTTCTGTTTTTATCTTTAAAGGTTCATACTTATCTTCTTTATAGTTGTAAAGATAATAACCTGTTCCTTGAGTAGAAGCCATCCCGAACACCATATAGTCTCCTGCTTTACATTGACTACATGACCAACCCGTAGTTCCGTCAAAGTTCATTTTTTTGACAGTTTTATTATAAACATCTATTTCAAATGTTTGCATTGATTTGTCATTTACATAATCAGGTGGATTACTAACATATCCCGGAACATTGAAATATCCATATAGCTTACCATTTCCTGTATATGTTTTGCTATAAATATAATTTGCTTTATTACCCTTTATGTCCGGTATACTAATTGTTTCTATTGGGAAATAGTATGACTGATCAAAGTCTGTTTCTCCTTTCTTTATACGCAAGAAACCTTCTGTACAGTTTGCAAAATATCCGAAGCCTCCTACACAATAAATATAAAGATCGCCTTTTTCATCAATGAAAGGATCACCTGAATACTCATAAGCGGTTGCCATTGTAGCTCTATTATCAGATATCATTTTAATAGGCTTGTCTGTCTTTGTATCAATCAAAAGTACATAAGCTCCAGTATTAGGGTTAAACTGGGACTTATCTTGAGCTAATCCTACATATAAAATACCATCTCTAATAACCGAAGCACCAGGTTCAGGATTTTTATCACCACTTTCTTTCCCAATTGCATATTCAGATAAATCTATTTCACCTGTTTTTTGCATTGTCGTAGGATTTATTATATACAATTTTCCCAATCCTACGCATGATATATAAGCTTTTTCTTCTGAATCAAATGTAAGGAATGCAGGAAGAGAACCGGAAGGGAGAATCATCGTTTCTTTTTCTTGAATTAGCAAACCATTCTCGACTCTGTACTTATATAAACGGGCATTCATCGATTCTAAGACATAAATGTTACCCCCATAAGTAAAAAGAAAAGATTCTTTTGCAAAGACCAAAGAATTTTGTGTACTTGTCTGTTCTACATTTAAATCTTTAAATAGACTAACATAAGCATTATCACCCACCGTGACACTATGAACAAAACTCATATCGTCTTCTTCATCTGTTGGAAACGGATCATCTTTACTACATGAAATAAAACTTAAAAAGGTCGCTAATAGCGACAATAAAAACCATTGATTTTTCATTTTTTTTATTTTTTTAGTTAAAATAATTATTTATAATATTACAAACTCATCGCTCCCCCTGAAGATTCATCACCAAACCAATTAAATCGTAATTTAATTTTAAAAGTACGACCTTGTAAAGGCTTTTTAAATTCCATATAGCTCTCCTTGTTGAATATATTTTCAACTTCAAACCCTAATGATACTTTATTTTTCCAAATAGATTGCTGGAATCCTGCCGTAAAAAGATGACTACGAGGAATTAACCATTTCTTTCGCTGTTCTGGTAAGTTACTCATTTGCCAACTCCAATCAAAATCATGAACGTAAGATGCGTCTATATAGATTCTAGATATTTCATGTTTCCCAAGTAATCCCTCTGTATGATACTCTAAACCATAGTTAAAATAAAAACGAGGAATATTGGGTACCTGTTTATCATAAGTCGGGTTTTTCACACTTTGGTCATTAGTAGTCCATTTTAGCTTATCCCGAATATCTTGATAGGTTAAGTTAAAATAACTATAAAGCTGTGGAGTCACATCTATTTTTAAATCAAAATCTCCCCCCATGATCTGAGTCTTACCCAAATTCGTATAAATCATTCGTATATCAGCAGGAAATAAACTTATCATATCTGTTATATACATATAATATAAATTTGTCTCTAACTGAAAACGACTTAACCCCATAAAATTACTTTTATCCATGATTAACCCTAAATTTATATTATTACTTATTTCGGGATTTAAATCAACTGAAGGCTTTACTGTCACTCCGTCTCCAAACAATTCTTCCGTATCAGGAAGCCTCACGTTATGTGATAAGGAAAATTTACCTCTCACCCCTTTGAAAAATTCATAACTGATTCCTTCACTTATTCCATAGTAAAAATTGTTTATTTTTGTTTTTTTCGGTTCTTTCTTAACACTTTCAGATTCATCTACAATTTTATCACTTGTTCTATATATTCCAGAATTTAAATAGTATAGACTGAACATTAAAGAGTTTTGAAGTTTGTTATTACGTGAAGAATACTCATGTGCTAACCCCAAAGTATTTCCCTTCATATTACTGGGAAAACCACTAGGGTCAAAACCAACATATTCTGCTGTATAATCATCCTTAGGTCTATACCTTGAATATGTGAATTGATTGTTAAGATTAAAGGTATGTTGCTTTAACTTGTATTTTAAATTCAATTTATGTCTGATTTCAAATTGTTTGTCATCTGAATAGTTTAATAAATTATCATCAGTTTCTCCCATTGTATTTGTTATGGTTCCATCCCATTGCCGTTTTGTTCTAGCGGTATCAACCAAATGCGTATGAATGATTGGAGTTACTAGACCTGACTTGAATTCAAGGTTTTTAAATAAGAAATTCTTCTTCTCTAAAGTTAAAGTAGGCATAATGTTTGTCCCATGTGTATGAGAAAAACGTGAATCAAAATCTAAGGCCTGAATTCCCTTTTTATTGTTATAAAAAGCACATTCTAATTCAATCTTATCAAACCAGAATTTTGTAAATGTTAAACCTACATTATACATTGTGGACCTATAATAATCATTATTTCTTATTACTTCTTGGTAGGCACTTGAAGGTAAATTTGTTTCAAAAACAGGATAAGTCATTTTATAATTATTATCCGATTTATTATGAAAAAAACCTCCTCCAATTTGAATCCCTGGTTTTTCAAACATTTTTTTTACACTGACTAACGTTTTGGAAGTACCAAATGAAGCAAACTCCTGAGTAAAGCCTACCAAGTCACACTCGTCCTCTCTTGTAACAACATTAATCGCTCCTCCCAGACCATCACTGCCATATTCAGCAGGAACTATTCCTTTATATATCTCAATATATTTAATGGCATCAATAGGTATGTCGTTTATATCAAATGAACCATCGGGGCTATTTAAAGGAAAACCATCTATATAAATAGCTACTCTTTTTCCTTCCAGACCATGTATGGACATTTTAGAAGAGCTACCCAAACCTCCGGATTTTCTAACTTTGATTCCAGAAGTACGAGTAAGTACTTCTTCAATTCCAGTTGAACGACCTCTTAATTTTGCTCCATCAACAACCGTTACAGCCATAGGACTTTTACGTATATGATTTATTTCTGCCTGCTGTGAGGATGCTTTTACCACGACCTCATTCAACACTTCTGTACTTTCTTCCAAAAAGAAATTTTTAGTTGTATTTCTATTTACAGTAACAGACTGTTTTATTGTTTTGTATCCGATAAAAGAAACCTCTACAAGATACGTTCCGTTTTGAGGTAATTTTATTCTGTATAACCCATTATCATTTGCATTATCTCCAACCTGATTTTTTCGTATATATACAGAAGCTCCTACAACAGGTTCATTTGTCTTTTTATCTACGATTCGACCAGAAAGAAAAACTTGTGCCCAAGATATCATAGGGAAACAACATATTCCCATAATGACTAAAATTGTTTTTACTTTTCTACACAACATAGGTTTATAATAAAATTTTTTTTTAACATGCATATTATAGTTACATTGGAAGCTTTAGATACATTTATCGTGTCAATATCAATCCAATTGCATAATTTACTATATGCTGTATAATATGCCTTTAGAATAGCTTCTTTACGTGAAAAAATGTCAATAGGAGAAAATTCTTTCTTATCTATACACGCTATCTCTTGGGGTGTACAAAAAAGAGAATATTCCTTTTTTGATAATATCGTCGTTTGATCTTCAATATCTACTCCAATACCCTTATACCTCTTTTTCTTTCCAACAGCAGCAACTGCTATTGCATCTTTATGAGATATAGAACCAACTATGTCAAATGGCCATATTGGTTCACCATCTCTTCCTTTTAAAATGGGAACTATTTCCTTTTGTAAAGTCTGTAAGGCACGATGTGCGGCACAACGTCCCAAAATATAAGTTTTAAGACGTATTTCAGACCATTCTCTTTTAATGAATATTTTTTCCTCATTAAAGAGATTATCTGAAGTAGCAAAAGGACTATCTTCCACAATTTCTACTGCTATATCGGAAAAGGGTAATACAAGCATATTTATACATGCAATTCTATATAATTCATTATCAACTTAGCTAATTCCGCATGATATTTTGTAATAAGAACATGCCCTCCTGGCAATTGGTGGAAAGAAACTTTCTGAAAGTAATTATTCCATAGATGTTGATTGTTTCGAATTGTAGGCTCATCCTCTCTACCGACGATGGAACATAATGGGGTTTTCAATTTACAATCAAGAAACTTGTAATTTACCATTGCTACAGTATTCATTCTCAACTCATGCAAATATTCATGTTTTTCTTCATCTGATAAAGTTGCGATCAATTCTTCATTCAACAGATCTTTTGCACGTGAATAATCCAAAAGGGCATTATCGTCATTTGAAAAGAATTGCATTAAGTCATCACGCAATGTAGGAGGAGTTCCACCAATCATTATAATACCCTGTATCGGAATATTTTCTTGTTCAAATCGTTTACAGATATCATAAGCAATATAGCAACTGTAAGAATATCCCATGATAAACAAAGGAATCTCTTTATCAGCCTCTTTCAGTTCATTGGCTAATAGCGCACCAACTTCTTCTACAGAGGACTTTATCTCACGTCCATCTCCATGTCCCGGATATTGTACTGTATATAAGTTGATTTCTCCGGTAAAATCCCCAGAAAATGTACTATACATACCAGGGGTTCCTGCTGCATATGGAAGACATATAAGTTTTGCATATGGAGTAGAAACCTTTTTCATACAAATGAGATTCTCAACTTTATTATTCTCTATTTCTTGTTCAAGCAGTTCGGCTATCGTAGGTTTATCGAATAAATCTTTTAATTTGATGTTGGTTAATCCGACCTCCTTTAATTCTTTTATTAACCTTACAGATCGGATAGAGTCGCCTCCTATATCCCAGAAATTATCAAATACACCTACCTCTGGTATCCCTAATACCTTTTCCCAGATTAAGGTTATTTGTTTTTCCCTTTCATTCCTTGGACCTACAATATCCCTTTTAACAAAATTTTGTTTCTGATTCGCAATATTGGGTAATTGCTTCTTGTCTGTTTTTCCATTGGCAGAAATTGGAATCTGCTCTATTCTAGCCATTGCGGAAGGTAACATATAGTGAGGTATCTTCATTTGCAGAACAGACATTATATCCTTGTATTCTAAATCACAATTATTTGCTGTAACATAAAAAGCTACAACTACAGGCTGTTTGTTTACATCATATTGAATCTCTGCACAAGCCTCTGTAATACCTGATACTTTTAATAAAGCATTCTCTATTTCTCCTAATTCAATTCTATACCCTCTGACATTTACTTGAAAATCTTTACGTCCTACAAATACAATATCGCCAGTTACAGTCATCTTTACAACGTCTCCTGTATTATATACAATTCCTTCATGAGTAATAGGATTATTGATAAATACAGATTTCGTTTTCTCTTCTTTATTCAAATAACCACATGACACTCCCTCGCCTCCAATATAAAGGATACCAGGAACTTCTGGTAGTGTATATTCTAAATTATCATTTAATACATATACTTGTGTATTATAAATCGGTTTCCCTATTGGAACTATATTTAAATGACATTTGCCGTCTTCTTCAATCGGGATAGGATAAAAAGTGGAAGCCACCGTTGTTTCTGTAGGGCCGTATTCATTAATAAATTTGTGCAAAGGATAATTTTCTAACCACCTGTTTATATCCGAAACATTGATAATTTCAGCACCCAGCATAATAGTCATATTGGGTGATAGGTTTACAGGTCTCTCCAAAAATCCCAACATATTTACCAACATTGAAAAATGAGAGGGAGTTACATTCAAAAAATTGATTTTTTCTTCATCTATAAAATACAGAAGTTTCTCTATATCTTTAGTTGCATTATCGGAAAGAATGTGTAAAGAAGCTC
>OFML01001722.1_pt1 | contig 11542 bp, 12 predicted proteins | sample 1541831 | NCBI WGS metagenome assembly OFML01 (sample SAMN04209237, study PRJEB22552) | human gut metagenome | biome: gut; material: feces | host: Homo sapiens | place: USA: Oklahoma | reverse complement strand
ATAGTTCTTTTTACCTTTGCATAAACCTACCTGAACCTTAACAAGAGAACCCTTTAGATAAACTGATAATGGGATAAGCGTCAGTCCCTCCTGTTTTACCAGTCCAAACAATCGTAGAATTTCCCGTTTATGCATCAATAGGCGACGCGGCCTAGTTGGTTCACGATTAAAAATGTTCCCTTGCTCATAAGGGCTGATGTGCATACCCCTCACAAGCATTTCGCCATCTTTAATTTCGCACCAAGCATCCTTTAGATTGACGGCGCCTTTGCGTATCGATTTTACTTCGGTTCCGCAAAGCTCGATGCCGGCCTCCATGCTCTCTTCCACGAAATAATCGTGAAACGCCTTTTTGTTGTTGGCAACTGTGCGAATATTTGATTTTGCCGGCTTCAAACGCCTCACCTTCTTTCGGGATGTTTTATTATAGCACGCAAAACATCTTTGTCAAGCATCCAAATTGTCGCAATTCAGAAAATATTTTCTAAAGTTCACTGCGGCCTTCCAATGCTCTTGATAGGGTTACTTCGTCGGCATACTCCAAATTACCACCTACCGGAATGCCATAGGCCAACCGTGTTACCTTAATTCCCATAGGCTTAAGCAGGCGGGAAAGGTACATCGCAGTAGCTTCTCCTTCCACAGTAGGATTGGTGGCCATAATGACCTCTTTTACTTCGCCGGAACCAACACGATTTAAAAGTTCCTTGATGCGCAATTGTTCTGGCCCAATGCCATCCATAGGCGAAATAACGCCGTGCAGCACATGATAAAGCCCTTCGTACTCTCTGGTTTTTTCAAATGCCATAACGTCTCGTGGATCCTCTACCACGCAAATGACTTTGTGATCCCTCGACTCATTGCCGCAGATGGAGCATACCGGGGTATCAGACAAATTTTGGCACACTTGGCAGCACCGGATTTTTTCCTTTGCATCCAAAATCGCCTTGGCAAAATCCTGGGCCTGTTCTTTTGTCAGGCCCATCACATGAAATGCCATACGCTGCGCCGTCTTATGCCCGATACCCGGCATGCGTTCAAACTGCTCCACCAGTTTGGACAAAGGTGCAATACTGTAGCTCACCGTTTAAAACAGGCCGGGAATGCTGACGCCATTGGTCAAAGCGTCCATTCTCTGATCCTTTTCATCCATGGCTTTACGGATAGCTTCATTCACGGCTGCCATGACCAAGTCGGATAACATCTCTACATCCTCCGGATCCACTACTTCGGGTTTAATGCTTACCGACTTGACTTCCATTTTACCAGTAACAGTTACACTGACAGCGTCACCGCCCACAGTAGCACTGTATTCTTTTTCTTCCAGTTCTTCGGTGATGCGTTCCATGTCCTCCTGCATTTTCTGTGCCTGACGGATCATGGCATTCATATTTCCTTGTCCGCTTCCACCGTAACCTTGTGGTAATCTTGCTTTCATCTTTACGTCCTCCTACTTAAAAATAAAATTGATCTTTCATCATAGGGCCTATTATTTCTTATCCATGGGGATTCCAAGGGCATCCAGTTTTTTCTCCAGCGCGGCCATAGGATCCTGCTGATCGGAATTCTCCTCCCGCCGATAAGGGCCCAATCCATATCGACGCCCTGTCTGGTTTTGGATGGCTTGACGCAAGGCATCCCGATGCTCGGCTTCGTTAATGAGGATTTTGGCCAATGGGTTGGGAGCATCGATCAGAATACGGTTACCGGCTTCATAAGCTGCCGAACCATCTAGAACGCCATGCAAGGGCTTGGCTGTCTGAGAAAGTTCCGACAACACCTCCGGCCAACAGGTCAAAGGAACCGGCTGAACCGCTTGCTGCGACGGCTTTTTCTTAGTCGGTACAGCAGTAGTTTCTTCCACTGGTTGATGCATATTGTTCTCTGCCGCCGTTTCCGATTCCAGATGTTCTTTTTGTGCCTCCGGCTGGTGGGATACAGCGGTACCCGACCTCTGGGTCGACGGCGTAAGCCTGCCTGAACGCATTGCGCTCTCCAGCTTTTCCATCCGCCGCACCAGGGCCTCATTGGAACCGTCCAATTGGGGATTGCACAAGCGGACCAAAGCTGTCTCCATCTCGACCCGCCGGTTTGCCACCGACGGCATATGATCCAATACCCGTCCCAGCACGCTTAACGCATGCAAAATAGCGGGCATGGTATATTGAGATGCTTCCTCTTTCAACTGGTCAAGCTCCTGGGACGAACAGACGATATATCGGCTGGCATCCTCCATAGAGCGGATAAGCATAAGATGACGGTAGTGGTTAATAAGCTCCTCACACACCCGCGCCATATCGCGGGATGCGCTGTGCAGCTGATCCACCACTTCCAATGCCAATGGGACATCATTTGTGCGCACGGCTTTGGAGAGAATAAACAAGTGCTCCCTACCGGCCAAGCCTGCCGCAGCCGTTACGGCCTTTTCGTCCACTCTTCCACCCTGACCAGCACACTGGTCGAGAAGGGATAAAGCGTCTCGTAAAGCACCGTCGGCAATGCGAGAGATGAGCATCGCTCCATCTTCCGTCAGATCAATGCCCTCCTGCTGAGCCACATAGTGAAGTCTCTTAGACATATCCTCCGGAGCGATCCTCTTAAAGTCAAACCGCTGGCAGCGGGACAGGATCGTAGCCGGGAGTTTATGAACCTCGGTGGTAGCTAGGATAAAAAGGACATGAGCCGGCGGTTCCTCCAGCGTCTTTAAGAGCGCATTGAAGGCGCCGATGGACAGCATATGTACTTCATCGATGATATAGACGCGGTATTTGGCGGCGGTAGGCGTAAATGTCGCCTCTTCCCTCAGATCGCGGATGTTGTCTACGCCGTTGTTGCTGGCGGCGTCGATTTCCACCACGTCCAAGATAGAACCGTCGTCAATGCCAGTGCAGATCTCGCATTGATTGCAGGGATCGCCGTTTACAGGGTGAAGACAATTGACCGCCTTGGCCAAAATTTTGGCGCAGGTGGTTTTGCCAGTACCGCGAGAACCTGTGAACAAATAGGCATGGGCAATGCGGTCAGACTGAAGCTCATGCAGCAGTGTCTTCGTCACGTGCTGCTGACCCGTCACCTCTGCAAAGGCCTTTGGACGCCATTTTCGATACAGGACTTGGTACATATTTCTCTCCCCTCTACTAAGGAAAAGGATCAGATATCAGAGGTCAAACACCCGTCTGGCCCCTGATACCTGACCCCTCATCCTTTGCAGGTACATGCACACAGGCATGCGGGCAAACAGGCTTGCTGCGGCGCACAGAATCATCCGCTTAATGCTGCTCGGTTCCCCGCCTGACATGGTTCACGGAGCCCTGTCGCACAGGGCCCGCTTGACCGCATGCCTATATACACGTACAAACTAAAAAGCTCTCATTACATCCAGCTATCGTATTATACACTATTTCGCCGTTTATTACAAGTATTTTTTGTTTTATTCTCCAGAGAGAACTTCCTTTTTCCATTTCACAGCTCGTTATGATCCAGAAAAACCACATCTGGATTCCTTATCTGTTTTGATTGCGCCGGTAGTCCAAATAATCCTGCAAAATAATAGACGCTGCCGCTGCATCCATCACCGCCTTGCGTTTTTTGCCTCGGACATTTGTCGTATTCAGATATCCAGTGGCCACTACGGTAGTGCATCGCTCATCCCAGAGCGTGATAGGCAGTCCAGTACTTTCCTTCAATCTCTCTGCAAACTGAGCGCACAACTGAGCTCTGGGGCCAGCTGAACCATCCATATTTCGGGGATATCCCATAACAAGTGCACATACTCCCAATTGTTTCGCTTGATCGGTTATTTTCTCAAGCAGCACATCTTTATTGCGTTCGGTGATAATACACACCGGTGACGCTAAAAATTCACTGTCGTCTGAGACTGCAAGACCCGTTCTGGTATCGCCCAGATCAACGGCTAAAATCTTCATGGAATGATCCCTTTCCGAATTCTCCTTGATGATTGATGGAAAACATTGTTTTCTCTCCCACAACTATATTTGCATATACACGTTGTGATAGAGAGCTGTCCCTCCCAGCTTCTAAAAGCAACAGAGGGGACGGTACCGGGCACAAAGCCTTTCCTCTACACGACAATTACGTGCGTCGTGGCTGGGGGACACTGTCCCCCTATTCAAAGGGGGATTTTCGTCCTTCCCTCCACCAGGTTTGTCTATGTAACGTAGAAGTTGTCTCATCCAGATGAGCGGCATCGTTTTCCATCACCAGCTGCATCCGTCCTTTTTCCCATCGCAAAAGGCTCACGGCTGTGTTATCACACCAGCCCATCTCTCCAAGCTTCTCAATCTCGCCAAACTTGATGCGGGTCAATAGATTTCGGATGGCGCATCCGTGAGACACAATAGCAATCTGTTTGCCGTCATTTTTCTCAGCAATCGCCACTACCGTATTCCAAATGCGGTCGTACACCTCCCGCATACTCTCCCCGCCTTTAGGGGCGAACTCCCAGGGGCGATGTGCCCATGCATCGGCTTCTTCCGGGAAGAGATCGGGCAATTCAGCCCAAAGATTCCCTTCCCAGTGCCCGCCGTTGATCTCCATGAGTCCAGGATCGGTTTGAATGGGCAAGCCGTGATAGTGATCCACTGCCTGGGCGGTAAAGTACGCCCGTTTTAACGGGCTGGAATACACCGCATCTAAATGGATGGTGCGAAATCTCTCTGCCAATTGTCGGCATTGTAATTCCCCATTGGGGCTGACAGTACCGTCGCTATGCCCCTGAAAATACCGTTTGGTATTGCCTTCGGCCTCACAATGCCGCACAAGATAAATGGTTGTCATGGATTTGTTTCCTTCTCTCACCAAGGTTTCACCGTTCCGATGATCTCATTGATATCCTCTACATGCTGGCTCTCCAAATACTCTTCCATCCCCGCCAACACTTTAAGAGGGGTGTCCGGATACGTGAAGTTGGCGGTGCCGATCTGTACCGCTGTAGCACCAGCCAACATCATTTCCACGGCATCCTGCCACTTGGCAATGCCGCCGATGCCGATAACAGGCAGATCCACATGACTCGCCACCTGCCATACCATACGTAGGGCCACTGGGAATACAGCCGGGCCGGACAGTCCGCCTACATTGTTGTGCAAAATAGGGCGACGAGTACGCACGTCAATGCGCATACCCAGAAGAGTATTGATAAGGGACAAACAATCTGCGCCGCCGCTTTCAGCCGCCTTGGCAATGTCTACAATGTCCGTGACGTTCGGGGACAATTTCACCATCAGCGGTTTACTCGTATGGGAACGCACCGCTTTTGTCACAGCCTCTACGCCCTCATAGCTGGTTCCAAACTGCATCCCGCCCTTCTTGACATTGGGACAGGAGATGTTGAGCTCCAAAAAGTCTACGTCCGTATCCTCCAACGCAGTAGCTACCTGGCAGTAATCCTCCAAACTGCTGCCGGCCACGTTGGCGATGATAACGGTATTTTGCTTTTTCAGCCACGGCAATGCCTCACGAATAAAGCGGTTGACACCGGGATTCTGGAGGCCTACTGCATTGAGCATGCCGGAAGGTGTCTCTGCCACGCGAGGTGGAGGATTGCCCAGTTTTTCCTCAGGGGTCACAGCTTTGCAGGCAATGCCCCCCAGACGTTCCAAAGGAAAAAATTCGTTGAATTCACGCCCGAATCCATAGGTGCCTGATGCGGTGATAATGGGGTTTTTGAACGAGACGCCGCAAATTTCTACTGCCATCTTAGCCATTCCAAACCACCTCTTTCGCATTAAATACCGGACCGTTTTTGCAAACCTGAGCGTACCGATCGTCACCCTTGGGAGTCAACGTCTTGCATACGCACACCATACAAGCGCCGACGCCGCAAGCCATGCGCTGTTCCATAGACACTTTGCAGAAAATACCCCGTTTCTCCGCCTCGTCGGCCACCGCCTTCAGCATGGGGGTAGGGCCGCAGGCATAGATGACATCACAGGGATTTTCATCCAGATGTTTCTGAAGCAGCTGCGTGACAAAACCGTGATGTCCAGCCGAACCGTCATCGGTGGCCAATTGAACGTGGTTTCCATTTTTCTTAAAATCGTCCACCAGAATAGATGCCGATGCGGTTCGGAATCCCACGATAACCGTAGCATTCTCGCCGTACGCTTTCGCCGCCTCCAGCAAGGGGGGAACGCCGATACCTCCGCCGACAAATACGGCCTTTTGGCTTGGATCCTTTACATCAAAGCCACGGCCCAAAGGTCCTACTACGCTGAACTTTTCTCCCTCGGTCGATTGGGACATCCACTTTGTTCCCTCACCGCGCACCTCAAATACAAGACGCAAGGTTCCCTTTTCCTTATCAAAGCCACAAATGGAGATGGGACGGCGAAGGGTAAAAGTCTCACACAAGACGTTTACAAATTGGCCCGACGACGCCAGTGCCGCAATCCCAGGCGCTTTGAGTGTGACGTCGTAAATGCCGGGGGCAATTTCTATTTTAGAGAGAATAGGGCATTGTTCCTCTAAGTATTTCATAAAAAACCTCCATGCGCTTTGCCAGCGCTTTCAAGTAGATCTGAGCTTTTATTGAAACCAAGAAATCCACTGTCCTCTGCACATTCTGCAAAAGACAATCTTCCTGGTTCTCCCGCAAGCCGATCAAACAGAATCACGGCAAATTGTTTATTCCAATGTGATGGCCGGGATCACAGCAGTGATTGCATCCCGCATGCGGATGGCTTCCCGTCGGGCAGCCTGCGCATAGTCTTCGCCGGGGCAGCCTTCTTTTTTCCATGCACATAAGATGGCGCGGGATGAGTTGACGATAGCGCCAAGGCCTCTCTTATCAAAGGCGCCGGCTACACTTTCCGCCGACCCTCCCTGAGCGCCATAACCTGGCACCAGGAAGAAGGTATGAGGAAGTTCATACCGGAGCTCGTTCAATTGCTGAGGCCAGGTAGCCCCTACGACTGCACCAACGCCGGTATAACCATATTTGCCGGGCAACTGCTCGCCCCATTTTTCACACTGTCTACCCATCATTAGATAAACCGTGTCTTCGTTGATATCCTGATCCTGCAACTCCTCCGAGGACGGGTTGGAGGTCTTGACCAGCACAAACATACCCTTGTCCCTCTGGCGGCACACCTTAATGACAGGATCAATGCCATCCGATCCAAGATAACCATTGACAGTCAATGCATCACCGCCAAAGGCTTCAATGCCATTGCCAGCCACATCAGTGACACCCAGATGAGCCGCGGCATAGGCATCCATTGTGGAGCCGATGTCATTGCGTTTGCCGTCGGTGATGACAAACATCCCCTTTTCCTTGGCATAACGGATGGTGCGTTCCAGAGCACGGACGCCTTGCCATCCATACATCTCATAGTAAGCGCATTGGGGCTTAACGGCCGGCACAATATCACACAAAGCATCGATCAAGCCCTGATTGTAGGTAAAAATAGCCTCTGCAGCGGCTTCCAGGGTCCTGCCGTATTGGTCGATATAGGGTTTTAAAATGCAGTCTGGAATGTACTCCAGTTTGGGATCCAAACCCGCAACAGTTGGATTGTTTGTGCGGGCAATACCCTCGATCAGACGGTCCAAAGACATCTCAAATTGCTCCTTTCAAACTGCCTTATTTCGTTTCATCACATTGATAGACAAGCCGTCCGCGGCAGATAGTCGTATGCACTCTGCCGGTGAGGGTCATGCCGTCAAAGGGGGAATTACGGGATTTCGATCCTAATTTTGTAGCGTCTACCGTCCACTGTTCCTCCGGATCGAAGAGACAGATGTCGGCCGGTCCATTTATCCTTAGTTCACCGGCATCAATGCCAAGAATTTTGGCCGGGATAATGCTCATTTTCTGAATGACCTGTTTTAATGTCAGATATCCCGGGACAACCAATCCCGTAATGGCTGCCGCCAAGGAGGTGGATAGACCGATGATCCCATTAGGGGCCTTTTCAAAATCCGCCTTTTCCTCCGGCGCATGAGGGGCATGGTCGGTGGCGATGGCATCAATCGTGCCGTCACGGAGGGCTTCAATAATGGCTTTGCGATCCTTCTCCTCCCGAAGAGGCGGATTCATGCGGAAATTGGCATCTCGATTCCGCAAAGCTTCATGGGTGAATGTAAAGTAATGAGGGCCGGTTTCACATGTGACCTCCACCCCTCTGGATTTAAAATACCGGATGAGCGACACCGAGCCTTCGGTGCTGACATGGGCAATGTGAATAGGAAGGCCATAGGACTCGGCCAAAATAATCTCCCGGGCGGTGGACAAATCTTCCGAAGCTCTGGGCATCCCCTTGACCCCCAGTTCCCTGGAGACCTCCCCTTCGTGCATAATCCCGCCCGCCACCAGCGGAAGATCCTCCGCGTGACTGATGGCTCGCATACCGAGACGTTTTGCCTCCTCCATAGCCATCATCTGCATCCGGGCATTTTGCACCGGACGCCCGTCGTCTGTGACGGCAATGGCGCCGGCTTTTTTCAATTCTTCCAAATCATTGAGAGTCTCTCCCTGAAGGCCTTTGGTGATAGAGGCCGCCACATAAACACGTGCATCAGCCCCCTCAGCCTTTTTTAAAATGGAGTGCACCACATGAGGCGAGTCCACCGTGGGATTTGTATTTGGCATCGCCAGCACCGACGTCACACCGCCCATCGCAGCGGCACGGCAGCCGGTAAAGATATCCTCCTTATGGGTCTGCCCCGGATCCCTCAGATGGACATGCATATCCACCAGTCCCGGAGCGGCCCACAGGCCGGATGCATCCAGAACCTGGGCCTCCTCACAGACAATGGCATCACCCATAGCGGTAATACGATCCCCTTCTATCAGGATATCACCCCGCTCAGGCATACCGTCGATGAGGCTCAGGCAAGCGTTTCGAATGAGAAGTGGTTTCAAACCGAATCCTCCTTTCCTTATACGTCAAAAAAGAGTGAAAAAAGTCAAGTTTTACCACTTTCGATTATACCCTATTTTCCATACCTTGTCCAGTTTTGACCTATACCATGCATATCATCAGCCTCCAAAACAGACGGTATAAGCCAATGCCATTAATTCCCGTTCCCAGTAGGAGAGCCAAATGAAGATCTGTGGACGGGAGGAATAGGCCGATACCGTCATACCCTGTTTTTGAGCATTCCATTTCGCCCGCAGCTGATGGTAATCGTCGGTCACCACAATCAGATGGTTTGAAAGTCCGTTTTGATCCACAACCTGTTTGGTATTTCTCAAATTTTCCTCTGTATTGGTGGATTGATCCTCCACAAATATACGCTGTTCTTCAATTCCGTTCTGCACGAGATAATCCCGGATGGCCTCGGCTTCTGAAATCGATTCATTTTCCCCTTGTCCGCCGCTGGCCACGCACATGGCTTCAGGATGTTCTTTCAGGTACTGGAGTGCAGCGTCCATCCGCCTCTTAAGCGACAGGCTCTCTACTTTAGCCCCCAGTACTACTACCGTGCCTTCTTCCCCCTCTTGCGGGGTGTTGTTGGCAGCCGTCACCATCTGGACTGACAGGATACTGGAACTTACCAGCACTGCCGCCAATAAAACGCCTACGACAGCCGTCACAATTTTACCTGTAACCGATCGTTTGATCCATCGTTTCATCTTCTTCCAGCAAAGGAGTATCGCCAATATTCCGCCGAACAGAACCATTCCACCGGCCATACCCGTGTGGAAGATCCCTGCAAAAACAGGCAGTATCGTCCATATCAATAAAAAGCCTACGATGCCGATGAGTACAATACGGATAACATCCCCCGCTGTAGTTCTATCCGGTTGGAATCCGTTGTGTCTTTCTATTTTCATAGGTCACCTCGTTTTGTATGCAGTGTCATGAGTATAAGTTCCGGCAGGGAGCCGATGCGGAAAGGCCGCGAGTCCCCCGCTCCTCGGCTGACCACCATAGTACATCCGTCCTTTGTGAAAACGCCTGCATCGTATTTTGGAAATAACGTCTTATCCGGAGAATAGATCCCGCCGATAAAAGGCAGACGCATCATTCCGCCGTGGATGTGTCCGGCCAGAACCAAGGAAGCTCCCCAGTCTACATACCGCTCAAACCATCTGGGGTCGTGGGCCAGCAACACGGCAGGATAAGAGGTCTCTCTTTCCCCCAGATAGTCTGCCACATTGTGAAGCGTCCCACGCTGATAGTAGATGGACAAAGGTTGATTGATTCCATAAAGTCGCAAAGACTTCCCTTTCCGTTCCAAAAGCACAGAAGTATTATCCAGCATGACCACGCCTTTTTTCTTCAGCGTCTCTCGGAAAACACAATAATCCTCTGGGGCGTTTTGTTCCACCCGGAGTTCATGATTCCCGATCGATGCATAAATGGGGAATTGTCCGTCAAGCTCTTCTAAGAGATCCAGGAAGGCGTCTCCGTTTTTTACAAACCGGTCACACAAGTCTCCCGGCGCCAGAATAAGATCGGGATTTAGCCTCTGAATGCGGGCAGCCAATCTCTGATTGTGTTTTCCATAACGGGTGGAGTGAAGATCACTCAAATGCAGGATACGGATACCATCCCATTCCGGCGGCAACCAATCCAAAAAAAGCTCCCTTTGGGATACACATAGCCAGCGATTGCTGATCCACCACACAAAAAGTCCTATTATTATAAATACCAGTATCACAATCCAAAACCACATAGATCCTCCTGATTCCACGTTACTACTGATAAAAACCGTATCCGTTACTTCTTCACCCTGAGGACAGCGATAGCCGTATAGTGAAGCACCTGAAAACTGGGCGGGGCAATGTCTTGAAGCAGCGCCCGATGCTCTTGATCGAACTGTTTTACCTCTTCCTCTGACAAGGATGCCTCCACTCCACGGCAGGCTTTGATTCTACCGTTCCAGCTCTCCCGCGTAAAGGGAACTTTCACATCAAATACCCTTGTTTCCTCCACTTCAAAGAATGGCAGATAGTATTCCGGGATCGCAATCGGATGACGCATTTCCTGACATCCCGTCCAGGCGGGGTTATGCTTCAAAATAAGCGCTTCACTTTGTCCTGCGACATTGTCCTCCAATGGCAGCCATGCCATATAGAATACCGCCAGTCTACCAGAAGGCTTAAGCACTCTATAGATGTTCGGAGCCAGTGTCTTGTGATCAAAGTACATAAAGCACTGACAAGCCGTTACTACGTCAAAAGACGCGTCTGGAAAAGGCATCTCCTCGGCTGGGACGCATCGGAAAGGAATATTGAGTCCCGCTTCCTTAGAAAGACGTTTTGCCTGTTCGATTTGTCCAGCGGAAAGATCTATTCCCACAAAATCCGCTCCGTATTGAGCCAGATTCCGCGGCAGGATGCCTGTTCCTGTCCCTACATCCAACACCTTCTGTCCCCTGACGCAAAGTCCTAATGCCACAATTTTCTCGTAAAAGGCCGGAGGATAGATATCCCGATACTTAGCATAATCTGCGGCAGCACGGTTCCAATCAAACCTTTTACCGCCATCGATGTCTTCGCGTCTCATCTTCACCGCCCTCCTTGTCCCTTTCCCGTTTTTCTGTATTCATTTATATATTGTATATAAGATTG
>OFML01001717.1_pt1 | contig 11554 bp, 9 predicted proteins | sample 1541831 | NCBI WGS metagenome assembly OFML01 (sample SAMN04209237, study PRJEB22552) | human gut metagenome | biome: gut; material: feces | host: Homo sapiens | place: USA: Oklahoma | reverse complement strand
GGATTATGTGGACTTCTGTAGCATATTGCATGGACTTCAGATAGCGGAATACTCAGCTAACAGCTTTATCTGTGACATGTAACTGTTGAGCTAATTCCATTTGCGTCATATTGTTTTCTTTTCTTAACTTACAGATAAACATTCCCATATCTTTTGCGTTCACATATATCACTTCTTTCTATAATAATTTATATCCATTCTATCAAATCGGCAATCAACGTGTCGTTTATATAATGTATTTGGGTTGTTTCCATCTGATTTGTCATATGAAAAAGGAGTAAAATCATAATTCTACTCCTTACATGCATTATTCTTCTGTATTTTCTTCGGATTCTACTTCAGGCTCTTCATGATCTACCAATGTCATACGCGTTACTTTCGCGTCCCCATTTAAGTTGATCAATCTTACACCTTGTGTATTTCTTCCATAGATTCCTACATTCTCTAATGCCACACGAATCATGATTCCATCACTGGCAACAATCATCGCATCTTCTTTACCAGTAACCGCACGCATACACATTAGCTTACCAGTCTTTTCTGTGATATTAATTGTGCTAACACCTTTTTTACCACGAGAAGTCAAACGATAATCCTCGAACTTACTACGTTTACCATAACCATTTTCAGAAACAACAAGAACTGTGTCTCCTTCACTTGAGAGTGCAGCACCTACAACTTCACTGCCGTCACAATTGAATCCTAATACACCACTTGCGCTACGTCCCATGATACGAACTTGATCTTCATTAAATCGAACAGCTTTACCATTTGATCCAGAAATAATTACTTCATCTTGACCTGTAGTTAATTTCACAAAACGTAATTCATCATCTGGTTTTAAACTAATCGCAATCTTACCATTACGATTGATATTTTCAAATTCAGATACGGATGTACGTTTTACAATACCATTCTTTGTGACAAATAATAATGTTTCACTTTCATCATCCTTAGGAACAGCTACAAGAACATTTACTTTTTCACCTTTTTCCAAAGTCATTAAATTCACAATTGGAATTCCTTTAGATGTTCTAGATCCGCTTGGAACATTGTATCCTTTTAATCGATATACACGACCCTTATCTGTAAACAACAATAAGAAATCATGTGTTGACATTGAAATCATTGTATCGATAGAATCTTCTTCATTTAACGTTAATGATTTAATACCGCGTCCACCACGATTTTGAGCACGATATGTATCTACAAGTTGACGCTTAATATATCCTGATTCAGTTAATGTGATAATTACATCTTCAACTGGAATTAAGTCTTCATCTTCCATATCAACAGAAGCATCACTAATTTCAGTTCTTCTTTCATCGCCATATTTCTGATCAATTTCATTTAGATCATCACGAATGATTTGAAGAACACGATCATGATTTGCCAAGATATCCTTTAAATCTTCAATCGTTAATAATAATTGTTGATATTCATTTTCAATCTTGTCTCTTTCTAATCCAGATAATCTTCTTAACTGCATAGCCAAGATTGCTTTTGCCTGAATCATACTCAATCCAAACGCATCACATAAATCTTGAGATAAACCAGCTTCATCCTTTTTAGAACTGCGAATCATATGAATAACTTCATCAATATGATCCATCGCAATACGTAAACCTTCTAAAATATGTGCACGATCTTGTGCTTTCTTTAACTCAAACTGAGTCTTTCTAACAACTACATCAACCTGATGATCAATATAATCATGAATAATATCTTTTAATGGTAATTGTTTAGGACGACCATTTTCAAGTGCCAACATGTTGATACCAAATGAAGTCTGAAGAGGAGTTAATCTAAACAATTGATTTAAAATTACTTCTTCTTGGGCATCCTTCTTTAATTCCATGACGATACGAATACCTTCACGATTACTTTCATCATTTAAATAAGTAACCCCCTGAATAGCTTTATCACGAATTAAAGAAGCCATCTTAGTAATTAAGTTTGCCTTATTGACCTGATAAGGAATTTCATAGAAAATAATCTGTTTCTTTCCATTTGTTAATTCTTCTACACGATATTTTGAACGAATCATAATCGATCCACGTCCAGTTTCAAATGCTTGACGAATTCCTTTACGACCCAAAATAATACCGCCAGTAGGGAAATCAGGTCCTTTAATGACTTCCATCAATTGAGGAACCGTAATATCCGGATCATCCATTACCGCAAAAATAGCTTGAATTGTTTCTGATAAGTTATGTGGTGGAATATTTGTTGCCATACCAACCGCAATACCAACAGCCCCATTGATCAATAAGTTTGGAATACGACTTGGAAGCACAACCGGCTCATTTTCTTCACCATCATAGTTTGGAATAAAATCAACCGTATCCTTTTGAATATCACGCATCATTTCCATAGAAATTTTAGACATACGAGCTTCCGTATAACGCATTGCCGCAGCTCCATCTCCATCTAGAGAACCAAAGTTTCCATGACCATCCACTAATGGATATCGATAAGAAAAATCTTGGGCCATACGAACCATTGCATCATATACAGCTGTATCACCATGAGGGTGATACTTACCAATAACTTCACCAACAATACGAGCACTTTTTTTATGTGCAACACCTGAAGTAATTCCCAATTGATTCATCGCATGTAAAATACGACGATGAACAGGTTTCATACCATCACGAACATCTGGTAATGCACGTGAAACAATAACAGACATTGAATAATCTAGAAAGGCTGTACGCATTTCTTTGGATATTTCAACATCTTCTACATAGTCATATCGCTTATTTTCTTCTTCCATAAGGACCTCCTACTAGTAATCCAAATTAGCGTATACAGCATTTTCCTGAATATATTCACGACGAGGCTCTACATCCTCACCCATCAACATATCAAATACACTGTCCGCTTCCATCGCATCATCAATAGTGACACGTTTCAATACTCTATGATGTGGATCCATGGTTGTTTCCCACAACTGTTCTGCATCCATTTCACCTAAACCTTTATAACGCTGAACTTTGTATCCATCTTTAAATTCTTCACGCAACTGATCCATTTCCTGCTCTTTATATGCATAGGCAATCTTTTTACCTTTTTGTACCTTGTATAAAGGTGGTTGTGCAATATAAACATATCCACCTTCAATAACAGGCTTCATAAAACGATATAAGAACGTCAACATCAATGTACAAATATGACTACCATCAACATCGGCATCGGTCATAATAACAATCTTGTGATAACGTAATTTAGATACATCTACATCTTCTTGAATACCACATCCAAAAGCCGTAATCATACTACGGATTTCCTGGTTTTCAAAAATACGATGTGTTCTAGCTTTTTCAACATTTAAAATCTTACCACGCAAAGGTAGAATTGCTTGTGTTTTCGCGTCACGACCTTGTTTCGCGCTGCCCCCGGCAGAATCCCCTTCGACAATATAGATTTCACATTCACTTGCATCTTTACTTGAACAATCCGTTAACTTACCCGGTAATGAGCTAATACCATCCAATGCAGATTTACGACGTGTTAATTCACGAGCTTTTTTAGCCGCAATTCTTGCTTTGCTGGCAATCTCTGCTTTTTCCACAATAGCCTTGGCAATATCTGGATTTTCCAAGAAGAAACGATTGATTTGTTCTCCAGCAATATTAGAAACAATCTTACGAACTTCGCTATTTCCTAATTTTGTCTTTGTCTGTCCTTCATATTGAGGATCTGGATGCTTTACAGAAATAATCGCAACCAAACCTTCCTTAACATCATCTTGAGATAAAGTTTCATCCTTTTTGATCATGTTGTTGTTTTTCGCATACGTGTTTATACAACGAGTCAAAGCCATTCTAAAACCGTCTTCATGATATCCACCTTCATGCGTATGAATATTATTACAGAATGAATAAATACTTGATTGATAGCCATCATTATATTGCAATGCAACTTCTGCAAGAATTCCATCTTGCAATCCTTCTACATAAATAACTTTATCGCTGATTGTACTCTTATTCTTATTTAAGAATTGTACATACTCAATAATTCCACCTTCATACTTATAGTCATTGCTTAAACCATCTGGCGTTCTTTTATCTGTTAAAGTTAAACGAATATCTTTATTTAAGAATGCAAGCTGACGCAAACGAGAATTTAAGATTTCATAATCATAAACGGTTGTATCCTTAAAAATTTGTGAATCCGCCTTAAAACGAACCAAAGTACCCGTTTCTGTTGTTTCTCCAATGACTTTTAACGGTTCAACCGCATGACCACCATTTTCAAAACGAATAAAATAAATTTTACCATCTTGAAATACAGTAACCTCTAACCATTCACTCAATGCGTTAACAACACTAGCACCAACACCATGTAAACCTCCGGAAACCTTATATGCGCCCCCACCAAATTTACCACCAGCATGTAAAACTGTCATAATGGTTTCAACTGCACTAATTCCCGTCTTTTCATGAATTCCAACCGGCATACCACGCCCATTATCACGTACCGCAATAATGTTATCTGGCTCAATTGTTACATCAATTCGATTCGCAAATCCAGCTAATGCCTCATCAATACCATTATCTACGATTTCCCAAACCAAATGGTGGAGTCCACGAGCCGAAGTCGAACCAATATACATTCCTGGTCTCAAACGAACCGCTTCTAACCCTTCCAACACTTGAATATCATCCGCAGTATACGAATGTTCTACTTGTGTAGCTTGTGATTCTAATTCTTCAAATTCAAGAATCTCTTTTTGTAATTCATCCTGACTCATTTTAAGACCTCCTTGATTCTCCCTTTTTCTATATCGTAGAATCGCACTTCACGATTCCAATTTATATTTAATCTCTCTGTTGTTGTTATAAAAATTTGCATATCTCTAGGAAGCTTTTCAATTAGCTGACGCTTTCTAAAATCATCCAGTTCACTAAATACATCATCCAACAACAATATTGGATATTGCCCGCTCTTTTCATAAATAATTTGAGCCAACCCCAACTTAAGTGCCAATACAAAACTTCTTTTTTGTCCCTGACTTGCGACTTCACATACAGGATTTTCATTTAATTCAAACAAAATATCATCTCTATGAATTCCAATCAAAGTCTGATGATATCTTTTTTCTTTTTCAAAAACCTTATTGTACGCTTCCTTCATATAACTTTTCATATCCGGATCAATAGGAATAAAAGTCATATATTTTGCACCTATTTCTTCTTTTTCATTTGAAAAGAAAGGATAAAGCTCACGTGCTTTATTCATCAAAGAATTTAGAAATTCATTTCTTTGTTTGATAATCACACTTTGAACTTCTATCATCTGGTCCAAATAAATCTGTACTAAACATTCATCTATATTACTTTGCTTCAAAGCTTGATTTCTTTGTTTTAAAAGTTTTTGGTAAGAAGACAAAGTAGATGTATAAGTTCTTGATAACTTCATCAATTCCATATCAATAAATCGTCTTCGATTTTTTGGAGATGAAGTAAATAAAGATAAATCATCCGGACAAAACAAGATGGCATTTTCAATTCCAATAAAATCCGAATATTTTTTAACCGGATTTTGAAAACGAAATAAATGCTTTTTTTGATGATCCACAATCACTTTCAATTCTTCTTTTCTGTGATTCGACTCTACGATTGCCTGAACACAAAATTCATTACATCCATGCATGATCATACTGTCCATTTGATTTGTTCGAAACGAACGCAAATGACTTAAAAAATAGATAGCCTCAATTAAATTTGTTTTTCCTTGTGCATTTTTTCCATATAAAAAATGAATGCATTTTGGTACAAAAGAAAAAGACATGGTTTCATAATTACGAAAATGAAAACATGTCAGTTTTTCAACATTCATTTCACTTCGATCCTTATTCCATTAGTTTCTACAATATCTCCATGGTAGATTTTCTTTCCACGACGATTTTCATTAACGCCGTTTACGAATACTTCCATGCTTGCTAAATATTCCTTAGCCTGTCCGCCGCTATAAACAACGTCACAAGCTTTCAGCAATTGTGCTAATGTAATATACTCATCTCTTAATTCAAATTCCATGAAAATACCTCTTTTCGCACTCTAATTATATCATAAAACCTCATAAATATCTATGCGTACAGAGATACCGATATAAAAAGAAACCGTTTAAAACAAGTTTAAACGGCATTTTCTTTAATCATAACTACGAATTGGCACCAAAATCATTAACACTGACGCATCTTCAGGGTTAGATACCTTGATTGGCTTCATAAAACCAGAAAATTCAATCAATACTTTTTCACAACCTAAAGCTTTGATTGCATCCAACATATAAGTTCCATTACATGTTAATGAGATTTCTTCTCCCTCATACTCACATTTTGTTAACACTTCATCAGAATTACCAATTTCACTAGAGTATGTCTTCACATGAGTTTCTTGTGGGGTACATTCTAATTTAATTAAATGTACCTTATCATTACGAATAAAGTTTGTACGATCAATTGTACCTGCAATTTCATATGAGTCTACTAACATCTTCGAAACACAGCTTGTTGGAATGATTCTTTGTACATCTGGGAAAGTTCCATCAATCAAACGAGTTTGAATGATTGTTTTATCAAATACAAATTGAGCTTTTTTAGAATCTGCAAAAATATCAATAGTATCATCATCTGAAACGGAACGAACCACTTCCGTTAAAGATTTACTAGGAATGGTAATATTAAAATCTTGACTTGAACCTAATTCAATTGTCTTTCTTGCTAAACGATAAGAATCTGTTCCTGAACAATACAACATATTACCTTGAGAATTAAAATTAACACCCATTAAAACAGGACGTTGATCTTTATCGCTGCACGCAAAGGCAGTCTGAGAAACAATAGATTTTAAATCTGTTGCTTTTAGAACAAAATGATGGTTTGGTTGTGTAAAATCAATATCTGGATATTCATTGGAACGAATACCATTTAAATTAAATTGTCCATTGTCACTTGAAATTCGCACTAAAGAATAATCAATGACTTCAATTTCAATGTTTTTACAATCTAATTTACGAACAATTTCTAATAAGTATTTAGAATCAATAATAATTGAACCCTCTTCTTCAATATCTAAATTATTCAATTCACCAGGAACAATTACAGTACGAATAGATATATTGGAATCACTACCTGTTAAAGTCATAGAATCATCTTTTAAATCTATACAGATACCTGATAATGCAGGTAGTGGAGAAAAAACACTAATAGCTCTAGAAACTATAGATAGTTTGTCATAAAAATATTTTCGATCAATTGAAAAATGCATAAAATCCTCCTTTTATTAATATTTATATATTAATTATAATATAAGCGACTGTATAAGTGTGTAAAAATTGCACAGCCCCTTTAAAATACATGCTTTTCTGTCATTTTTTGTATGTGGATTCCATGAGGAATACAGTGTATAAATCAAGAATCCAAAGTACTACGTATTTTTTCTACAGCCGTCTTAAAAGCTTCATCTTTTTGAATCAATTTTTTAGCACGTTCATACGAACTAGAAATTGTCGTATGATCACGACCACCTAATTCTTGCCCAATCGATACATAAGATTTATGAAGCAAGTCTCTAGATAAGTAAACACAGATGTGTCGAGCATTCGCAATAAATTTTTGACGACATTTACCCTCTAGATCCTTATAAGATAAACCATAAAAGCGTGTAACTGCTTTTTTAATTTTTTTAATTGTTAATTCATCTGATTGCGATACAATAGGCTCTTTAATTAGTACTTTTCGTGCAAAATCCATATCAATTACATCTGGATTGAATAAAGTTGCGTTAAAAATTAAGCGATTTAAGGTACCTTCTAGATTTCTGACATCATTTGAATATTTACCAGCTAAATAATCAATAACATCCTCACTCATATTCACACCTTCTTCGCGACCTTCTATCTTTTTCTTTAAAATAGCTTTACTCGTTTCGAATTCAGGCTTAGAAATGCTGATTGTTAATCCGGAAACAAATCGTGAAATTAATCGAGACTGTAAACCACTGATTTCACTAGGATGCATATCACTTGTGATAATGATCTGTGTATTTTTTTGAATCAATTGATTATATACGGTAAAAAAGATTTCTTGGCTGCTAGAATGCTGTTGCAAGTTTTGAATATCATCAATTAAAAAATAATCACAATCTAAAAGCTGTTCTTTGACTCTTTCCACAGTATTTCCATGGACATTTTTAGTCTTCATGGCCTCTATTAATAAGGAAACCAAATCCCCACTATACATATAGATGACTTTACACTCAGGATGTTCCTTAGCTAAATAATTTCCCATCGCATGAAGTAAATGTGTTTTACCTAAGCCAGAATTTCCATATAACATAAGTGGATTAAAAAGATGTGAAGTTGTTTGAGTACAACACGCTAAACATGCAGCATAAGCTTCTGCATTCGAATTTCCTTCAACAAAGTTTTCAAATGTATATGACGGATTAAATTTGTTTTCTAATAAAACATTCGTTCTTTGTTTAACAACCTCTTCAGGCATCATCTTTTCCATTTCTCTTTGATGAATATATTGAATGGTTAAAGTATCTCCCCAAACTTCACTCAGTGTAGATTCAAAAAGCTCTTTTTCTTTTTGTTTCTTCAAAATACTGAAAGTAATGGTCGAACGATAAGCTACATAAGCTATATTATCTTCTATTTTAAATAGAGTGGTTTTAGAAATCCATGAATTAAATGTATGAGTATCAAAATAGTTGGATTCTTGAATTTTTTGTAAAGTTTCATTCCATATCGATGCATAAGACATGGTAGACATAGTAAAACCTCCTTGCAGTAGTATTATTATACACGATTTTTACACTTATCCCCATTTATTATTTGTGGATATAAAATATTCACATGTGGATAAATGTGTAAAAAAAATGAATCACATTGGGATAACTCACTTTATATTCATATTAAATACATAGAGAATCATTGTAAAATAAAGGATATAAACCACTTTTCCATAGTTATACAGAGTATAAAAATAATAGATCTTTATCCACTGTATAACTCATGCATTTATATACTTTTTAACTGTATATACCATAATAAAATTTTAAAACATACATATCCATATATATTATATGTGGATAATATATAGATCATTTTGTGTAAAACTAATAAAATGTTATAATGAAGTGCAGGAATAAAAGGGGTATAAAAGTATATGTATATTTTTAAGTCGGATATAAATAAAAATGAATATGATCACTTTGTAGAAAATCATCCTAGTTGCAATTTGCTTCAAAGCTATGACTGGGCAAACATAAAAAATAATTGGAAACCCATTTACACTGGAGTATATGAAGACGAACGATTAATTGCGGCAGGATTGGTATTGATTCGTCCGTTACCTTTGTCTTTTTCAATGTTTTATTTGCCTAGAGGACCAATTTTGGATTTTAAGAATAAAGAATTATTAAATTTTTATTTTACAGAATTAAAGAATATTGCTAAAAAAGAACATTGCTTGTTTATAAAATTCGATCCAAGTATTTTAGTTTCTAGTTTTCATTTAGATGAAGAAAGAAAAGAATTTAATTATAAGGAAGAGTTCGAAAATATTAAATCTTGTAAAGCCATTCATTATGGATTCAACAAGGATTTTGATACAACCATTCAGCCAAGATACAATATGGTTGAATATGCGGACGATTTTGGCATGGATAGTTTATCCAAAAAAGGAAAAAAGAATATTAAAGTTGCCCAGAAACAAAATCTAGATATTCAATTTGGACATAAAGAATTATTAGATGATTTTGACAAAGTTATGAAATGTACAGAAGAAAGAAAAGGTATTTCTTTAAGAACAAAAGAATATTATGAATTACTTCTAGATACATATAAGGATGATGCGTTTATCACTTTAGCTTATTTCCATATTCATGATATGTTAAATGAAACGAAGGAAAGATATGAAAAGTGTTTATTAGATTTAGATAATTGCCCAGAAAACGCAAAGAAAAAACGTTTCACATTAGAAGAATTAAAAGATTCATTAGAAAATAAAATCAGTAAATATGAAGAAGATGTAAAAACATATGGAGAAACAGTCTGTGTTTGTGGAACATTAACTGTAAAATATGGACATACATCAGAAATTCTATATGCAGGTATGAACGAAGATTTCAAACGATTAATGGGACCTTATTTAACTTGGTATAAAACAATGGAAAAATGTTTTGAACTTGGATGTAATACAAGTAATATGGGCGGAATTGAAGGAACTCTAAAAGGAGGACTTGTAGATTTTAAAGAAATTTATCATCCAAGAATCAATGAATATATTGGAGAATTTGATATTCCAGTAAACGCATTACTGTATAATGTAGCATTTAAATTTTATAAAAAGATTAAGGAAAGAAACACAAAACACAAATAATTTAAGGATGATTTAAGTACGACTATCTATTATGTCCAAGTAAGGATGGAATTTGATATGTCGTATTTATTTTTTAAAAATATAAACCAAGAAGAATTTGATGAATTTGTGAAAAATCGTGAATATTGTAATTTATTACAAAGCTATAATTGGGCAAAAGTAAAAAGTAATTGGGATCACATGTATACAGGGGTATATAGAGATAATGTATTAGTCGCAACAGGTTTAGTGTTGATAAAAAGATTGCCATTATCATTTTGTATGTACTACTTACCTCGAGGTCCTATTATGGATTATAAGGATAAAGAGCTTGTTCAGTATTATTTTGAACAATTAAAAAAGTTAGCCCAAAAAGATCATTGTATCTTCATTAAATTTGATCCTGCTATTCATGTTAATGATTATGATTCAAAATCCTATAATATAAATAGATATAAGGATACAGAAATATATTTAGATACATTTAAAAGCTGTAAAGCAATTCATCATGGATATACGATGAGTATTGCAGATACAGTGCAGCCAAGATTTCAATCAAACGTATATTCATATGAAAATATAGAGGAAGTCTTACCAAAACACACAAAACGCTTAATTAAAGATGCCAATCGAAGAAATGTTCAAATTATTCATGGACAAGGTGAATTACTAGATGAATTTAGCCGGCTTGTAGAATTGACGGAATCAAGAAAAGGAGTTGCGCTAAGAGATAAAGGCTATTTTAAGACGTTGTTAGAAAATTATAAGGATGGTGGAGTCATCTTTCTAGCTATGTGTAATGTGTATCAGTTGAATAAAGAAGCAAAAATAAAAAAGGTAAAACTTGAAAAGGAAATTGCTCAAACTTGTGAAAATGCAAAAAAGAAATTGCATCGTTTAGAAGATCAATTGCGAAGTGTAGATAAAGATATAAAAGAATTTAAAGAAATATTTTCTGAATTTGGGCAAGAAAACAAAGATATCGCAATTGCAGGAATACTAAGTGTTCAATATGGAAATACTTGCGAAATGTTGTATGCAGGAATGGATGAAAGATTTAAAAAGTTCATGCCACAATTTGAACCTCTCATCACTGAAGTGACAAGATTCTTGGGAACAGATTTCTATCGAAACCTTTCTTACCAAGCTATCCCCGCAGTTCCTGCGGTTCTTTTT
>OFML01001714.1_pt1 | contig 11556 bp, 7 predicted proteins | sample 1541831 | NCBI WGS metagenome assembly OFML01 (sample SAMN04209237, study PRJEB22552) | human gut metagenome | biome: gut; material: feces | host: Homo sapiens | place: USA: Oklahoma | reverse complement strand
TACACTTCCTTCCGCACCCAACAAAAGAAAGAACGCCCCTTCCGTATTATCAAAATAGGATTAACGCGTGACCGGGAAGAGCTTTATGAACGCATCAACTGCCGGGTGGACCAAATGGTGGAAGAGGGTTTGGTGGAAGAAGCGCGCATGGTCTATCCGCATAAAAGTCTAAATTCCCTGAATACAGTAGGCTACAAAGAAATATTCAAGTACCTGGACGGCGAATGGACATTACCCTTTGCCATTGAGAAGATAAAGCAGAACTCACGCATCTATTCCCGTAAGCAAATGACCTGGTTCAAACGGGACGAGGAAATCCGCTGGTTCCACCCGGAGCAGGAAAGGGAAATACTGGAATACTGTCATTGCTCCATCAAAGGCGTATAAGCCTTTCGGACAAGTGCTTCCACATCTTGATAAAGCTTCTGCATTTCTTGAGAATCAATGCTTCCTTGCTGTCTCCAACTGTCCAACAATGGGCATGTACGGCGAAACACCTCCGCCTCCACCGGAACAAGCTGTTGCATATAGCCGTTATTCTCCATATTGTACAGTTTTTCCCAATTCAGATAACGATTGGTTCCCATCCCCTGATTGTAACAGAAGACATTATTGGAAAGCCGGAGTGACCAATCACTGAGCGGAGCGGCAGCACACGCCTTGTCCCAACATACCATCGAAAGCAGAAATTTATCCGCATCCTTCACCCAAAGTGGCACGGCAATGCCCGTAGGAGGATATCCCAGCATTGTCCACATCGTAGTAAGTTCCGCCTTCTCACCCGGTTTTACGCCCTGCACCACAATGGAACAAGAAGTGCTGTTACGGGGAATAAAATCCTGGTCGACAAACCAACCGGAACCTTGCGGGCGATTAAACTTCCCGCTCCTCAAATCAATATCGAGCATGCCATTGCGAAACGAACGTGAAAGATCATTGAAGATACCCTGTGGCGTAATTCCCCCCATTGCAGAAGCTCTCATCAGTACCCGGTCTGCCTCCATATAGCGTACATAACCCGCTCCCCGGTTCACCTCACCGGCAAAAGAAAAGTTCGTACGGGCAATGTAACCGTAAGGAGCATCCTTCGGATCATTGGCATCATACATCGTATATTTATAGTAATCCACCTCAAACATGGCGGCACCGCCTTTGGCATCAATCACGCCAAAATTGGCTTCTATCAGGCTGGGCTTGGTGATGGTATCAAGAAAATGGCAGAAGTCCTCCACCGTGGCACAAACCTCCAAAGCACGGTAGATAATCCTCCCGTTGGCTGCCCCCCGTTCTTCCCCATCTTTCACTTCCACCAGATTGTAGGATTGGGTGTTCATCAAGGCAAAACCAACGGAGTTTGTACCCATCCATGCCTCTTTCAAGGCAGGAAAGTTAGCACTATTCACATCGGCAATGAAGTTATACTTCTCCCCTTTTATATAAGCAACATGATTTCGCAGATAGTCCGTATCACGGTTTTTCCATAGCAACGGACGGCCGTCAGGAGTAACCTTTCCAGAAACGACGGCAGATGTACAAGCCAGAACCGGCTCAGCAGTGAGTGCCGCAAGCAGTCCCAATATTAAAAAAAGATGTTTTATCATAACCTTCCCCTTCCTTAGATTTATATTCGCAAAGGTATGATAATCTGTGAAAGAGCAAAAGAAATCCTCTGAAATCCTTATCCCCTATTCATCAAGAAAGAATTATTCGCTGACAAGTTTCTGCAACTTATCCTGCATATACCGAAGTTTCGCAGTTCCAGTACCTTGTTCTATATGGCGGATAATGCCTTTCTTATCCACCAGTATAGTGACCGGCATACCGCTCACATGAAAGGTCTCGAAGAAAAACAAGTCATCGGCTATCTGGGTAAAGAGAAAAGGACGGCTCTCTACAATTTTCTTTATTTGTGCAGCACTGTCAAAAGTCGTAGCAAGATAGGTTACATCAGGATAGACTTCCATCCATTTGTTCAGCTCCGGCATTTCACGGATACAAGGACCACAGCCGGTATACCAGAAGTTCAGGACCATAGGACGTCCCGTCACATCGGTATTGCTCCACTCCTTCCCTTCCGTATCTTTCACTTTAAAATCCGGGAAAGCCTTCCCTATCCATTCTTCCTTCTTCAAAGTCTGCACGGCACCGCTTATCGGCCATTTCTTCCCCATCCCTCCGCGGTAACTCATCAAGAAGGCTTCCGCACCAAGGACCTCTTCGGCAGGAGTGGCGTATTTTCTTACATCCTCAGGCAGCGCAAAGCCTTTGCGCAAACGGAGTTCCGTAACCTCGTGTCCCACGCCGTCCTCATGTGTAATGAAGGTTGCCACATTGTCCGAACTCACACAAGGCGGCATGCCTTCGAAGAAAAGCCCGTCCACCAAATAATATTTCTTACCGGCTGTCTGGGCAGAGCAAAGCCCTGCCCCCACAGCTATCAGAATTAGAAACAAAGAGAGAATTTTCTTTATCATAGTTGTTAGAGACTATTCATTTTTTAGTGTAATCGTAAGCTTGGGTCGTGCCTTCACTTTGCCGGTAGCCATGCCTATATACGAAGCAACCAATACAGCATCCTTAGAAGGTACAGAAAGGACAAAATTACCATTGACATCGGTAACGCTTCCCGTAGTGGTACCTTCTATCAGAACAGCCGCACCAATAATAGGCTCGCCCTGCTCATCCACCACTTTGCCTTCCACTTTCATATTACCTTGAACGGAAGTCTTTTCTACAGCTTTAGTTTTTTTAGTAGCAATGTAAATCTCACCTTTTCCACCTGCCTCTTTCTTCACCTCAATGCTCTCAATATTCTCCGCAGGTATTAAATCATCGATAGTTTTAGTACCCAAATCAACCTTTTCTCCATCAATATAAATAGTCTTCGTTAAATCAAGACTACCGTTATGCTGTACTTTAGCGTTCTCTGTCACCTCTTTATCCCGACGGATAACTATACCTGGAGTTCCTTGTTTCAAGGTTATCAAAAGAACACCATTCTTTCCCTTTTCTCCATATAATTCCGTGGCAGATTTATCTTTCAAAACCGTTACACGCTCTATCTTATTAGGATCCAATGCACTCATGACAGATGGCGTCACCTCTTTTCCATCCACAATATACAGTGGTTCTTTCCCATTACCTGCATATCCTTCAACTGTAATACCATTGGCAGAAGAAGTTTTCTCAAGTTTGTCATCATCCAAACTGAACATCACCGGAACCGTATATTTCACCGCCACCGGCTGCCCCTTCTGTCTCCCTGGTTTCCACTTCGGCATATTACTTATCAAACGCAACGCTTCAGCATCCATATCCTTATCTACAGAACGGAGAAGTTTCGGTTCCTTGATACTTCCATCTTTATCCACCACAAATTGGACAGTCACACGCCCTTGCGTACCTTTCTCTTTGGCAGATGCCGGATAGCGCATATTGTCTTTCAGATAACTCATAAGAGCACTCATTCCACCTCCAGGAAATTCCGGCATCTCCTCTGCCACCTCGAAGACCAGAGTTCCCTTCAACCGCTTGCGGACTTCCGCCGGTACATACTTCACATCGGCAGGCTTCGTAGTGTCACCTGCACTTTCCGCCACTTTTGTTTCTACAATTGCAGCCAAATCGTTAACTTTGACGCTTGAAATCTTCTCCACTTTATCGGAGACTTCGGGACGGGCAAAAGCTGTCACTGCAATGGCAGCTACCGGAAGTACATAAAGATACTTCAAACGTGCCCACGGGCTTGATTTTTCTTTTAACATCATAGTGATACGTTTTTTAAGTTTACTGTGATTAAAGCTGTTGGCCATAGAGTAGAGCCTTGTGCCGACAGCTTTTTTTATTAATAATAGTTGATACTGTTTTGCATCCACACCCTCCTTTATCACCGTTTCATCCGCTTCAAACTCATGGATATTCTGCAATTCCTGCTTCAGGAGCCATGATGCCGGATTGAACCACTGAAAGAAAATGCAGACATCAGCCACCAGCAAGTCCCAGGAATGGCGGTTATGGATATGGGCAAGCTCGTGGATAAGGATTTCCCGTCCGTTCTCCTCCAAGTCTTTCCGTGAAATGACAATATATCCCATCCAACTGAACGGAGCGATGTCACAGTTGTGTACAATCAAAGTAACGCGCTCTTTCCTGCCCGGTAAGTAGCTGCCAATATCCTCTTTTTTACCCGATTTCAGCAACATCAGTAACCGTACCAACGAATATACGTTGCGGAAGGCAAAGAAAACGATTCCTGCCAGATAGACAAGCAGCGCCACTTGTATCCAGGTGACTGTTGCCGTTTCAGCCCTTGCTCCGGCCTCAGTGGCATTCACTGCATCCGCCATCATCAGCAACTGCTCCAATGTCAGCATCGTCTGGTGCACTTCCGTCTCCTGCTTCACACTTACCTCTACCAAAGGCAATAGGCAGGACAACAGCAAAATGCCCAACAATGAAAAACGGTTGAAACGATGAAACGTCTCGCGTGCCAGCAACAAGCGATAAAACAAATAGAATATCGCCAGGCAAACAGAAGATTTGAGTATATAAACAAAAAACAGACCCATGGTATTATTTACTATTTAGGGATTTACGATTTACTATTTACAGTTACTTGGTCAGTTCATTCCGTAGCATCTCCACTCCGGGAAATCCGGTTGCTTTGTAGGAAATATCTCCTTCACGGTTCACGACGAAATAGGTCGGGATACCCGGATATTCGTACAGCTTTGCCAATGCCGTACTTTGCTCATTGCTAATGCGACAGTGAATACCGGGTATATCCGGTATCATTACTTTCCATTTTCCTTCAGGAGATGTTTCGTCGACAATATATAGATAAACCACCTCTTTCAGCTCCTCTTTCAACGGTTTCAGGCTTTTCATGGCCCGCATACAAGGACCACACCAGGTGTTCCACATATCCACCAGTACCATCTTGCCACGATAAGGACGAGTAATGACCTGCAACAAACTGTCTGCCGCTACCTCCTTTTCCACCTCAACAATCTTATATCCGGTCTTTCCCTTAGTAGCTTCCAACTCTGATTTCAGTTCGGCTTCAATCCTCCCGTTTCTCATCAGGAACAATTGCCTGAGGTCGGGAGAAGCGATGCTGTCCACCGTCCGACGCTCTTCCTCAGTCAAAGGCATGTACTTGCTCAGATTACGGGAAGCACGCCCGGCAAGAAGCATGTCCGGCCAAAGAGGGTCTTGCACAAACTTATCCCGGAAATTTCCGGTAGCGGTCTTCACAAAGTCCGTATAATAATTGTAATATTTCTGTTCGGGGGTATGCAGAATATCCAGTTGCAGTATTTCCTTGAAGTATGAGGTACTGTCCACCGTCATGTCCGCCCTTTTCACCCCCTTCCTGCCCGAAAACATCGGGGCATAACTAAGGTTACTCTTGTAATTATAGATAAGGCTGAACAGATTCATATCCAGATTTGCCCGGATATAAGTACGGCAAGCCTGGCTCATATCCTTGTTTTTTACAAGTTTCTTTTGCACATCTTCATAATGCCTGAACAGATACTTTTTATATGCCTGCGGAGTCATCCCACAAATATCTGCATAAAAATCATCAGTTCCCGATAAGCTTTTCATTTCACCGAACCGCAGCAACTCGGTATTCAGACCGGCATAGTCTCCTTCAAACCAAACACGGCTATCCGTTACACCATCCCTTTTCCGGCTTAAAAGACGGCTTTGCGAATAGAATATTTCAGGCAGATTGATTGTGACATCCAGTTCTCCACCCGGAACGAGAAACAATTCTATTTTCGAACGGGATATCCACAGCGTAGCACCGCTCGGCAACAGCACCTCCGTCTCATAGCGGAACGTGCCATCCTCCGCTATCTTCAAGTCCTTACCGGTGAAATACATGAAGAACCAAGGCGAGTCATAGTAGCGCAACGTCACTCCATACTCTGGTTTATACCCCAATATCCGCCCCTTTATGACAGTCTTTCCCACATTCAGTTCCGGTCCGGGCAATGGCAAAACCTCATCCGGTTTCTTATTCCGCAAACGTTCGGGAATATCCACCCGAGGTTTCTCTCCGTTGAGCTGTATACCATAAATTATCCATCCTTCATCACTACCCGGCATCTCTACGAAATCAAAGCTCTCAGTATCCATCGGAAGCGGACTAAACTTCAAAACAGCAGCCATTTCACCGGAAGCGGGAATATGCGTCCACTCATCCCTGGCAAAACCGGTATTTCCCAAATATCCGTAATCCTTTCCGGATGCCCGCAACACAGCTGTCGAATCAATCCTGACCTTATCGCCCTGCATACCATAAAGCCTTACCGCCAGCCAGGTCGTATCTTTTCCAAGCGTCACTTGCTCCACTTCAATGCTACGCGTATTGCATGCCATGAAATAGGGTACCTCTACGATTTTCTTTGCCTGCAATCCGCAGCAAATACTTACCAGCAGCAAACAAACCAATCCGATATTTTTCATAAGCCAGAGTTATTAGAGTCTCAACAATCTCAGTCCCTTCCCTTTTCCACGTCTTGTATCAACTGCTTCAATTCTTCCAAGGATATATCCTCTTCCTTCACCAAAGACGACACTGCGCTGAGGTAGGAATTATTGAAATATTTACTGATAACGTTCTTCAGTGTCCGCTTGCGAAAATCCTCCTCGCTGACCACCGCATAATACTGATAGGTGTTACCATATGTATGATGGCTCAGGAATCCCTTATCCTCCAATCCCCTCACAATGGTGGACAAAGTATTGAAATGGGGTTTCGGCTCTTCATAGAATGCCAGCATTTCCTTCACAAACAAGGGTCCTTTTTCCCAGAAAAAGCCCATGATTTCTTCTTCTTTTGCAGTCAATCCTTTCATAACATTCTTTGTTTTCTGCAAATAACTAAATTATTTAGTTCAAAAACTAATTTCTCTCGTTAAATAAAACTAAAGCTTTTAGTTTATCCGGCAAACACCACTCTCCAACCATCTCCCGACAAGCAAAATACCTACTAATAGTGATTGCAGTTCTCGGATAAAAGCCGTTACTTTGCGCACGAATTAAAGAATTAAAAACAATAACATACAATGAATGAGCAACATAAGTACCGCTCCACGGACAAGATGAGTGACCTCATCTGTGACAATTACTCCTTATTAATGGTGATGAGCCGCTTCGGACTGTCATTAGGATTCGGAGACAAGAGCGTGAAGGACGTCTGCGAAGCGCAAGGCGTAGATTGCCCCACATTCCTCGCCGTAGCCAACTTTATCAGCGAAGAACAATACTCTTACAGCGGCAATGAAAGTGACTTTTCCATTCCCGCCCTTATGGATTATCTGAAGCGTGCCCACACGTATTTCCTCGACTTCAACCTGCCGGCCATCCGCCGCAAACTCATCGAAGCCATCGATTGTTCCAGTACAAACGATGTAGCCTACCTCATCCTGAAGTTCTTCGATGAATATGCCAAGGAGGTACGCCGCCACATGGAATATGAAAACCAGGCCGTATTCACCTATGTAGAGCAATTGCTCCAAGGCAGACTATCGGACGAATACAACATCGCCACTTTTGCCAGCAAACATAATCAGATAGACACCAAACTGAAAGAGCTGAAGAACATCATCATCAAATACTACCCGGAAAAGGAGAACAACAATCTCCTAAATGCGGTCTTGTTCGATATATTCAACTGCGAACAAGACCTTGCCACCCACTGCCAGGTAGAAGATTATATGTTTGTTCCCGCCGTAGCGCAAATAGAAAGGAAACTGAAAAATGAACAATAATACTTCTTTGAAGATTGTCATTGCAGAAACTTCGGTCATCATCCGGAGTGGTCTGACGGCTGTTTTGAAGCGTATTCCCAACTTGAATGCACACCCTATTGAGGTTTCTTCTCCGGAATCGCTGCAAAACTATATTCACATGCATCCGGCAGACATTATCATCATCAACCCCACTTTCGGTGGCTGGTTCGACCTGCCCGCCTTCAAGGCAGAACACGGAAAATCCGGCATCAAGTACATTGCTATGGTATGCTCCGTCATTGACAACAACATATTGAAGGAATATGACGAGAACTTCGCCATGTGCGATGACATAGATGTCATCACCTCCAAAATCAACCACTTGCTGCACACCGAGGAGGAAGAGGAAAAAGACAGCGAACAAGAAACCCTGAGCCAGCGCGAAAAAGAAATCATCACCTGCGTTGTGAAGGGCATGACCAACAAAGCCATCGCCGACAAACTCTACCTCTCCATTCATACTGTCATTACCCATCGCCGTAACATTGCACGCAAACTGCAGATACATTCTCCGGCAGGGCTTACCATCTACGCTATTGTGAACAAGCTGGTGGAATTGGGCGACATCAAGGACTCTCTATAAGGTTCTTCCGGCAACTGTTTCCCTACCCACTACGGCCTATAGGGAAAAAACGGATGAATCCCTTGCAAAAGTATTCTCCCCCATACGGGAAAAGGCCTCTGGCTATTGATTAAGGTTTATCTTGTGACTGGCGATATACATCTTTAGCGTAAAGATGTATATCTTCAGCATAGAGATGTGCATCTTCAGGCTGAAGACAAAGCTCATCCCCTATGTCAGCCCTCCCCATGCTATGGCTCAAGCAGTCTGACAAGTAGCCTTAACCAACCTTGCCCACAGTATCCGCCACGCCATACACAAATCCCCACTTCACGATATCACATCGGAAAGTGGGGATCCTTTTATCTTCATAAAAGTGGTTACGTAATTATGACTAACTAATTCATTCAAATCTGATGTTGCAAAGATAAGGCATCGGCAGACAGTGCGCAATCGCTCAAATTAGGTATAATGAAAAAAGCCAGTCATTATAAATAGGTAGAACCACCCGTAAATCAAGCATTGGCATAGCTATGCATTCCTCCAAGGATGTAGTTCACCCCAAAATAGGTCATCAGGACTGTCAGAAAGGCGACAATCATATAGATGTGGAAGAATAACGGCCTGCGGAAAATGCGTAGGCTGCGCGCATGGAACGCCGCTCCATAAACCATAAAGGTAATCAGCGCCCATACTTCCTTCGGGTCCCAAGCCCAATATCGCCCCCAAGAAGCATTGGCCCAAACCGCACCCAGAAAAATACCGGCTCCCAAAAAGAAAACGGCGGGATAAAGCAGCAATCGGCTGAGCAGCATCAACATCCGGGCTGAACGGCGAAGACACAATGCCAGTATGCCGTTCAGCATCATAAAGGCAAACAAAGCATAAGACATCATTATCAACGACACATGCGTACTGAGCCATGGAGAAACAAGCACGGGCATCAAGGGAGTGATTTGGGGATTCATCTGTCCCAAATAAGACACTAGCAAGGCAAAACCGGACAGCAAAAAGCCGAAAGGCACCATAAACGGGAAGCGCCGCCGAAACAGACAAGCCAGGAACAGCGCACACAATGCCATGAACTGCATCGTTTCGTATCCGTTGCCCAACGGTATTCGCCCACCGATGTACCACCTCAGGCCATACCCGAAGAGCTGAAAGAGAAACGCCGCATAAAGAGAAAACGGGAAAAAAGTATCTGCCAAACGCGAAGAGAAAGAGAGCGCTACAATCCTACCGGAAGAGTCTGACAATGCCGACGAACGACGCAGGCCGCGATACAGCAGACGGAAGAAAGCCAGCATCCCCACCGTAAGGTTGAACATGAACAGCAATTTACTGAAAGGAATACGGTTATACAGCAATTCGGCTTGTATTTTAGTATCGGAAACAGGCTCCACACTCCCGTCTTCCGGCAAAGGACGAATCAATGTACCATTTTGGAGCATCAAAATCAGTCCCACCTTTTCATCCGCCTCTACAATGGCCTTTTCCAGAGAAGTCATTTTCTGATGATGGTCTTGCTTCCCCTTCCAGAACTTCTGCAAGCGATACTTCTCACCGTCGAACAAATCAGCCAGACATGCATAGGGTGTCTCCAAATGAAGCAGGCGACGGAGTGCCTCGTTTTTGATATAAATCATCGGCTCATTCTGCCAAACTTCCGGACGCAGAAGCCATCCACCAATCACCTGCTCCGGCGTCATGCCTCCATAAGACGGTTTTCCCGTCAGTTTCAGTACAAAATCGCGCGCAAGGGTATTGAAAGGAACCACACGGTCATTATAAATCACCTGCTTACGGGCGAGACTATCCGCCTGCTTGCGTGCCAGTGCCGGAAGGCTTCTCTTCTGCGCATGTACCCCACTTCCCAGACACAGCAACAATAGAACAAACATTCCTCCCTTCTTCAACAACGGATGCCTCAGCAGCCTGCGGAACTCTCCTCCCCGGCTGACCAGCATCCAGAGCATGGAGACACCTAACAAGAGGTATCCACTATAGGTAATCCCTATCCCCCACGGGTCATAATTCACTGTCAGCCAGCTCCCCTGCATATCCTCATCAAAGGAAGACTGATAAAAGCGGAACCCCTGCCGTGAAAGAATACGGTTCATGGAGACGGGCGTCTCACCGTGAATATAGCTGATATAATCTGCAGGAGCATCCGTACCCGGATAGTACTCAATCCGGAAACTGTCCAGACGTAAGGTGAACGGTAACTCTACAACCTGCCTGCCGTCTTGTTCCAAAAAGCAGTTCACCTCACTGCCGACAGTAAGATGCACATATCCTTTCCGGCCACAAAGAAACGTAGTCATGGCTCCCGCCAAAATCACGAGGAAGGAGCCATGCAACAACAACGTCGGGAGATGCCGCCACAACCGCAGTCTTACAAGCACAACAACAGTCATCGCAGCAAGGGCTCCCCACAAACAACAGAACCAAATCGTATGATAAACATGCTTTTCTACAAAATCCGTACTGCACGTCTGCTCTACAAACGTAGTTGCAGCAAGCATGAGCAGCAAACAACCATAAACAGCTATGAGAAACTTTTTCAAATAAGAGGTGAATATAGCCCTGAGATAATATTTTGTATTATGGGGATAAAGGATTTGTATACTAATTCACGTTATCAATATTTATATCCTGAAGCTGCTTATGGAGGGTGGCATCAGTTCTCACCATATAACGAATTGGTGAAAGAATATTTCTGTGCAGACGGCAAGGACATTAAGACTTCTGAGGTTTATGATGAGAATGATCCTTATGTTAATCGGGATTTGCGCTTGTATGCTTCTATTTTTTTACCTCCTTTGGGAAGTTATGAGGGAACTAAGTATAATGATATAATTTATGATTGCTTTAAGGGAGCTAATACTGCAGATAGCTATAATAAATTTGCCTTATTTAATGGATATTGTCCGAAGAAAGGTTGTGATCCGTCTATAACTAATAATTTAGGTTCTACTCCCACTTATACTCCTATTATGCGTTATGCTGAGGTTCTATTAAGCTATCTGGAAGCGGTAAATGAATCGCAGCCGAATGCAGTAGACCAGAATTTATTGGATTTGACTATCAATGATATACGTGATCGTGTGAAATTGGTTGGAATAAAAAAGACAGACGTAGCGACACAGGAACTTGTTCGTGAAGCAGTTCGTAAAGAAAGACGTGTGG
>OFML01001712.1_pt1 | contig 11588 bp, 9 predicted proteins | sample 1541831 | NCBI WGS metagenome assembly OFML01 (sample SAMN04209237, study PRJEB22552) | human gut metagenome | biome: gut; material: feces | host: Homo sapiens | place: USA: Oklahoma | reverse complement strand
TGACGCCGATGCGCAGATCGTCCTTCAGGGCGTTGATGGTCGCCATGAGGGTCGTTGTCTTGCCGCTGCCGGGCGAGGACATGAGGTTGAGCAGGAAGGTGTGATTCTGCTTGAGCTCTTCGCGCAGCAGGTCGGCCTCCCGGTCGTTGTTTTCAAAAACGCTCTTTTTGATCTCGAGCACGCGGAATGAATCCATGTATATTACCTCCAGAAATTCCTACGGGTTTTCTATGCCAAAATTATAGCAGTCCCGCTCCGGTTTTGCAACCTTTTTGCCACAGAGTCGAAAAACTGTGCTGCCGCTCAGGGCATAGACGCCACGATGCGCCAGTGCCCCGGCGACATATTCGGCCGATTTTCAGCCGCGCCCGCGCGGGGATTGCCAAGCATCGCCCGTTCGGGTATAATAATATGATATGCATGTAATTGCCCACCCAAGGAGGCGACCGTATGCCCCACAAACATGACACAGAACTGCCGGGCGCGCAGGCGCTGCGCCAGATGGCCGCACAGAGCGACAGCCGCGCGCTGTTTTCCGACCGGCAGCCTGACCCCGCCTATGCAGACCTCTTTCTCAACCGCGAGCTGAGCTGGCTGCAATTCAACCGCCGCGTGCTGGCGGAGGCGGCCGACGAGACGCTGCCGGTCTATGAGCGGCTGAAGTTCCTGTCGATCTACTGCTCGAATCTGGATGAATTCTATATGGTGCGCGTCGGCAGCCTGCTTGACCGGGCGCTGCTGCAGCCGTGGCACACGGAGACCATCACGGGCCTCACGCCGCGCGAGCAGCTGCGCGCGATCTACGCAGAGACGGCGCGGCAGCAAAAAGACTTTGCCGCGCTCTGGCGCAAGGTGACGGCGGCGCTGGCAAAGCAGCGCGTCGAGATCCTCGACTTCGACCGGCTTGATGAGGCGGACGAGGTGCTGCTGCGGCGGCGCTTTGACGCGCTGCGTCCGCTGCTGAGCCCGCAGGTGCTCGACGCGGAGCACCCGCTGCCGTTTTTGCGCAACCGCGAGCAGTACGTGCTCGTGCGCTTCGCGGGCAAGCGCGGCGGTGCGGGACTGATCCCGACGACCCAGCTGCCGAAGTTTTTCCGCCTGACGATCGACGGGGTGCAGAAGCTCGCGCTCACAGCGCCGCTGGTGGCGCATTTTGCACCGCTGGTCTTTGGTGAGCGGCGCGTGCGTGAGACGGCCATATTGCGCGTGACACGCAGCGCCGACATCTCCGTGCGCGACATCATGGACGGCTGCGATGCGGACCTGCGCGCCGCGATGGAGCGCCTGCTGCGCCGCCGGAGACGGCTCGAGCCGGTGCGCGCGCAGCTGCAGGGCAAGGTCACCGACGAGATGCGCGAGACGGCGCGCACGCTGCTCGGACTGCCGAAGCGGCAGCTGTTTTGCACGAGCGCACCGGCGGATCTGTCGTTCGTGCTCACGATGCCGGGGGAATTCGACCTCACGGGGCTGACGTGTCCGGAGGTGACGCCTGCCAAAAACGTGGCGCTGCAAAAGGGCGACTACTTCGCCTATCTCGCGCGGCACGACCTGCTGCTCGCGCTGCCGTATCAGAGCGTGAACCCGTTTGTGGATCTGCTGTACGAGGCGGCGGACGACCCGGACGTCGTGTCGATCAAGATCACGCTCTACCGGCTCGCCGGCAGCAGCCGCATCGCGGCGGCGCTGGCCTATGCCGCCGAGCACGGCAAGCAGGTGCAGTGCCTGCTTGAGCTGCGCGCCCGCTTTGACGAGCAGAGCAACATCGACTACTCGCGTATGCTCGAGGATGCCGGGTGCGACATTCTCTACGGTCTGACGCAGTACAAGGTGCACACGAAGCTGTGCCTCATCACGCGGCGCTGCCCCGGCGGCATCTGCTACTACACGCAGGTCGGCACCGGCAACTACAACGAAAAGACCGCCGAGCAATACACCGACCTCATGCTCCTGACGAGTGATCCGGCCATCGGGCGCGACGCGGCCAGGACGTTTGACCGGCTCGCGCGCGGCGAGACCGTCGGTGAGACGGAATCGCTCTGGCTCGCGCCGGAGGGCTACAAGCCGCAGCTCATGGCGCACATCGAGGCGCAGATCCGCCTCGGCACGGCGGGCTACATCGGCATCAAGGTCAACTCCATGAACGACGCGGACATCATGGCGCAGCTCGTGCGCGCGAGCGCGGCGGGCACGGAGGTTGAGCTGTTCGTGCGCGGCATCTGCTGCCTGCGGCCGGGCGTGCCGGGGCGCACGGAGCACATCTCGGTGCGCAGCATCATCGGGCGGTATCTCGAGCACGAGCGCATTTTTGTCTTCGGCCGCGGGGAGGCGCAGGAAGTGTTCATCGGCTCGGGTGATCTGCTCGAGCGCAACACCGTGCGCCGGATCGAGGCCTTCACCGCCGTGACCGATTCCGAGGCGCGCGCAGAGGTGCTTGAGGTGCTCAGCGCCATGCGCTGCGACAACCGGCAGGCGTGGATCATGCAGCCGGACGGCTCGTATCTGCGTCCGAAACCGACGGGCGAGGCATTCGTGAGTCAGACATATCTGCACACGTATTTCGCCGGGCGCACCGTGCAAAAGCCCGCAGCCTCCGCCCCGTCTCAGCCACAGAAAAAGCTGCCGTGGTGGCGGCGGCTGTGGAACTGGCTGAAAAACAACTGACGGAATTCAAACTTTTGGACTTGACAAGCGCGCAAAAGCGCGTATAATGTATTTCACAATTCAACAGCCTTATCAAGAGTGGCGGAGGGACCGGCCCTGTGAAGCCCGACAACCTGCAGATTCCTGCAAGGTGCCAAATCCGGCGGTGCAAATCGAAAGATGAGGATCTTCGCCTTTTCCAAGCGCTCCGTCGGCTGTCGGGGCGCTTGTTTCTTTTGCCCGGCGTATCAGAAAGTGAGGAAATTTGCTATGGCTCATCATCTTTTTACATCCGAATCCGTGACCGAGGGACATCCCGACAAGATCTGCGATCAGGTCTCCGACGCGATCCTCGACGCGATCCTGGCGCAGGATCCGAACGGCCGCGTCGCCTGCGAGTGCACGGTCACGACCGGCGTCGTGAACGTCATGGGCGAGATCACGACCGAGTGCTACGTCGACATTCCGAAGATCGTGCGCCAGACCGTGCGCGAGATCGGCTATGACCGCGCCAAGTACGGCTTTGACTGCGAGACCTGCGCCGTCATCACGAACATCGACGAGCAGAGCGCCGACATCGCCCTCGGCGTCGACCACTCGCTCGAGAGCAAGCAGACCGGCGAAGATGCGCTCGACAACGGCGCTGGCGATCAGGGCATGATGTTCGGCTACGCCTGCGACGAGACGCCGGAGCTCATGCCGCTGCCGATCTCGCTCGCGCACAAGCTCGCCAAGCGCCTGACCGCCGTGCGCAAGCAGGAGCTGGTGGACTATCTGCGTCCCGACGGCAAGACGCAGGTCACCATCGAATATGACGAGCAGAATCACCCCGTGCGCGTGCACACCGTCGTACTCAGCACGCAGCACGCGCCGGAGGTCGACATGGCCAAGCTGCGCGCGGACATGATCGAGCTCGTCATCCGTCCGACCATTCCGGCCGAGCTGCTCGACGAGCAGACCCGCTATCTCATCAACCCCACCGGCCGCTTTGTCGTCGGCGGCCCGCAGGCGGACTCCGGCCTGACCGGCCGCAAGATCATCGTCGACACCTACGGCGGCAGCGCCCCGCACGGCGGCGGCGCGTTCTCCGGCAAGGACCCGACGAAGGTCGACCGCAGCGCCGCCTACGCCGCGCGCTACGTGGCCAAGAACATCGTTGCCGCCGGACTCGCCAAGCGCTGCCTCGTGCAGCTGGCCTACGCCATCGGCGTGGCCGAGCCCGTGAGCGTATTCGTCGACACGCAGGGCACGGGCACCGTGCCGGACGCGCAGATCGCCGCGGCCGTGCAGCAGGTGTTTGATCTGCGCCCGACGGCCATCATCCGCGACCTCGAGCTGTCCCGTCCGATCTATCGCCAGCTCGCCGCCTACGGCCACATGGGCCGCGAGGAGCTCGGCGTCCGCTGGGAGGACACCGACCGCGTCGACGCGCTGCGCGCAGCCGTCGCCGGGACGAACGTGTGATTCAAACCTCATGAAAAACCTCCGCAGCTTCGGCTGCGGAGGTTTTTCATGTTCATTCGAGAACCGGCGCAGCGGTGCTCTATGGGCATATGCTCAATAATACGAATGCCCCCAGGTGGCTGTCTCGTAATTTGCGAGGAAGTCGGCATTTGCGTGCTCGATCGGCGAGAGCGTATTGTTGTCGAACGACGCGCCCGGCACCGTGCCGTGATACCAGCTCTGCGCCTCGAAATATGCTGCGATCCGCGGCGTCTGGAAGATGCGGCCGTGGCGCGCGTAGATCTCATTGCGCGCGAGGCAGCACTGCTCCCACGTGAGGCCCGCCACATCCGCCTGCGTGAGCCGGCGCGTGGCGCTGTCCGGCAGGATATAGCCGCCGTCGGCCGGCTTTGGCGTGGGCGTCGGCGTCGGCGCTGCGCTCGGCGTCGGTGCGGCGGAGGGCTGCGCCGTGGCTGTCACGACCGGCGTCACTGCGGCGGCAGGGGCCTTTGGCTTGGGCTTGACGTTGAGCGCGATGAGCAGCACGATCAGCGCCACGCCGAGCGCGGCAAAGATCGCAATGAGCAGCGCCTTGCTGCGCGGCGCGTCCTGATCCTCCGGTGCGGGCTCGTAAGGCGTGTCGTCCTCCCAGCCGGGCACGGGCGGGTCGTCGACCCACGTGTTGTCGGGCGGCGGATCTGCCTCGTCATCCCAGTCGCCGACCGGGATGTTCTCATCCTGCCAGCCAGCCGGCGGCGTGGTCTCGTCCGGCGGCGTCTGCTCCGCCCCGCAGTAGGGGCACCAGACCGCATCGTCCGGAATATCTCGTCTGCAGTAGGTACACTGCATTGGCTTCACCTGCCCTTTCCCACACACGTTGTTTTCCTCAATATACCATGGTATACATTCTGCCGCAAGATAAAAAATGTCCCCCGGTGCTGCCGGGGGACAAATTGCGTCCTGTTAGCCTGCGATGCGCTTTGCGCCCACGTAGTTTTTCAGGTAGTAGCTCGAGCTCAGGTCGCTGATGACGACGCAGCCTGCGCCGGAGCTGCTGTGGATGAACTGGCCGTTGCCGATGTAGATACCGACGTGGCCGATGCTGGAGCTGTTGCTCGCAAAGAACACCAGGTCGCCGATCTGGAGGTTCGCCTTCTCGACGTAGGTGCCGTTGTTGTTGTAGATGCTGCTGGCCACACGGCTCATGGAGTAGCCGCAGAGCTTGTACACGTAGTTGACAAAGCCGGAGCAGTCAAAGCCGGACGGGCTCATGCCGCCGTAGACATACGGCGCGCCCATGTACTGCTTGGCCGTGGCGACGATCGTCTCGCCGATGGAAGTGCTCGGCGTGCTTCCGCCGCCGTTGCCACCCTCCGTCTTCGTGGTGGAGACATACGCGCTGTTGACATAGCCCTTGACACCGTTGATGGTGACGGCCGTCCAGTCGCCGCTCGTACCGGTGATCGTCAGCGGAGTGCCGTTGTTATACGTACCGAGGATGGAGTAGCTCGTGCCGGCACCGGAACGCAGACGCACATCATTGCCCTTGATGTAGCCGGTCTGGCTCGTCGAGCCGCCGCTGCTGGGCTTGGTCGTGGTCATGTAGTCCTTGCTGACATAGCCGTCCTTACCGCCGTAGCTGACCTTGTACCAGTTGCCGCTCTCGCCGGTGATCGTCATCTCGGTGCCGGTGTTATACACGCCGAGGATGGAACTGGTCGTGCTCGCGCCGGAGCGCATACGCACACCCGTGCCCTTGATGTAGCCGGTCTTGCTGTCCGCACCGCCGGAGACGTAGTCCGAGCGGATGTAGCCGCTCGTGCCGCCGATAGTGACCTTCGACCAGCCGTTTTCCGTGCCGGTCACGGTCAGCGCCGTGCCGTTCTGGTAGGTACCGAGGATGGAGTAGTTCGTGCCCGGGCCGGAGCGCATACGCACATCGCTGCCCTTGACCGAGCCGTTGGAGCCGGACGCGCTGCCGCCGCTGCTCGTCACGCCCGACAGGGACAGATAATTCGAGTAGACATAGCCGTCCGTGCCGTTATAATCGACCTTGTACCATGCGCCGCTGACGCCGGTAACGGTCATCGTGGTGCCGGAATTGTAGGTGCCGAGAATAGAGCTGCTCGTGCTTGCACTGGAGCGCATACGCACGTAGCTGCCACAGATCGTACCGGTGCCGAAGCTGGCATCCATGTCATTGGCGCGTTTGAGGTAATCGGAAGATATGTAGCCGACGGTGCCGTTGTAGACCACCGTGGCCCAATTGCCGCTGGACCGCTCGGACACCACAACATGGGTACCGGCCGGGAGCGTCGAGATAATGCCGTAATTCGTACCGGCGCCCGTTCGAAAGTTCACGGCCGTCGTCGTGGTCGCGCCGCCGGCAGTCGCCGCGGAGGCCGAAACGGCCAGCGTGAGCGCAAAAATCACGGAGACAACAGTTGTTTTCAGAAATCGTTTCGCCATAGAATCATCCTTTGCTTAGTTATTCGCAAGCGCGCGGTCCAGCCACACAGCCGCCACGTCCATGGCGTTGTACAGCCCGTCCTTTTCTGTCTTTTTGACCACACGGTCGCGGGACTTCAGATCCGGATCCGTCAGCTGGAGCTGCACGGAGACTCGCGTCGCCACGTCGAGATCTTTGACCTTCTTCGTGTCGAGGATCTGCATCATGATGATGTACTTGTCAGCCATGCTGCCGTAATAGAGCAGGTTGTCCTTGCGGCGCAGCGGATGGCCTTTGTAGCACAGTTCATTCGTTTTTGCTGCCAATGAGATACACCTCCGATACCACTGTTTTCGAATTGTAACACATTTCAATCATTTTGTCAACACCGCGCAGACCGGGCCGGGAAAGCACGACCCGGCTGCGGGGGAATACTGCGTTTATTCCGTGTCGCCCGTGTTCTGTGTCTTGGAGAAGTCCCCGAAGATGCCGGTCGGCGTACCGACATTCGGCGTCGGGAAGCTCTTGGTCGCCAGATCCTTATGGATTGGCTCCATGACCAGCTTCCAGATCTGTGCGGCGGGGTTGCCGGAGAAGTTCATATACTCGGGCATATCGTAGCCGGTCCAGACGGCGGCCACATAGTACGGCGTAAAGCCGACAAACCAGCGGTCGCAGTTGTTTGTGGTCGTACCGGTCTTGCCGCCGACGGGCATACCGCTCAGGCGGGCCTCGCTGCCCGTGCCGCTGTTGATGGCATTGCAGAGCATGTCGGCCATGTTCCACGCGGTATTGGCCTTGAGGGCCACGATCGTGCGCGCGGGGTTTTCGAGCACGATCTCGCCGCTGGAATCCTTGACGTAGGAATACGTGCGGCCATAGGTGAACACGCCGTCGTTGACGAAGGCGGAGTACGCCTGCGTCATCTCGCGCACGGTGATGCCGTTGGTGAGCTGGCCGAGGGCAAGCGGCGCGTAGTCGCAGTCAGACTCGGCAAGGCTCGTAACGCCGAGCTTATCCTTGAGGAACTCATACGATGCGCGCGGCGTGAGCTTGTCAAGGATCTGCGCCGAGACGGTGTTGAGTGAGCGCTGCAGCGCCTCGCGGATGGTGATGACACCGTAGTTGCCGCCGCCGGAGTTTTTCGGGTACCAGCTCGTGCCGGTCAGCTTGATATCCGCCGCGTCGTTGACCTGCGTATACTGCGTGATGAGGCCGAGCTCCATCGCGGGACCGTAGGTCGCGATCGGCTTGATGGACGATCCGGGCGGACGCTTGGACTGCGTGGCGCGGTTTGTGCCGAAGTTGATGGTCTTTTCGCCCGTACCGCCGGACAGGCCCTTGATCTCACCGGTGTAGGGATCCATGATGACGATGGCGGACTCGAACTGCTGGCCGGAGGCCGACGGGCGCTGCGGCATGTTGTCGAGGTTGGTATAGACGTCGTCGATCGCCTGCTGGATGCTCGCATCGTAGCAGGAATAGACCTGATAGCCGCCGGAATAGAGCAGCGTGCGCGCCGTGTCGCGGCTGACGCCCTTTTGCTCGACGAGGTCGTTGAGCACGTCGTTGATGACGGCCTCGGCATAGTAGCTGTAGATGGTCTGGGTGCGCTCATCGGATTCGCTGCGCACGAACACGAGCTCCTGCGCCACGGCCTCGTCGTACTGCTCCTTGTTGATCCAGCCCTGCTCATACATCTGCTTGAGGATGGTCTCCTGCCGGGTTTTATTGTTCTCGCGGCTGATGAAGGGGTCGTACTTCGAGGGGTTGTTCGTGATGCCGATGATGCTTGCGCACTCGGCGAGCGTGAGGTCCTTCGGTTCCTTGCCGAAGTAGGTCTCGGCGGCAGTGTAGACGCCGTTGCAGCCCTCGCCGAAGTAGACAATGTTGAGGTACCACTCCATGATCTCTTCCTTATCATAGGACTTCTCAAATTCGAGCGCCTGGAAGATCTCGAGCAGCTTGCGCTGCACGGTGATATCGTCCTGCTTGGTGAGGTTTTTGATGAGCTGCTGCGTGATGGTCGAGCCGCCGAAGTCGTTTTTCATCGACAGGAACATGTTGATGAACGCCCCTGTCGTGCGGTACCAGTCCACGCCCTTGTGCTTATAAAAGCGCTTGTCCTCGATGGCGACGGCCGCATGCTCCATATCCTTGGGGATGTCGGCATAGTCGACCCAGACGCGGTTTTCCGTGCTCGAGAGATTCGTAAGGTTCTGCCAGTTGCCGTCGGCGTCCTCATACAGGATCGAGCTCGAGAGTGAGACCGTAAAGTCCGAGAGCTGCACGTCCAGATCCGTGGACAGGCAGTTTTTCACGTAGTACGCGAAAATGCACAAAAACAAAAGCCCCGTGACGAGCAGGATCAAAAAGATCGTGCCGATCACGCGCAGGATCGTGCCCGCGACGCTGACGGTCGCGTCCGCAGCCTGTGCCGCGCGTGGGGCGGATGCCGGTTTCGGTCGTTTTGCCATAGGCAATGGCCACCTCCCTGAGAATACATGTAAGCGGGGGAAACAGCGGGTCAAAGACCCGATCAAAGTCCAGCGCATAAAAACGGTTAAATGATATTATAACACACCCTGTCAACACCGGATAGTCCTTCGCGCATTTTTGTCCGGCGCGTATGGTTCGCGCACACATTGGGCAAACTTTCCGGTGAAAGGAGCGTGGCATATGAAACGAACGCTGGCACTGACGGTCGTGACGGCGCTGTGCGCCGTGTCGCCCTTCGCCGCAGGCGCGGCGATCTCTTCCCTGCAGCAGCCGGACGCGCCGGTCACCTCGTATGACGGTGCGCAGGCGGAATTTGTTCTGCGCGATTATGAGGGGTATGTGAGCGTGTTCGCCCCCGGCGGCGACCGCAAGCCCCTGCAGGTGACCGGCATCGAGACCGCCGGACTGCGCCGCACCGACCGCGAGCTGCTGCGCGGCGGCATCACCGTCGGCAGTCAGGAGCAGCTTTTGCTGCTGCTGGAGGATCTCGGCTCGTAAAAAGACTTGATTTTAGCCGCCGAATAGGGTACACTGAAATCAGAAAAAGATCACGACTGGAGGATACCCCGATGAGTGAAGCATTCGGCAGTGATTATCTGACGATCGAGGACGAGGACGGCAACGAGTTCGAGCTGGAAGTGCTCGACGAGTTTGAGCTCGACGGACAGAGTTATCTCGCGGCGCTCCCCGCCGACATGGACGAGGACGACCCCGATTTCGGCATCGTCCTGCTCAAGATCATCGAAGAAAACGGTGAGGAGCTCTTCGGCTCCATCGACGACGATGACGAGCTGGACAAGGTGTATGATTATTATATGCAGGAAGTTTTCGCCGACGAGGACGAGGACGAGTCGGCGGACGCGGAGGAATAACTTTCTGCACAGTGCATAGCATGGGAGTAAGTCCTGCTGTGTGCGTGGAGCACGGTTTGTGCTCAGAGCCCATTTAAACCCACATCTCTCATAAGGGATGCCAGAACTTCCGCTGCGGATTGCAGGCCTCCCGGCCGGCTGAAAGATGCCGGTTGGACGTTGGAAGCAAAGAAACAGCAGAGAGGCGACCCACCTGCCTTCTTGTGCAGGTTGTAACTGGGCTCACACGGCATTGGCGGGCTGGCCGGCAGCGAAAGCTGCCGGCTTTTTTCTTGTCTTTAGACAAGAAAAAAGCCGGATCTTATCCGAGGCGGATGAGGTAGAAAGGCCGCGCCACCTTTCCCTTGAGGGAAAGGCTTAAAAAATGCGCGGCGCAATCCATTGACAACCTCTCCCGCCGGGCTTATCATAACCGCGGCGGCACGCGCAGCGTGCCGAATCCCACACAGACGAAAGGAAATCCGCCATGCTCCGCTTCCAGAATGACTATTCCGAGGGCGCACACCCGAACGTTCTGCGCGCCCTGTGCGACACGAATCTCAGCGCCACCCCCGGCTACGGGCTCGACGATGACTGCCGCCGCGCGGCCGATGCCATCCGCGCCCGCTTTGCCTGTCCGGATGCCGACGTGCATTTTCTCGTCGGCGGCACGCAGACGAACCTGCTCGCCGCGACCGCGTTCCTGCGCCCGTGGGAGGCCATGGTCGCAGCCGACACCGGTCACGTCAACGTGCACGAGACCGGCGCAATCGAAGCCACCGGTCACAAAGTGATCGCAATGCCCGGTGCAGACGGCAAGCTCACCCCCGCCGCCATTGCGGCCGCCGCCGCGCAGCACTGCGCAGAGCCTTGCGTCTACGATGAGCACATGGTGCTGCCGCGCATGGCCTACGTGTCCGACGCGACGGAGCTCGGCACAGTCTACACGAAGGCGGAGCTGACCGCGCTGCGCGCAGCGTGCGACGCGCACGGGCTGTACCTGTATCTCGACGGTGCGCGCCTTGCGCAGGCGCTCACCGCCGCGGGCAACGACCTGCGCCCCGAGGATCTGCCGCAGCTGTGCGATGCGTTTTACATCGGCGGCACGAAAAACGGTCTGCTCTTCGGCGAGGCGATGGTCATCGTCAACGACGCGCTCAAGCCGGGCTTTCGCCGTGCGATGAAGCGCAGCGGCGCGATGCTGGCAAAGGGACGTCTGCTCGGCGTGCAGTTTGCCGCCGCGCTGGAGCAGGACCTCTGGCTCGACATGGGCCGCCACGCAAACACGCAGGCGCAGCGCATCGCGGCCGCGCTCTCGAACCTCGGCGTGCCGATGTATGTGCCCTCGCCGACGAACCAGATCTTCCCCATCCTGCCGGACGATCAGATCGCGCGGCTGCAGGAGCGGGTGGCGTTTCACACGAACACCCGCGTGGACGAAACGCACCAGGCCGTGCGCTTTGTGACCTCGTGGGCAACGACCGACGCGCAGGTCGATGCGCTGCTGGCGGTGCTGAACGAAGTGCTGGGCTAAGCAGACGCCCTCAGGGTTTGCTGAATAAAACAAGGGGGCGGACGCCGCATAGCGTCCGCCCCTCAGCTTGTCCAAAGGACCTCGTAGAGTTTGCGCCCGCAGGCGCAAAGAAAGTCCGATCATTTTCTCCGGCGACATGTGCGGCGGAGAAAATACCGCTCAGGCTGCAAGT
>OFML01001710.1_pt1 | contig 11596 bp, 11 predicted proteins | sample 1541831 | NCBI WGS metagenome assembly OFML01 (sample SAMN04209237, study PRJEB22552) | human gut metagenome | biome: gut; material: feces | host: Homo sapiens | place: USA: Oklahoma | reverse complement strand
ATCTTGGTACCTTTCTTTTCCATTAGAGTGATTTACCTCCTCAAGTTTTGGTTCTCTTATATTACTCGCCAATAGCACATTTTGTCAAGTTCTTAGCGATACTTTCCATTATTTTAACAAATTGTGAACTCGTCTTTTTACCTTTTTCACAAAGATTTGGCGTAATTTGCCGGAAGTCCTTGAGGAGCAAAAAAATCCCGGGCCGGAGCGTCTGCCCCGGCTCGGGATATACCGTTTATATCAGGAACAAGTACCGTTTATACGAAGAAGAACTCCTTGATCTGGCCGTACAGCACCAGCAGCATGGCCAGGGGGGTAATGTACTTGATGCAGATCTTGAACCAGCCGTAGGCCCCGAAGGACTGCCCCTCCCGGGTAGCCTCGGCATGGACCACCTCCGGGCCGATCTCCCAGCCGTACATGATGCTCATCAGCAGCGCGCCCAGAGGCATCAGGATGCCCTCGGCGATGCAGTCGAAGAAGTCCAGCCAGTCGGCACTCCAGGTGGGGAGCTTTTCCATGGTGCCGCGCATGCCCAGGATATCAGCGGGAGAGATGCCGGCGTTGCCCAGGGAGTCCAGGCACACGATGACGCACAGGATACCGGCGGCAATACCGGCCAGCACGGAGTAAGGCTTCCGCTTGTCGCCCTTGCCCCGGTCCCGGGCCCGGTCCACATAGTGGGCCACCACGGCCTCCAGCAGGGAGATGGAGGAGGAGACGGCGGCAAATACCACCAGCAGATAAAACAGAATGCCGAAAACGGGACCCGCGCCGCCCATGCGGTCGAACACGTTCTGCATGGTGACGAACAGCAGGGATGGGCCGCCCAGATTGCCGGTGGGGTCCAGGGCGAAACGGCCGGGGATCACGCACAGACCGGCCATCAGGGCCACCAGGGTATCCATCACCACGATGATGATGGCGTTTTTCTGAAGATTCTCCTTCTTATCCAGATAGGAGCCGTAGGTGATCATGGCCGCCATGCCCAGGGACAGGGAGAAGAACATCTGGCCGCCTGCTGTGGATACTACAGAGAAGAAGTTAGGCGCTTCCTTGATGACGCCGTTGGCCAGAGCCCAGCCGGGGACGAACATATACTTCAGGCCTTCCACTGCGCCGTCCAGGGTGCAGGAGCGGATGATGCAGATCACCAGCATTACGAACAGGGCAGGCATGCCCACGGAGCAGACCTTTTCAATGCCGCCGCCGACGCCGCCCATCACGATGACCATGGTGATGGCCACGAAGATCAGACCGTAGATCACGCACTCGCCCTGGTTGGCCATCAGCGCGTCAAACACGCCTGCGCCGTCCAGGGTGCCGGTGCCGAAGCCGGCATGGAACAGATTGCCCACGTTCAGGGTGACATACTTCAGACAGTAGCCGCCCAGGGCGCAGTAGAAGCCCAGGATCAGGAAGGCAGACAGCACGCCCAGCCAGCCCAGCCACTTGAACCTCCTGGACAGAATTTTGTATGCGCCGATGGCGCCCCGGCCGGTCTTGCGGCCCAGGGCCAGCTCGCCCATCATGACGATGAAGCCGCAGCAGGCAGCCAGGATCAGATAGATGATCAGGAACGTGAAGCCGCCGTTGGCGCCCATCTTGTTGGGAAAGCCCCAGATGTTGCCCAGGCCGACGGCTGAGCCGATGGCCGCCATGAGGAATCCGAAATTGGACCCAAAGCCTTTTCTTTCTTCCATTGTTTTCTCTCCTTACTCATATGGATGTCCCCCTTATGTCCGGTAAAGGGGACTATGGTCACTTTACCATGTGTGTTTTCCCCTGTAAAGTGATACAGTCTCTCCTTAACGCCGTATTGTCACGCATCACGCTTTCTTTAATCGATTTCTTACGCCTCCCCCCTCCTCTCCGGGTCGTTCTGTTTCGCAGCAGGCAATTTTACAGTCCCATTTTATGCGGCTTTTTGTGAATTATGTCACAAAAGGAAGCCGCATTCCGTCGGATCTATGGACATTCATACGGTGCGGCAAGGCGTTTATATAAAATGACCAGCAGCTTTCCGGTCCGAATTGGTTCGCGGGGGAAATATTTTCGCAAGAAGAAAAAAATCACCGCTATGCCGTCCTCTCCGGCACCGATCCGCCGCATTTTACGCAGACTTTACAAAACGCGTCTTTTCCCCTTTACATCCGCTCCGTATGCTATGAGCTGTACCAAGGAAATCCCAAAACGCGAATCGAAAGGAGATTCTGAAAAAAATGAAAAAGTTTCTTTCCATGGCCCTGTGCGCCGTTATGGTGCTGGGCATCCTGGCCGGCTGCGGCCAGAAGGGCAATGACACCCCCGAGAACAACGACAACAACACCGCTCTCTCCGGCACCGTGTCCACCAACGGTTCCACCTCTATGGACAAGGTCATCGGCGCGCTGAAGGAGCAGTTCACCGCCGACAATCCCGGCGTCACCGTCACCTATGACCCCACCGGCTCCGGCGCAGGCATCGAGGCCGTGAAGAACGGCTCCACCGACATCGGCCTGGCCTCCCGGGCCCTGAAGGACCAGGAGAAGTCCGCCGGCCTGAAGGAGACCACCGTGGCCCTGGACGGCATCGCCATCATCGTCAACGCCGACAGCAAGGTCGCGGACCTGACCGTTCAGCAGATCGCCGACATCTTCACCGGCAAGATCACCGACTGGAGCGAAGTGGGCGGCGACCCCGGCGCCATCTCCTGCATCGGCCGTGAGTCCGGCAGCGGCACCCGGGACGGCTTTGAGTCCATCACCGACACCAAGGACTCCTGTAAGCTGGACCAGGAGCTGACCTCCACCGGCGGCGTCATTGAGGCTGTTGCCGGCAACCCCAACGCCATTGGCTATGCCTCCCTGTCCGCCGTGGAAGGCAAGGCCGCCGTCAAGGCTCTGACTGTGAACGGTGTGGCCTGCACCGAAGCCACCGTCCTGGATGGCAGCTACCAGATCCAGCGCCCCTTCGTGCTGGTGACCAAGGAAGGCGTTACTCTCTCCGCCGCTGCCCAGGCTTTCTTTGACTTCGCCACCTCTGCCGCCGCCTCCGACCTCATCAAGAACGCCGGTGCGGTGCCCGTGGCCAAGTAACCACCCCGGGAAACCTCCCCTGACCCGAATCCCGGGCCAGGGGCATTTCCCGTTCCGGACAAGAAAGGAACCGACTATGCGTTCAAAGAATACAGGGGCCCGTAAGGCCCTGGAAAATGTGATCCACCTGGTGTTCCTGCTGTGCGGCATCGTGGCCGTGGGCTTTGTGCTGGTCATCAGCGTGTACCTGGTCCTCTCGGGCCTGCCCGCCATCCGGGAGATCGGCCTGTTCAAATTCCTGTTCGGCCAGGTCTGGGACCCCACCAACACCACCACCGGCGCGGAATACGGCATTCTGCCCTTTATCCTCACCTCTGTTTACGGCACCGCCGGGGCCATGGTCATCGGCGTGCCCATCGGCCTGATGACGGCCATCTTCCTCTCCAAGCTGGCCCCGGCCCCGGTGGCCGCCGTGATCCGCACCGCCGTGCAGCTACTGGCGGGTATCCCGTCGGTGGTATACGGCCTGGTGGGCATGATCGTGCTGGTGCCGCTGATCCGCACCACCTTCTCCCTGGGGTCCGGCGCCTGTCTGCTGGCGGCCATCCTGGTGCTGTCCATTATGGTGCTGCCCTCCATCATCAACGTGTCGGAGACGGCCCTGCGGGCGGTGCCCCGGGAGTATGAGGAGGCCAGCCTGGCCCTGGGAGCCACCGCCGCCGAGACGTATTTCCGGGTCAGCCTTCACGCCGCCCGCAGCGGCGTGGCCACCGCCGTGGTGCTGGGCGTGGGCCGGGCCATCGGCGAGGCCATGGCCATCATCATGGTGGCAGGCAATGTGGCCAATATGCCGGGGCTGTTCCGGTCCGTCCGGTTCCTGACCACCGGCATCATCTCCGGCATGTCCTATGCCCCGGTGGGCAGCCTGTATCAGCAGGCCCTGTTCTCCATCGGCCTGGTGCTGTTTCTGTTCATTATGCTCATCAACGTATTTCTCAACGTGTTCATCAAAAAAAGGAAGGAGGACTGACCCATGAAGGAAAAGCTGTCGCCCCGCCGCCGTCTGTATGACCGGGGCATGCGGGGCCTGGTATGGCTGTGCGCGGGGCTGACCTGCGCCCTGCTGCTGTTTCTCATCGGCTATATCTTCTATCGCGGAGTGCCGGGCATCACCTGGTCCCTGCTGACCAGCCAGACCAGCTATATCAAGAACACCGTGGGCATCCTGCCCAACATTCTGGATACCCTGTATATCATCGTGGTGGCCATGGTCATCGTCCTGCCCCTGGGAGTGGGGGCCGCCATTTACCTGACGGAATACGCGTCCAACCGCCGCCTGGTGTCCGTTATCGAGTTCGCCACCGAGACCCTGACGGGCATCCCCTCCATCATCTTCGGCCTGGTGGGCATGCTGCTGTTCGTCCAGCGGATGAACCTTCAGGCAGGCATCCTGGCCGGCGGTCTGACCCTGGTGGTGATGATCCTGCCCACCATCGTCCGCACCACCCAGGAGAGCCTGAAAACCGTGCCCCAGTCCTATCGGGAGGGGGCCCTGGGCCTGGGAGCCGGGAAATGGCACATGATCCGCACGGTGGTGCTGCCCGGAGCCGTGGACGGCATCGTCACCGGCTGCATCCTGGCTGTGGGCCGCATTGTGGGCGAAAGCGCCGCCCTGCTGTATACGGCGGGCTTCGGCCTGGAGCTGGTGGGCTTTGTCAAGGCTCTGCACACCTCCTCCGCCACCCTGACCGTGGCCCTGTACGTTTATGCCACCGAGGGCGGCGAGACGGCCCTGGCCTTCTCCATCGCCGCCATTCTGATGGTGCTGACCCTGCTGATCAACCTGTCCGCCTCCCTGGTGGGGCGGAAGCTGCGAAAGAAATGAGGCATTGCTATGGAACCCATTCTTGAGGCCAAGAGCCTGAATCTGTGGTACGGGCAGAACCACGCCCTCCACGACGTATCCGTCGCCATCCCGGAGCGGCAGATCACCGCCTTTATCGGTCCCTCCGGCTGCGGCAAATCCACGTTCCTGCGGACTCTGAACCGCATGAACGACCTGATCCCCTCCGTGAAGATCGAGGGGGAGGTGGACTTCCACGGGAAGAATATCTATAACGCCAGGGTGGACCCCACCCTGCTGCGCAAGCGCATCGGCATGGTGTTCCAGAAGGCCAACCCCTTCCCCATGAGCATTTATGACAACGTGGCCTATGGGCCCCGGACCCACGGCGTCCGCAGCCACGCCAAGCTGGACGACATTGTGGAGCGCTCCCTGCGCTCTGCCGCCATCTGGGACGAGGTGAAGGACCGGCTGAAGAAAAGCGCCATGGGCCTGTCCGGCGGCCAGCAGCAGCGCCTGTGCATCGCCCGGGCCCTGGCCGTGGAGCCGGAGGTGCTGCTGATGGACGAGGCCACCAGCGCCCTGGACCCCATCTCCACCTCCAAGATCGAGGACCTGGCCCTGGAGCTGAAGGAGCATTACACCGTGGTCATGGTCACCCACAACATGCAGCAGGCGGCCCGCATTTCCGACAATACGGCCTTTTTCCTGCTGGGTGAGCTGGTGGAGTTCGGCAAAACGGAGCAGCTGTTCTCCGACCCCACCGACAAGCGCACCGAGGACTACATCACCGGGAGGTTCGGATAATGAGAAGACAGTTTGACCAGCAGCTGGCGCTGCTGAACCGGGAGCTCATCGAGATGGGCGCCCTGTGCGAGGAGGTCATCGCCCTGGCCGCCAAGGCCCTGACGGAGGGAGACCCCGCCCTGGCCGCCCAGGTGGGCCCCCTGGACACGGAGATCGACCAGAAGGAGCGCACCATCGAGTCGCTGTGCCTGAAGCTGCTTTTGCAGCAGCAGCCGGTGGCCCGGGACCTGCGCCAGATCTCCGCCGCCCTGAAAATGATCACCGACATGGAGCGCATCGGCGACCAGGCCCAGGACATCGCCGAGATCGTCACCTTCCTGAAGGGCCGCACCGCCGAGCATGACGACATTCTCTGCCAGATGGCCCGGGCCACCATCTCTATGGTGACAGAAAGTGTTGACGCATACGTAAAACATGATACAATAAAGGCAGAGGGCGTTCTGGCTGCCGACGACACCGTGGACGCCTATTTCCGCCAGGTGAAGCAGGCCCTGATCTCCCGCATCGCCGCCGACCCCGCGGACGGGGAGTATGCCCTGGACCTGCTGATGATCGCCAAGTATTTCGAGCGCATCGGCGACCACGCCACCAACATCGCCGAGTGGGTGATTTTTTCCATCACCGGCCGGCACAAGGAGGGATAACCCATGATCTGGTGCGTAGAGGACGACGCCAGTATCCTTGATATTGAGGTATACACCCTGCGCTCCACCGGGTTCCAGGCCCAGGGCTTTGCCGACGGCGGGGCCTTCTGGTCCGCGCTGGAGTCGGCCCGGGAGCTGCCGGAGCTGGTGGTGCTGGACGTAATGCTTCCGGGCGTGGACGGGGTGGAGCTGCTGCGCCGCCTGCGGGCCGCCCCGGCTACCCGCTCCATCCCCGTGGTCATGGCCACCGCCAAGGGCGCGGAATATGACAAGATCCAGGCCCTGGACCTGGGCGCGGACTACTATCTCACCAAGCCCTTCGGGGTCATGGAGCTGGTGTCCTGCGTCAAGGCGGTGCTGCGCCGGTGCGCCCGGCCCAGCCACGTGCTGCACCTGTCCGGCCTGACCCTGGACCAGGACGCCCACACCGTCTCCTGCGACGGGCAGCGGGTGCCCCTGACCTATAAGGAATACGAGCTGCTGCGGCTGTTTTTGTCCCATCCCGGCATGGCCTTCACCCGGGACCAGCTGATGGCCCAGGTGTGGGGCACCGACTATTACGGCGAGACCCGCACCGTGGACATGCACATCCGCACGCTGCGCCAGAAGCTGGGTCCCTACGGCAGTCTGATCCAGACCGTCCGCAATGTGGGCTACCGGCTGGAGGAACAAGGATGACCAAGAAAATTTTCCGTTCGTTTATGCTGTCCGCCGTGGCCGTGCTGCTGGCGGGGGTGGTCATCGTCATGACCTGCCTGTACAGCTATTTTGCCTCCGTGCAGGAGTCCCAGCTCCAGGATCAGCTGCAATTGGCAGCCGCCGCCGTGGAGACGGAGGGTACGGATTACCTGAAAGGGCTGACGGCGGACCGCTACCGCCTGACCTGGATCGCCGCCGACGGCTCGGTGCTGTGCGACACCAAGCGCGACGCCGAAAGCCTGGAGAACCACGGCGACCGCCTGGAGGTCCGGGAGGCCCTGCGCACCGGCTCCGGCAGCTCCACCCGCTATTCCAGCACCCTGCTGGAAAAGACCAGCTACTATGCTCAGCGTATGCCGGACGGCTCGGTGCTGCGCATTTCCGTCAGCCGGGCTACCGTGGGCATGCTGGTGCTGGGAATGCTGCCGGCCATTCTGCTGGCCGCCGCCGCAGCCCTGGTGCTGTCGGGCCTTCTGGCGGGCCGTCTGTCCCGCCGGATCACCGCCCCTCTGAATGCCCTGGATCTGGAGCACCCTCTGGAAAACGACACCTATGAGGAGCTGTCGCCTTTGCTGTGCCGCATCAATGTGCAGCGCCAGCAGATCGACCGGCAGCTGACGGACCTGCGCCGCCGGTCCGACGAGTTCCGCCAGATCACCTCCCACATGCAGGAGGGGCTGGTGCTGCTGAACGAAAGCGGCGCGGTGCTCAGCATCAACGCCGCCGCCTGCCGGGTGTTCGGCACCGGTGAGAGCTGCCTGGGCCAGGATTTCCTGACGGTGGACCGCGGCCGCGACGTCAGCGACGCGCTGGCGTCCGCCATGGACGCCGGTCACAGCGAGGTCCGTGTCCAGCGGCTGGGCCGCATTTATCAGTTTGACATCTCCCGCATCCAGTCCGGCCCCGACACTCTGGGGGCGGTGCTGCTGGCCTTTGACATCACCCAGCAGGAGACGGCGGAGCAGAGCCGCCGGGAGTTTACCGCCAACGTATCCCATGAGCTGAAAACGCCCCTTCAGGGCATCATCGGCAGCGCAGAGCTCATTGAGAACGGCCTGGTCAAGCAGGAGGACCTGCCCCGGTTCGTGGGACACATCCGCCGGGAGGCACAGCGGCTGGTGGCCCTGATCGGCGACATCATCCGCCTGTCCCAGCTGGACGAGGGAGACCCCCTGCCCTGGGAGCGCGTGGACGTCTCGGCGCTGTGCCGGGATATCGCCGCCGATCTGCGGGACAAATCGGAAAAAAGCGGGACGGCCATCACCGTGGAGGGCCCGGAGATCCCGGTGGAGGGCGTGCGCCGTCTGCTGTATGAGACGGTGTATAACCTCTGCGACAATGCCATTCAGTATAACGTCCCCGGCGGCAGCGTCCGGGTCACCGTCACCGACCGGGGAGACAGCGCCGCCATTTCCGTGGCGGATACCGGCATCGGCATTGCGCCGGAGCACCAGAGCCGGGTGTTTGAGCGGTTTTACCGGGTGGATAAGAGCCACTCCAAGGCCTCCGGCGGCACGGGCCTGGGCCTGTCTATCGTGAAGCATGCCGTGGCCTATCACCACGGCACCCTGGACCTGGAGAGCCAGCCCGGCAAGGGCACCACCATTACCGTTACCATTCCCAAGAAGAAGTCCTGAAATAACCACAGCTTGGCCGGAAAGCGCAAACTTTCCGACCAAGCTAAAAACGCTGTATAAGTGAGGAAATTTTATGCTGCTGACCGCCGATATCGGAAACACCAACATTGTTCTTGCCCTGCTGGACCACGGGGACCGGGTGGTATCCCAGCGCCGCATCCCCTCGGGAGAGGTGCTGCCCCTTGCGGCCTACGAGGACGCCGTGAGGCAGGTGCTGGCGGGCCATGACGCCCCGGAGGGGGCCGTCATCGGCTCGGTGGTGCCCCGGCTGACGGAGGAAACGGACCGGGCCATCCGAAGCGTTACGGGGCAGGAGGCCCTGGTGGTGGGTCCCACTACCCCGGCGGGGCTGGAGATCGCCATTGAGGAGCCGGAGACCCTGGGGGTGGACCTGCTGGCGGCGGACGCCGCGGCAGCGGCGGAATATCCTCTGCCGGTGGTGGTGTTCGACTTCGGCACCGCCACCACCGTGACGGTGGTGGACCGGCAGCGACGCTATCGGGGCGGCGTGATTCTGGCCGGGGTGAAGCTGAGCCTGCACGCCCTGTTCTCCGGCACGGCCCAGCTGCCGGACATTGCCCTGGAGCCGCCGGGAAAGGTCATCTGCTCCGTTACGGAGGACAGCCTTCAGGCCGGGGCCATTTACGGCGCCGCCGCCATGGCCGACGGCCTGCTGGAGCGCATGGAGGAGGAGCTGGGGCAGCCCTGTACTGCCGTGGCCACCGGGGGCCTGTCCGGGATCATTACCCCCTACTGCCGCCGGAGGATCCTGCACGACGACAGTCTGCTGCTGCGTGGGCTGGCGCTGATCTGGCGGAAAAACTGCGGAAATCGGTAAATTTTATCCTATAGGAGGGACCTTATGGACCAGCTGCGAAAGAAAAAAGGCTTTATCTGCGACATGGACGGCGTGATCTATCACGGCAACCGGCTGCTGCCGGGGGTGAAGGAATTTGTGGACTGGCTTTACCGGGAGGAGAAGAACTTCCTGTTTCTGACCAACTCCTCCGAGCGCAGCCCCAAGGAGCTGCAGCAGAAGCTGCGCCGCATGGGGCTGGACGTGGACGAGAGCCGCTTCTATACCAGCGCCCTGGCCACGGCACGGTTCGTCAGCAGTCAGGCCCCCGGGTGCAGCGCCTATGTCATCGGCGGGGCGGGGCTGATCATGGCCCTCCACGACGAGGGCATCACCATGAACGACGTGGACCCGGATTACGTCATCATCGGCGAGGGCAACAGCTATAACTACGAAAACATTCTGCGGGCGGTGCGGCTGGTGCTGAAGGGCGCCAAGCTCATCGGCACCAACAGTGACCTGACCGGCCCCTCGGAGGACGGCATCATTCCCGCCTGCCGGGCCATGATCGCCCCCATCGAAATGGCCACCGGCCAGAACGCCTACTTCGTGGGCAAACCCAACCCCCTGATGATGCGCACGGGGCTGCGCATTCTGGGGGTCCACTCCGAGGACGCGGTGATGATCGGCGACCGGATGGACACGGATATGGTGGCCGGTATCGAGACCGGCCTGGACACGGTGCTGGTGCTCTCCGGCGTTACCCGGCAGGAGGACATTGCCAAATTCCCCTACCGCCCCCGGCTGGTGCTGGACGGCGTGGGGGATATCCCCGGGCCTGCGGCGGAATAACGCCCGGTAAAAATTGAACATTTTCCCGGAAAAGTTTCGTTTTAAGAGAAAAAACAGTTTACACGGGTTGACCGACTGTTGTATAATACAATAAAGTCGTTATCCGGCTGTTTTTTCGGAACAATTCAATGCAACAGGAGGAGATTCCCATGTCTTACAGAATTTTGGTCATCAACCCGGGCTCCACGTCCACCAAGATCGGCGTCTATGAGGACGAAACCCTGCTTTTCGACAAGACGCTGCGCCACAGCGCCGAGGAGATCGACAAATTTGATTCCATCCCCGCCCAGAAGGACTGGCGGCGCAAGCTGGTGATGCAGGCCCTGGATGACCAGGGCTTCGACGTTACGACCCTGTCCGCCGTTTCCGGCCGGGGCGGTCTGCTGGCCCCCATCCGCGGCGGCACCTATGCCGTCAGCGACCGGCTGGTCCGCGACTGCACCGTGGGTGTTCAGGGGCAGCATGCCTCCAACCTGGGCGGTCTGCTGGCCCGGGAGATCGGCGACCAGCTGGGCATCCCCTCTTACATTGTGGACCCCGTGGTGGTGGACGAGCTGTCCGACGTGGCCCGCTATGCCGGCCATCCTCTGTTCCATCGCACCAGCATCTTCCACGCCCTGAACCAGAAGGCCGTTGCCAAGCGCTATGCCAAGGAGCACGGCAGGAAGTATGAGGACCTGAACCTTATCGTCTGCCACATGGGCGGCGGCTGCTCCATCGGCGCCCACGTTCACGGCAGCGTGGTGGATACCCAGAACGCCCTGGACGGCGACGGCCCCTTCTCCCCTGAGCGGTCCGGCAGCCTGCCCACCGGTCAGCTGGTGAGCCTGTGCTTCAGCGGCAAGTACACCGCCGGTGAGGTCCGCAAGATGCTGGCCGGTCACGGCGGCCTGGTGGCCTACACCGGCTCCAACGATATGCGCGACCTGCTGAAGGCCGCCCACAACGGCGACAAGGAGATCGCCGGCGCTGTGGACGCCTTCCACTATCAGATCAGCAAGGAGATCGGTGCCATGGCCGTGGTCATGAAGGGCCAGGTGGATCAGATCATCCTCACCGGCGGCATTGCCTACGGCAAGGAGACTGTGGACGCCATCACCGATATGGTGGGCTGGATCGCCCCCATCACCGTGTATCCCGGCGAGGACGAGCTGCTGGCTCTGGCCCAGGGCGCTCTGCGCGTGCTTAACGGCGAGGAGCCTGCCCGGGTGTATTGATATCCCCGGATCGCCTTGAAAGCAAAAAAGAGCTTGTCAAAAAAGGGCGGCGCCCTTTTTTGACAAAAGAGTTTTCGCTCCGAC
>OFML01001706.1_pt1 | contig 11629 bp, 5 predicted proteins | sample 1541831 | NCBI WGS metagenome assembly OFML01 (sample SAMN04209237, study PRJEB22552) | human gut metagenome | biome: gut; material: feces | host: Homo sapiens | place: USA: Oklahoma | reverse complement strand
AGGATTGTTATAAGGCCGAGTATATGGCTTCCCGGGTAGGGGAACAGCTGGAAGGTGTGGTATCGGGCGTAGCGCCCCACGGGATCTATGTGGAGCTTCCCAATACGGTGGAAGGCCTGGTGCGCAGCGATATGCTGCCGGGCGAATTCCAGTATGACGGGGAATTTTACTATGTCAGCGGCAAGACCGGACAGAAAATCGGAGTGGGGGACAGCATGGAAATCGAAGTGCTGCGGGCCGACGTATCCAGCGGACAAATCGATTTCAAGGCTTTGTCCTATACTCCCTTCCAAGGATCGGATCAGTGATATCATACGATATCCAGTAGACAATGTTCATGATAAAATAAAAAGAGGCCCGGTTGTCCTCCCTTTTGAGGATAAACGGGTCTCTTTTGTTGTTTCCGGCTTTAGGATTCCTCCAGATGGTCTTCTACATCGCCCCAAGCTCGGTTGGCAGCTTCCCGGGCGATATCCAGCACAATGGTCTGATTGCCGGAATCCGGATCCTGAATGCCGAGGGGGAGCTGTTCATATACCTCCACCACTTGTCCGCGCATCCACAGATTGGGTGTAACACGGATGCTATAGCCACATCCGTTATCCACCAGCCAATCGTAGAAATTGGCCCGCGGCAGACCAAAAGTAGCGAGCAGCGTCATAATGACCCCTCCGTGGGTCACGATAACTGCTGAAGTGGTACCGGTTTTCATCAGTCCCTCCACCACTTTAGAGAAGGCCTCACAACAGCGGGTTTGAAACTGGGCGCTGCTTTCTCCCTCTGGAGGAGCGTCCTTGCCTCCAGCTTCCATCCACTGGACGAATTCCGGATCGTTTTGCAATTCATTTGCGGTTTTCCCCTCCCACTTGCCGAAGCTGCACTCGGCAAGGCCCGGGATGACCAAGGGAGTGGCTTGTGGATACAGAGCCTTTAAGGTCTGCTGACAGCGCAGAAGAGGGCTGGTAAAGTAGGCGTCGGCATTGGGATATTGAAACCGTTCTTTTAATTGGAGCAGTTGGGTCAGCCCTTCCAGGGCCAGGGGGACGTCAGTGGAGCCGATGTATTGCCCTTTTGTATTACCATCGGTAAGGCCATGACGGATCAAATGGATGGTATAGCTTTTCATACTTCCTCCTTGAAATGGGAAATTATAGATTACATACCAGAAACAGGATGAAAAGTGCCTTCAATTTTCCTATTTGTAGTGATCTTTCTTTACAAATTTCGACACATGCATTATAATTATACATATCGTAAAAGTGCATGGAGGTCGCGTCTTATGAACAGCAGTTTTCCACGCATCATTGCGCTACTGCGCAAAGAGTGCGGATACAGCCAAAAACAGGTTGCGCAGGATTTGGGGATTTCACAGGCGCTGCTTTCCCACTATGAAAAGGGAATTCGCGAGTGTGGATTGGATTTTCTCACCCGCATCGCCGATTACTATGGAGTGTCCTGCGATTATCTTCTGGGACGTACACCTGATCGTAACGGCGCATTCCTCACGGTGGAGGACATCCCTGAGCCGGACGCTGCCGGTAGGGAGACCATCCGCGGCAGTATCCTGCCCACTCTGAATAAGAAGCTGATTGCCAATTCTCTCAATATTGTATTCGATAAACTGCAAAGATGCAACAACAAAGGGCTGACTGGTGAAATTTCCGCCTTTTTGATGCTCAGTGTCTATCGTGTACTGCGGCTGCTGTACGGTGCCAATGCGAAGAATCCGGAAGGAACCTTTGCCGTACCGTCCATGCTGGCCCGCGGGACAGCTACGGCCCACATGCAGATGGCCGAAACCAATGCTGAATGTCTCAGCAAAGGGATGGCGGTGGGAGAGATGGAACCACTGTTATCCCAGGATGATTTGGCCATGACGCCCGATCAATTGGCTCAGGATTATCCGCTGTTTGCTTCGTCGCTTTTTAATTTGATTCAAAATGCAGAAATCCGCATGGGGTACAACAATAAAAAATAGTTCGCATAAATTTTTGTGATCTGGCTGGGAAAAGCACAAATGTAGAGCAAATAAATAAGAACGGCTCGCTTTGATCCGAAGCGAGCCGTTCTTATTTCAAAGAAGGAAGGATAATAAAAAAGAAGGAGGAATGGAAAAAGAAGAAGTTGGGATCTTGCTGTGAGATTATTATACTGCAAGAGAAAAGGGAAAATCCACCTGATTTCTTTACAAAAAAGTATCTAAACTGATACCTTTCGGCAGAAAAGATTACAAAGCTCTAACATTTTTTACCAGATCACTGTGGTGAAGTGCTTTCACCGAAAAGAGCAATACGGGAAAGGCGGAAGAGATCTCCGGCAAAAAAAGAGTTGCAAAAAAGATAATCTTCTGTATACTTTGTATAAGACCGGTCCTACAGGGCCAAAGCTATGGTGATCTATTTTGTTGAGGTGATGCACAATGAATTGGGCAGATAAAGCGGTGTTTTATCATATTTATCCGTTGGGATTTTGCGGGGCGCCTATGGACAATGATTTTATGTCCTCTCCCCAGGAGAGAATCCAAAAGGTGGCCGATTGGGCCGGCCATATAGCCGACGATCTGGGCTGTGACGCTCTGTATCTCGGTCCTATTTTTGAATCCGACCATCATGGATATGATACGGCCGATTACCGTCTGATTGACAGGAGATTGGGTACCAACCAGGGATTCCGGGAGGTGGTGGAGCGTCTGCACAACAAGGGAATCCGGGTGGTTCTGGACGGCGTATTTCACCATACCGGCCGGCATTTCGGACCGTTTGTAGATGTGCTGCAAAAACGTTGGGATTCGGCCTATAAGGACTGGTTTTTCCTGAATTTTGACGGGGACAACGCTTTCCACGACGGTCTGTGGTACGATTGCTGGGAAGGGCATCAGGAATTAGTCAAACTCAACCTGGGACATCCCGATGTGAGGCGGTATCTGCTGGACTCGGCCGAAGGCTGGATCCGGGAGTTTGACATCGACGGCATCCGTTTGGATGTGGCCTATTGCCTGGAGCCTTCCTTTATGCAGGAGCTGTCGGCCCGATGCCGGAGCGTCAAACCCGACTTCTTCCTGTTAGGGGAAGTGGTGCACATGAACGACAATTTGAAACGTCTGCTGGATCCCGACATGCTTCATTCGGTGACGAACTATGAGTGCTACAAGGGCCTCTACTCCAGCTTCAACGATCAGAATCTCTTTGAAATCGCCCATTCTCTGGATCGCCTGTTTGGAAATCAGCCCTGGTGTCTTTTTACCGGGAAGCATCTCTATAATTTTGCCGATAACCACGACGTCTCCCGATTTGCCACCGCCTTAAAATGTCCCGATCAGATGGAAGCGGCCTATACGCTTCTGTATACCATGCCTGGGATCCCGTCGGTGTATTACGGCAGCGAATGGGGCATCCCTGGAGACAAAAAAGACGGTGACGGCATTTTACGGCCTTGTTTGGAGCTTGAAACACAAAAGGAGTGCAGTCTTACCCAACATCTTAAAAAATTGGCCGAGGTGAAAAAGAATCATCCCGCCTTGTGGGAAGGCGATTATCAAAAGGAATTCCTCACCAACAAGCAATTTGCCTTCTCCCGCAATGCGGAGGGGGAGAGCCTTCTGATCTTTATCAATGCTGAGGGACAGGAAGGAAGCTTCCAGCTCAACCGCCGGGTCAAAGGGACGGAACTGTTGACCGGCCAGGCGGTGGAGCTTGAGGGGAATTTTTGTTTACCAGCCTATGGCAGTGCCGTTGTGAAGGTGGAATGAGGAGATCGGTTGACAAATCCCACTGAGATGCTATAATAGAACCCGATCTGATAAAAGATATCGATCGGGAATAGGGAAATAAGACGGTGAAGGGAAAAAGACATCGTCCTTGTCTCAAGAGAGCCGGCGGATGCTGCGAGCCGGCGGCGAGGCGTTTGTGGATAGCTCATCCCGGAGTCGCCTGCCGAAGGGTAGGACGTTTTGGCCGCGTTATTGGCCTAGGAGGGCATCTGTGCTGTAAAAGGAGCAGTGTGCTGAAATAGGGTGGTACCGCGAGGAACAGGATTCCGCGCCCCTATCCATGCGAGAATGTGCGTGGATAGGGGCGTTTTTATTTTTTAGTCGATAGGCGCACCATTTTTCTGAATAAGAAGAACGGTCGTTTTCTATTTATATTTGTGGATATGGAGTGAGACGGATGAAAAATTACAACATCGTGCTGCTGAGAGGCGACGGAATTGGTCCGGAAATCGTGACTGAAGCGGTAAAGGTTTTGGATCGTGCCGCGGAAAAGTATCAGTTTACCGTCACCTACGACGAGGCTTTGTTGGGCGGTATTGCCATCGATGAGACTGGAGTCCCGCTTCCGGAGGAAACCCTCCAGAAGTGCAATGCTGCTGACGCCGTATTGTTGGGAGCGGTAGGCGGTCCCAAATGGGAATCCCAGCCGGGCAACAACCGTCCGGAGGCGGGATTGCTGGGGATCCGCGCCGGCATGGGTCTGTACGCCAATCTGCGTCCGGCTCGTATCTTTAAACCCCTGCGGGATGCTTCCCCTCTTAAAGGCGATATCATTGGGGAAGAGCTGGATATTATGATGGTCCGCGAACTGACGGGCGGTATCTATTTCGGCGACCGGGGCCGTAAGATGGTCAAGGGGGTACCCGCTGCTTTTGACACAGAGATGTACACGGTGCCGGAGGTAGAGCGCATCGCCCGGGTGGCCTTTAATCTTGCTAGAAAACGGGGCCATAAATTGTGCTCGGTGGACAAAGCCAATGTGTTGGAATCCTCCCGTTTGTGGAGGGAAGTGATCCTGCGCGTGGCCAAGGAATATGAGGATGTGGAGCTGTCGCATCTGTATGTGGACAACTGTGCGATGCAGCTGGTGCGCAATCCCGGCCAGTTTGACGTGGTGGTGACTTCCAATATGTTTGGAGACATTCTGTCGGATGAGGCGTCCATGATCAGCGGCTCGATCGGGATGCTGGCGTCGGCCAGCCTGGGCGATGGCACGAGAGGCCTGTATGAACCCATCCATGGTTCGGCCCCCGATATTGCTGGACAGGGTATTGCCAATCCGTTGGCGACCATCTTGTCGGTGGCCATGATGCTTCGGTTCTCTTTGGATGAGATGGAAGCTGCCGATGCCATCGATGCTGCCGTGGCCAAGGTGCTTGATCAAGGATATCGCACGCCGGATATCTATACGGAAGGCACGAAAAAGGTGGACACCGTCACCATGGGACAATTGGTGGTAGACAACCTGTAAGTTCATTTGGCCGAAAATAAAATTTGTAGTTAAAAAGAAAGCCCGGATCAAAATGGTCCGGGCTTTCTTTTTAGTATTATAATGTATTTTCATTTCCAAAATAATAAACATACTTGATTTAAATGGTTAAAAAGAATAAAATAAAATTTGGATTATTCCAAAAAAAACTGCCTATAATTTAGATATTTTATTGGAATAGTAGGAATCAATTCTTTAATTTTAGAAATAGAAGAGAGATGATAAGAAGAAGAATTGTATTTTTATGATTTTTGATGATAGAAAAAGAGGTGTGTTGTGTGAAAATGAAGAAGTTCGCCAGTTTCTTTTTGGCGATGGTCATGGTGATCGGGATGCTTCCCATGGCTTACGTTCAAGGGCGGGAAAGCGCTACAGTGGACATCGCTGTAGAAGCGTTGTCGTCCAGTGCAGAAAACCCTGCTATCGTGGATCTGAGTGAAGAGGGGATCACCGATTGGGCCCATTTTGGCCATACCAGTGCGGGAACGATCAACCGTAAAAGCAGTGGAGAAGCGATTATTGGTACGCCGTCGGCCATCAAGGGAACTGGATTGAGTTCCGCCAGTGAATCCGACGTCAAAAATTATCGCATGGAATTTGAATGGTCGGATGGAACGCCTACCCAGTCGACCAGCAGCCGCTATTTTATCAAAAACGGCGTAGGCCAAACCGGAATCGAGGGCACAGGCATTCGCCTGGATTTTGACCTCCCTGCCGGACAATGGGATCTGGCTCTTTATACCTCCACCTACAACAGCAACGCTAAGGTGGAGGTCCGGGATCAAAATGATACTTTAATTGGGAAATCTACTCTCAATGAAGGGGGTGGGTCTTGGGCACACTTGCCTGAGATGGTGACCATCTCTTACGAAAGCGAAATCGCGCAAAGAATTTCTGTGGATATTATTGCAACCGATAACTATGCAGATTGGCCCAGTATTGCTCTTGCAGCGGCTACCGTTAAGGCTGGACAGCCAAGTCCTCATACCGTTTCCACGAGCGCTACCAAAGGAGGAAGCGTTACAGGGGATGGCCAGTTTATAAAAGGGGACGAAGTCACTCTGACTGCTGCTCCAGAAGAAAATTATACATTTAAAGAATGGCAGGTTGTCAAAGGCAGCGTTCAATTATCCGATGAAACGGCCAACCCGATTTCTTTCACAATGCCGTCTGGGGACGTCGCCATACGTGCGGTATTTACCGATCCTTCGGGGCAGCAAGAGGAGGATCTGACCCAATACATCAATATGAACATTGGATCGACGTCTGGATACAGCAATACCGTCATCGGCCCGCAGCGCCCGAATGCATCCGTCAACCCAAGCCCGGACACCGATCCTCAAAATAAGTGCACCGGTTATAGCGCCGATGGGAAAATCCGTGGCTTTTCTCAGATCCACGTCAGCGGCACCGGCGTGGGCAAATACGGACAATTCCTGGTCTCCCCTCAAGTGGGACTTTCCACCCGGTTGGACGGCCATGATTCGGAAAAAGCAAATGAGAATCCCACCTGTTCGGAGTACAGCGTAACACTTACCGATTACGATATCGATTGTTCCTTTACGCCGGCGGAACATTCTACTATCTATAAGTTTGCCTATCCCGAATCGGACGATGCAAATCTAGTGATCGATATGGCTCATAACATCGCCAATGGCGATGCAGAAGATATCAAAGTGGATATCTCCACCGATGAACAGGGAAATACCATTATCAGCGGTTCTGGCCATTATGCAGGCGGTTGGGGTCCGGAGCATGACCTGTACTTCTACGCGGTTGTCAATAAGACCCCAAAAGTCACCGGTACTTACGATGCCTCCGGTCCCAAGTCCGGCGTCAACAGCATGGGACCGGTGGACGTCATCGATCGTCTGGCGGGGATGGGCGCGTATCTGACCTTTGACACCCAGTCCGATGAAGAGATCCTTATGAAGATGGGTGTTTCTTTTAAGAGCGTCGATCAGGCCAAAACATGGCTGGAGGGAGAAATCCCCGACTGGGATTATGATGCCGTCAAAGCTGAAACAGAAGATCAATGGAATGAAGAGCTCAATAAAATCGTCATCGACGGCGACGTTTCCGACGAGGAAAAACAAATCTTTTATACCAGCATCTATCACGCGCATCTCATGCCCCGTGACCGTACCGGGGACATTGCCAAATACGGCGATGCCGATATGATGGACGACCACTTTGCCACATGGGACACTTGGCGTACACTGTATCCATTGTACACCATCACAAACCCTGATTTGGTAGCCAAGACCGTCAACAGCTATATCACCCGGCAGAAGGTCAATGGCTATGTCCGTGACTCCATCGTCGGAGGCAACGATATGATAGGCCAACAGGGCGGTGACGATATCGACAACGTCATTGTAGACGCCTATGTAAAAGGCATCGAAGGCGTAGACTGGAACGAAGCCTATGAAGTGATTCAAAAGAATGCCACCGATTACCGTTTGGATTATCAGGGTTGGAACATTGCTAACCCTGGAGATTCCAATTACAAGTCCCTGGGATGGATCCCCAGCGATGATACCATTACCCGGATCATGAGTTGTTCCTACCAGCTGGAATACGCATACAACGATTATCTGGCGGCCCAGATGGCCAAAGGATTCGGCGATACAGAAAATTATGAGAAATGGCTGGAGCGCAGCAACAGCTGGACCAACATCTGGAATCCGGATGTTGTCAACAATGGCTATGCCGGATTCATCTGGCCCAAAGCAGCCGACGGTTCCTGGGTATATGACGATGAGCTCATCCCGGATCCCACTAAGAGCCACGGATCGTGGGTGGAATTTTTCTATGAGGCCAGTTCCTGGGGATATTCTTTCTTTGTCCCCCATGACATCCCCCAACTGATTGAGAAGATGGGCGGGGAGGAGAGCTTCTGCGACCGTCTCAAACTGGGGATCGAGAAAAACTGGGTTGATATCGGCAATGAACCGGCATTTTTATCGGCCTACCTGTTTAACTATACTTCTAAACCCTATCTTACCACCGACTGCGTAGAGATGATGCGCAACAAATTCAGTCTCAACGGCAAACCCGGCAACGATGATTCAGGAGCCATGAGTTCCTGGTATATCTTCTCCTCCATCGGATTCTTCCCCAACGCAGGGCAGAACTTATATTATTTTACCAGCCCTCATTACGACAAAACCACCATCAATATGGACAATGGCAATCAATTTACCGTCATTGCCAACAATCTCTCGGAAGAAAATAAATACATCCAGTCCATCACGTTAAACGGCAAGCCTTACAAGAGCACTATGTTTCATCACGAAGACATCGTAAACGGCGGCGAACTGATCTTCGAGATGGGGAGTACCCCTGTAGATTATACAAAAGAGGCGAGCGCCACCATCAAGTCCATTACACCAGTGGAACAAGGGACTGTAGTGGATTTGGACTCATCCCGCTACGACGAATGGGCTCAGTTCAGCGCTATCGATAAGATCAATCGCCGTACCAGTGAGGAATCCCCCATCCTGGCCAGCGACGGTCTAAAGAATGTGGGAGGCACCTGGACACAGGAAACCCTTTCAGGCAACGCACCTGGCTTCCGCTGGACAAGCGGTTCCCCGGATACTTCAGCTGACAACAATCAGAACATCGTCTGGAGCCAGCAAGGCATTGAGCTTGCGCTTGATATGCCGGGAGGAGTCTATGACGTGGACTTGTACACGACCGGAATCCGCTCTCGTTCCACCATCGAGGTGTTGGGTGAAGACGGGGGACTCCTGGCTCAGCAGGAGCTTTTGCCCAACAGTGAGAATCGGCAATATCGAAAGGTCAGCATACGTCTTGCATTGCAGGTACCGGAAAAGTGCACCGTCCGGCTCTTAACCAATCAAGACGATCAAAGCCATGATTTCAGCGTAGGCATTGCCGCCGCTACTTTGCATACGGTCGATTCCTACAGTGTAGTATTTGACAGTGCAGAAGGCACCAAAGTACCTACTCAATCGGTGCAGGAGGGAGAAAAGGCGACAAAACCCTCCGATCCCATTCGGGAAGGCTACCGATTCCTAGGATGGTATCGAGATGCCGACGGCACGCAGGCCTTTGATTTTGACCAGGATACCGTTACCTCTGATATAATTCTGTATGCCAAATGGATCGCTGTCTACAACGTCACATTTGAAACAAACAGCGGGAGCGCCGTAGACGCTCAGCAGGTGGAAGACGGCAGCCTTCTAAAAAAACCGGAGGATCCCACCCGCTTTGGCTATACCTTTGGAGGATGGTACCAGGATATTGATCTCACCATACCGTGGGATTTTGCGTCCGACGCAGTGACAAAACACATTACCCTTTACGCCTCCTGGGAACCTCTGCCTGAAGCCGCCGTCTCCCGGATAGAGGAGATCTCGGCAGGGACCACTGTCTACTTAAGCGATTACGACGATTGGACACAATACGGACTGAATCAGCCGTATGGCATCCAAACAGTCCGGAAAGACCAGGATAACCCGATGATCGGTCAGATTGCCAGTATGGATGGAGCCTATTCCACCGGCGAGAATAACGCGAATCAGCCGGTTTCCTTCACTTGGGACGACGGCACGCCGGTTCAGTCGGAGAACAATGGATCGACCACCTTTGGCTGGTCCAAAAAGGGCTTGGAGGTTCCATTGGAATTGTCTACAGGGGCCTATGAAGTGACCCTCTATGCCACCGGCATCCGAGCCAATGCAACCCTTGCCGTTGTAGATTCCTCGGGTGAAATTGTGGCCCGGCAATCCCTTTGGGACAACACCGGCGAACAACGCCAATATCGGAAAGTAACCCTTGATTTCTTCTGCACAGAGGAGAAGACTTTTACAGTTCGTCTGCTGGTGGGCGACGATCAACAAGCGGCAAACTATAGTGTGGGATTGTCGGCTGTTGCAGTAAAGACCGAGGCACCCGGCGTCACCGTATTGGTTCAAGGACCTGGTTCAGTCACAGGTGCGGGTATCTATGAAGCAGGAAATACCGTCACTTTGAATGCCGTCCCAGAGGATGGCTATCAGTTACAGCGTTGGGAAGTGGTAAAGGGATCCCTGGATTTGGACGGCAAAGCTGTCAGTCCCCTTACGTTCACAATGCCCTCTGATTCCCTTACCATTCGGGCCGTATTTGATGAGCAAAAGGTATCGATGAAAGGTATTGAAAAGGTAGAAGAGAAGTCGACCGTCCATCTCAGCGATGAAAAATACGACGATTGGGCTTATTTAGGGTACAAGGATAAGATCATCTACAAAGCCGATCGTCAAGAATCTGTTTTTGCCGGGGCGGCATCGGCTGTCAGCGGGAATCTCACTGAGGAACAGATGGACAAATGGAATCCCAATTCACCCTATTTTAATTGGGAAAACGGCGCTCCCACTGAAACTGGTGAAAATATCCGCTATATCGTGTGGAACAATACCGGCATTGCTTTTGATATGGATCTCCCAGCGGGACAGCACGATGCAAGCTTCTATATTTCAGGCGTCCGTGCCGGCGCTTACGTCCAGGTGATGGATCAGGCGGGGAATACAGTTCTGGAGGAACCTTTATGGTCCAATCCGGGAGGTAGCCGCATCTACCGCAAGCTGAATCTGAGCTTTGACTGCGATGAGGCACAGAAATACACCATCCGCCTTATGGTGGATCAAAACGATCGAGAAGAAGCAAACTACAGTGTTTCTCTCTTTGCCGCTACAGTGGAAGCTGCGATCACAGAACCTCAATCGCCCCTCACATTTACTGACGGTCAAGGCAACGCCATAGATACATTGTCGGCCGAGACATTGGTTACCACGCTGCAATATCAGAACACATCTACAGAGGATCAAAACCGCATGCTGGTGGTGGCCGTATACAATGCCGATGGACGTATGGTTTACTCCGGACAGACAGTTGAAACTGTGGCCGCCGGACAGGAAAGATCGCTCCAGGTGACGCTCGAAATGCCCGACAATGGCGACGGCCATTTTGCAGAAGAAGGGTATTACGCCAATGTGTTCGTTTGGGATGGAGATACGTTCCAACCGGTCTGTGAGAAGGTAGAATTCGGAAAGAACCATGTCCCAGCCCCATCCGAACAAAAGGATGTCCCGACAGAAGCATCTGCATCGCAACCGATTGCCGCTGTCGCAAACGGCGAACAGGACAAATGGTGGAAGAGCTTTCCCCAAACAGTAGGTTTCCCATCCTCCGCCTATCCTGTATATTCCGCCCGGTGGAATGGGAACACTGGTAGATAAACACACAATTTAATCTCTTTGGATAAAAAACGGCCCTGTCTCTCAGATTAGAGAGCACAGGGCCGTTTTGACCATTATCGCAGGGAAGAAACCAGAGATCGGTCCGGCGAAGCGTCGTGTCCG
>OFML01001702.1_pt1 | contig 11636 bp, 12 predicted proteins | sample 1541831 | NCBI WGS metagenome assembly OFML01 (sample SAMN04209237, study PRJEB22552) | human gut metagenome | biome: gut; material: feces | host: Homo sapiens | place: USA: Oklahoma | reverse complement strand
TACGGTGAGCCTTGTCATACTGCTCCTGTTCGCCAACAAAGAGGAAGCGAATCTGCGCATCATTAATCATATATTGAATCTGCTGCTCGCTGCTGTTGGCATAGAAAGGCACAGAGGTAACTCTGATACCGTACGCACCGAAGTCGGTGTACAGATAATGCACACAGTTCTGCGAGAAGACAGCGATTTTGTCAAGAGGTTTAGCCCCAAGATTCAGGAGGGCATTGCTCACTTGTTTCACTCTTAAGGAAAAGAGGTTGAATGAAACCGATTGCCACTGGTCGCTGCCAAACTTTCTGAAAGTTAAAGCAGTTTTCTCTCCCCATTTCTTGGCGAGATCATGTACCAGTACCGAAAGATGACTATTAATCTGCATAAGCTTATATTTATATTCTGATGCAAAGATAATAGAATTTGTCAAGAACACAAAATAAAAAGATATTTTTTCCACTTTATCTGCTCTTTTTTTCGTATCTTTGCCCCAAAATCAAAAAATAGGGAGATTATGATGACACAAGAAGAATATGTAAGCGATGCCGTGGATTTGCTGAAAAAGCTCATCGCCACCCCATCTGTAAGCAGAAACGAGAAGGAGGCTGCCGACATCATGGAGCAGACCATCCGCAAATATGGTTTCGAACCTCATCGTGAGGCGAACAACATCTGGATTATCGACCCTCATTACGATGAGAGCCGACCTACCCTGCTGCTCAATGCTCACATCGATACCGTGAAGCCTGTGGCTTCATGGACACGCAACCCGTTTTCACCGGATGTAGAAGATGGTGTACTTTACGGTTTGGGCAGCAACGACTGCGGCGGCGGACTCTGTTCGCTCCTCCAGATATTCAGAATGCTGACCGCAAAGCCTCAACAGTATAATTTTATCTATCTGGCATCTGCCGAAGAAGAGGTGTCGGGAAAGGATGGCATTACCCGTGCCCTGCCTTTGCTTCCGCATATCGACCTCGCCATCGTAGGTGAACCTACCGGCATGAACCCGGCTGTTGCCGAAAAGGGACTGATGGTGCTGGATGTCATCGCCCACGGAAAGAGCGGTCATGCTGCCCGCAACGAGGGAGTAAACGCTATCTACGAGGCATTGGATGATATGCGATGGATTCGTGACTATAAGTTTGAGAAGGTAAGCGAGTTCCTGGGGCCTATCAAGATGACGCTTACCGTAGTGAATGCCGGAACCCAGCATAATGTGATTCCGGATAAGTGTACGATGCTTGTGGATATCCGCACCAACGAGTTTTACGACAACGAGGAGGTTTACGAGTTTATCTGCCAGCACCTGAAGAGCGAGGTGAAGGCCCACAGTTTCCGCCTGAAGTCATCCCGCATCGACCCGGCGCATCCTCTTATCAGGAAATGCATAGCCATGGGCATGAAGCCATTCGGCAGTCCAACGTTGAGCGACCAGGCTCTGATGCACTTCCCTTCCTTCAAGTTGGGACCAGGAGAGTCTTCCCGCTCCCATTCTGCCGATGAATTCATCAAAATAAGCGAGATTTCGGATGCTGTAGCTAAATACCGGGAACTCTTGGATGGAGCCAGCATCTGAAAGAGATATTCGTTCTGATTATTATATAGAATACAATAAAAAACGAAGCGCGGTTATGCCTTAGACATAACCACGCTTTTCTGTTTTCCATCATCTTTTATCTTGTTACTTACTTTCGCTGGCAAAGATAAGACTTCTTTTTAGAATACCGAATAAGGAATATAGGAAAAATGATATAAAAAAGAGGCAATCGTTTGCACACTTTGCACCTCACGGTGAAACAACAAGGGCCTATATGCCACGATGAACAGGTGGCGTATAGACCCTTGATTATATGGAGATATTCGTAATCTACATCTCCGCTTTCAGCAGCTTTATCTCCTCAGCCGTCAGCCCCGTCATATCCATGATAGACGCTTCATCCATTCCCTTTGCCAGCATCTTCCTGGCAATTTCAAGGCTTCGCTGGTTCATACCTTCTTCCATTCCTTTCTGATATCTGTCATCCAGAAGGGTTCTTTCAACACTTACCGAATCCCAGAATTTATCATAGGCACGGAGCTCGGCATCTGTAAAGCCGGAAACTTCAAGATCTTCTACTGCTTTTCCAATCTCTGGGTCATTAAGCAGGTCGGCAGGAATATCCTTCGTATTGGAATTAATTTCTGTGAGGAAACGGAGCCACAAGACCATCATGCGCTTGTCGGCGATGGAATGAGGAGTAAACTTAGGGAGTTCAATGAAGGTGAAATGCAAGCCCTCGATGACCTTATTGCTGTCCTTATCATGCACGATGCGGTAGTTGTGGATGAAATCCGGAGTATCATGCGCAAAGATATCATTTATCAGGTTGAGAGAATACACTGGTTGCAGTTCGCTGTATTTGCCTCCCTTTTTTGCCTGACTCACATAGAGCTTGGATGCATTGAACAGTACTCGCTGCTGGAATGCGTCAGACCATTCCATCTGCATTTCCACGCAGAACTTCCTGCCTCTGACATCCGTGCAGAGTACATCCACTATGGTGTTCTTGCCCCCTTCGAGCTGGGGCACAAGTTCTGTAGGCAGATACTTTATCTCGTGTATCTGCTCTTCTTCGCTGAGTGGCAGGAGGGCGTTCAGAAGACTGATCAGTCTTTTAGGATGATTGCCGAATATCTTCTTGAACGTAAGGTCTGCCTTAGGATCTAAGTACTTCATAACCATCTGTTTTTAAATTCTATAGCGCAAAGTTACGGTTTTATTTTCATATCTGCAAGAGTTTTATGGGATTTTTAAAGGTAAAAAAGTAAAAAAGTAAAGATTTTGCTATCCCCAATACTATCTGATAACTTTTTCTAAAACTTTTCTATGAATTCCTTGCGTGTTTCAAAATAAAGTCGTAAATTTGCTCACATAAACGAAACAATAATATCTACGGATTATGAAGCAGGTAGAAGAAAGATATATCAGTTTGCTGACCGATTTCGGTTTCAAGCGAATTTTTGGATCAGCTCCCAACAAGGATTTGCTGATCTGTTTCCTCAACAGCTTGTTCAATGGAAGACAGGTTGTTAAGGACGTGAAGTATCTGAACCCGGAGCACGTGGGCGACATCTATACCGACCGCAAGGCCATCTTTGACGTATATTGCGAAGGAGAAAACGGCGAGAAGTTTATCGTGGAAATGCAGAATGCATACCAGACATACTTCAAGGACCGTGCCCTGTTCTATTCCACTTTTCCGGTTCGTGAGCAGGCTCCTAAGGGTAGTGAATGGGACTTCAAGCTCAACCATGTTTACACAATTGCTCTGCTCAACTTTAACATGAACGAGGAAGCCTTCAATAAGGAAGAAATCCGCCATCATGTGCAGTTGTGCGATACTGCCACGCACAAGATTTTCTACGATAAGCTGGAATTTATCTACGTGGAAATCGCCAAGTTCAACAAGTCGCTTGATGAGTTGGAAACGCTCTACGACAAGTGGCTCTATGCCCTGAAGAACCTCTACAAGCTTACTCAGCGCCCTAAGGCGTTATGCGACAAGGTCTTCGATCGCCTCTTCGAAGAAGCCGAGATTGCAAAATTCACTCCACAGGAGCAGCGGGAGTATGAAGCCAGCAAGATGGCATATCGTGATATCAAGAATTCGATTGATACCGCTAAGCGAGAAGGTAAAGAAGAGGGCCTGGCTGAAGGAATGGAGAAGGGACTGGCTGAAGGAATGAAAAAGGGCTTGGCAGAAGGCATGGAAAAGGGCATGAACAAGCGAAGCCTGGAAATTGCCAGAAAGATGCTGGCGAATGGTATGGATGCTGCCACGGTGATGAAAATAACAGGATTGTCGGAGAGTCAGTTACAGCAGCTGAAAGGATAAGGAACTGCCTGGAGAAACGAATGATCTCCGTGGCTGCATCTGTTGCAGATGAAGTTTCCTTGGACAGGTAGAATTGGATACCAGCATTATCCGGAATGCCGCATCATTTGCACTTACCCATACATCCTAAAACAGGGCGTATGGGTAGTATGTTGCTTTAGTTTACAGAACTTATGCGAAGCTTCTCTTAAGTACATAAAATGGATTACACAAATATGTTAGGTTTGGTAAAATATGGGTATAGTTTGTTTGGTAGTATTTCTTGCGTTGGTAATCTTCTTAAAATTGAAGATGCCAATGTGGAAAGGTAAATATTCCGAAAGGTTGGTGCATAAGAAAATGTTGCAGCTGTCAGACGAATACACAATATTCAACAATTTGTTGTTTGAGAGTAATGGACGCTCAACTCAAATTGACCATATTGTAGTGTCACCTTATGGGGTATTCGTCATTGAGACAAAGGGTTATAAAGGTTGGATATTAGGTGGAGAGAATTCAGAATATTGGACTCAGGTCATCTACAAAAGTAAACACCAATTTTATAATCCGATAAAGCAGAATGAGGGGCATGTAAGATTTCTTCGCCATTTGTTTAAATGTCCTGTTGATTTCCCTTTTATTCCGATTGTTGTATTTAATAATTCTGCAGAATTGAAAGTTCATGTCAATAACCATATAGTTGTAAACAGATGCAACTTGAATTGGGCAATATCTCAATATCAAGACATTATTCTAAATGCTACACAAATTGATTGGATTATCAATTCTATTCAACGGTATTACACAATAGCAAATAAGGAAGAAATAAGACAGCACAAGCAGAATGTTAAAGATAGGCAATATAGAGCAAAGAACTTAATAAGGCAAGGTGTTTGCCCACAATGTGGTGGCCAGTTAGTTTTACGCAATGGAAGATATGGCTCTTTTTATGGGTGTTCGAACTTTCCTAAATGCAAGTTTACACTAAATTAATGAGTGGGTAGTATATTAAGTTACACCCTCTTATGCCGTTTCCGAGTCTTTGGTTATCGCCAAAGTGGGTAAGGATTCTATCAAGATTGCAATGAAATAAGGATTGTGCAGAGCGATGCACCTACCGTAAAATCATAAAAAGTAAGGGGAAGAAGGCGAGTAACGTAAATTGCTCACTTTTTTTCCCTTTTTTCTTGTTATTCTATAGTAAAATATAGTTTAAATATTAATGTTTTTGAAAAATATATCCGGCTATTCATGATAGCTGGGGAGTCGGCTTTGCTGTTCAAATAATTAGTTGTAAATTCGCATAAATTTACACTATTATGTTGGATATTGCAGAACATAGACAAAAGTTGATTCTGAAGAACTTAGCTCAGCTAGACGACAGAACCAATGAGATACAAGAAGAGTGCATCATCTTGTATCTAAAGTCTTTTATAGGTGATGGAGCTGAATTGCTATCTCCATATCAGTTCTCTAATATTACGCATATCAAGCATGATACAATAATAAATGTGTTGAAAGGAAAAGTGAAGTTTAAGCCTTACCAGCAGCGTCGGTGGTGTTATTGCATCCTTTATCATTGGGATACTATCATTGATACGCTGAATAAGAAACATGTTGCGGAGAGTAAAAATTTTGAAAAAGATAAGTTTGAAAAGAATTTCAATGAGGCTTTTTGGCAATGGGCTACGATAGGGAGAGACTTGAAACAACTTGACAAGTTGAAAGAGAAAGTAGAAGAAATGCAAAGCAATTTTTCACCTCGCAATAAATAATTGAACAACAACATAAAAAAAATATCATGAGATTTAGCCGTGCATCAGTGCTTGCGCAGCTATTATAGAGAAACAATAACAATTAATAACTTAAAAACAGAGTAAAAATGAAAAATTCAACATGAAATCGGGGGAGACATTCCTCATACTGCTCTGCAGCTCAATGTCTCCGAAGTAAGGATTCACCCTGGAAAACTTCCAGGGGCCACCTCTTCTTTAAAATAGAGGAAGTAAATTTAGTCTATCTTAAAAGGTGAAGATATATGACTAAAATATTTTACGGATTGCCAATCTGGCTAGTGCAGACTGGACCGGTTAACATCGAGGTAGTTATTAACGTAGAATTCAGTGGCAACAGCAAAGTGGTTATTGATTCTGCTAGTTTCAAACAGTTAATGAATATGGAAGATGAGAATTAGAATAGATAAAATCGTCTTCCGTGATCAATCCAGAATGATTGTAGGTAAAGATGATGATCAGCAAAAGGAGAATGAAGAGAGTGAAGAGGAAGAGCCAGGAACGGGTTCTGCAGGAGCGAGAGACAGAGCTCCTACGGTCGACTTGGAAGTGGTGAATGACCAATCTAAACCAGGAAAAGATGAAGAACATACACCGTCTTGTTTTCTATTGGAAGGCAGGGTTGTTCCTGTTGAACTTTGCAATGACAGAGCAACCAAGATATTCCGACTACTTAGAAACGCTCAAATCCTGAATGATGATTTCAAGCCCGTCAACAAAATGCCGTGGTGGAAAAGAGGGGAACTTGCCGATATACTGGCAACGGAACTGAACATCCAGCACACCTGGAAAGTGTTCGGCGTTTTCTGGGATATGGATGCTGAAAGTTTGAGAGGCGGATTCAATAAAGCTAAGGATCATGCTTATAAATATGATTTTGATGAAGAAATCATGGATATTTTGAGATAATTTTTGGTACGATGTGGTACGACCGTACTTCATCGTACCATAGCAGTGTCGCAGAATCGCCGTACATTTGCCCCCGGAATTCAGAACCGATATGGTCTGGGTTTCGGGGGCTTTTGTGTATAGGCACATCAACCGTTGTGGGAGCGCCCAACTTTAAAAAAAGGAATATTGAAAATGAAAGCAATGAAACCTTTTTATTTTACTCATCCGCAGTACGGAAAACTGAGGGTGGTGGTGATTGGAGGCAAAATCTATTACTGCCTGATGGACGTGAAGAACATCTTCAAGAAGTCGGTACAGAAACTCTATGAGACGATTGCTGACTCGGAGGGGGAACTGAAAAATCTGAACATCGTGATGATGAAGGATATGAAAATCAAGTATAACCTCTTCTTCGAGAACCAGGAAATGGGGAAGGAGGAAGCGGAGGCTGAGAACGTGAATGCGGATCTTAACTTCTGCGATGAACAGCTGGTGAAGGACCTTGTTGACAGGCATGTTGCTGCCGAGAAGATTGCGGCAAAATGGGTGCTAGGGTTCGTCAAGAGCAGACTGAATGATGCTGAGAATGCTTCGCTCTTCGAGGCGAACGGGGTCGACGAAATTTCTGATAACTCGCTGATTCTGCCTATCAATGTAAGTTATGGCTCAGGGTATATCATGATTAACAGCGAAGTGTTCGATTAATTGAAAAATATGGAGGTAAAATGGAGATAGTACATGTAGTGGCAATTAATCCTTATCGTAAGGGAAATAAAGGGAAAGTTTTTTCTTACAATATCGATACTTATGATAAGGTCATCGGGTCGAAGGAAATCAAGAAGATGATTCAGCAGATTCGGGGTGAATTGCCGATTGACGGAGTGGATTTGAACGATGCGCAGGCGGTGAAGAAGGCGCAGGAGAGGCTCAAGAGCGAGCTGCCTTTCTTCTGTCCGCACTACGGCATGTTCAAGAATAATGTGCGCAGACAGGAGAATGCGATGCCGGAAAGCTTTCTCTTCCAGACGATTATTGATGTGGATGATAAGGAGTATGTGGAAAAGGCGATTGAGAAGGCGCGCGAGCTGAACTGCTCTTCGGGGATATGGAACGGATCGTTGCTGCATCTCTGTTATAGCGCTAGAAAGAAGCTGCATATCGGGATTAGAATGCCGATTGGGATGACCATCGAAGAGACGCAGAAGGCGTATTGTGAGGCGCTCGGTGTGCCTTATGATGAAAGCTGCATCACACCTGAGAGAATGATTTTCCTGACGGATAAGGACTCGGAAATCTACCGGTCTAAAATGTGGTGCGCAGTGCTGCCGGAGAGCGAGATACAGGCTCGCAGAAAGGCTTTTCTGGACCGTGGACTGACGGTTGACGGAAGGGGAGATGCAAAAGTTAATAGTTTACAGTTTACAGTTAATGGCAATAGCAATGACAATGTTCAAAACAATAGACTTTCGGGCAATCATGGCTCTGGTGAACTGGGAGAGGCCAGTGAGAAGAATCTGATAGCCTTTGATCTGTTCGTGCAGTCGGCTGGGCTTGAAGGAATGGCGATTGATACCGTCGGGTCTCGGCACTCTTCGCTCCTCGCTATCATGAGCGCAGGCGCTTCGAGGGTGATGAGTGAGGAGGAACTGATGAAGGTGGTGAGGACGAAAATGCCGAGCTACTATCAGGAGGATGACTGCCATCAGCTGATACATGATTTCTATGCGAAATATGCTGACAGCTGCAAGCCGATGTCGAGGGATGTGATAAGGGTGAATGCGCTGGCGGAGCAGAAGGCGAATGAAGTGAAGAGTGAAGAACGAAGAGTGAAAAATTCAAATGCAGATGGTAATTATACAGTTCAAAGTTCATATCTCCAAGTTCAAAGTAGCGACGAGGATTATCCGGAACCGCCAGCGATGCCGGAGAAACTGCCGAAGCTGGTAGAACTGCTGATATCTCGGACTCCGGAGATTTATAAGCCGGCAGTGGCGCATGCTATCTTTCCTCCGTTGGCTACTCACCTCTGGCAGACGAGCTTCCGATATATTGATAATGTAGTGCATGAGGCTACGCTTTCTACTTGCTTGCTTGCCGGTACGGGTGCAGGTAAATCGTCTGTGGATAAGCCGATTAGGTATATTATGGAGGATATCAGAAAGCGGGATGCGGAGAATCTGAAACGTGAGAAGGAATGGAAGGAGGAGGTGACGCGCAAGGGTGCCAATAAGGATAAGCGCAAACGACCGGATAATCTTGTTATCCAGGAGATTGATGCTGATATGACCAGTCCGGCATTCGTGATGAGAACTGCTGAGGCGCAGGGGCGTTTCCTCTATACTTCGCTTAACGAGCTGGACCAGTTTGATGCACTCCGGGGTAGCGGTAACCAGCAGTTCCGCATCATGTGTCTCGCCTTTGACCCCTTCAACCTCTTTGGCCAACAGCGCGTTGGCGTTCAAAGTGTGACAGAAAGGGTAACGATAAGGTTCAACTGGAATGCTTCTACCACCATTCAAAAAGGGCAGCGCTACTTCTCAAAAGTTTTGACAGACGGTCCGATAAGCCGTATCAATTTCTGTACCATTCCGGAGCGTGAAATCGGTGACGAAATGCCTGTTTACGGCGATTACGATGATGCTTACCGTGAAGCGCTGAAGCCTTATATCGAGAATCTGAACAACGCCAGGGGACTGATTGACTGCCCTGAGGCATTCCAGCTTGCCCTTAAACTGAAGGATGAGAATGCGGAATTTTCACGCCTCTCTCAGGACCGAGTTTACGAGAATCTTTCTTTCCGTGCCAACGTCATCGCCTACCTGAAGGCGTGTGTGCTGTATGTGGCGAACGGTTGCAAATGGGAACCGGAGATTGACGAGTTCATCCGCTGGAGCGAGCGTTACGACCTCTACTGCAAGATGCGTTTCTTCGGTGATGCCATCAAGAGGGCGAATGATACAGGCGAGAAGTCGAGCAAGCGAGGACCATCCAACATGCTGATGCAGTTGCCGGATGAGTTTACTTACCAGCAGGTGATAGACTTGCGTGTAGCACGAGGTATGGATAAGAAGGGAACTTCAAGAATGTTAGGTAACTGGAAGGAACGTCATTACATCAAGGTTAAGGATAGCAACTCGGTTCCTCAGAAATTCAGTTCCTCAGTTTTTATTAAACTTAAATTCCGAAAGGAGAATTCATAGCGTATGGAAATAGTAGTAAAAAGAATAGCAAAGAAGAAGACTTATACGATAGGTCATCTTTATATCCTGAGCGATAAGGATGTGAAACGTACTTGGCGTTCGGGGGTAAAAATAGGCGACAAGCGTGTCTTTGAACATAGCTTCGATAAGGCGAAGTTGGACAAGGAGCATTACTTCTGTGATACCCTGGAGCCTACGTGGAGAAACCTTCTGGGTGTCGAACTGAAACCGGAAGAGGAGGATGGACGGTACAGCAGGGTATCGGGTAAGAAAGCCCGCAAGATACCGGGGCATACGGCGATACCGGAAGGCTCGTATCCTGTTGTTATCTCGAAATCGCCAAGGTTTAAGAAGTGGCTTCCGCTGGTGCAGGGTGTTCCTGATTTTGAGGGCATCCGCATTCATGCCGGTAATTATCCTGATGATACGCAGGGCTGCATTCTGGTAGGTGAAAATAAATTACAGGGTGCCGTCTTCAATTCCCGCATCTGGTTGTACAGGCTCATGAATGCCATTACCGCAGCGAGAGAACGGGATGAGAGCGTTTGGATTACGATTTTGTAATGTTGAATGTTGATTTTTGAATGTTGAGTGTTGAATGTTGAGTTATTAATTTTTAAAAACAAATTATTATGGTAAAGTCAGTTAATACAAATAAAGTAGAAATGGATAAGAAGGCAGCAATTGCTGTCGTGTTTGAAAACTCTGAATTCGGTAAGGTTCGTACCTTGACCGATGAGAATGGGGAGCCATTGTTCTGTGCAAAGGATCTCTGTAATGTACTGGGATATAAGAGAGCGAATGATGCTGTAGATCAGTTAGTTAAACCACTTGATACGGCGAAACGCCGTACATGGGTAGCAACCGGTCTGAAGAAGGATGGAACCTCGGCGATGCGTCGTACTCTGATGCTCTATGTCAACGAGAGCGGTTTCTATGCTTTGGTTCTCGGCTCTAAGCTTTCTACTGCCGTGAAGTTCAAGAACTGGGTTACGGCCGATGTGCTGCCACAGATTCGCAAGACGGGTGGTTATATCCCGGTGCAGCAGGGCGAGAGTGATGAGGAGACAATCCGACATGCGGAAGAAATCCTCCGTGCTACGCTCAAGGAGAAGGAGAATCTGCTGAAGAAGCAGCGTCTGCAGATTGAGCAGCAGAAGAAGCTTATCGGTGAACAGGATACCGAAATCCGACGTTTGAATGGAGTTGTGGATGAACAGGTGGTTCACATCGCTAAGAGTGGTGATAACATCATCCAGTTGGAGAATCAGGTGGGTAATCTTCTGCCGAAAGCGCTCTATAGCGATAACGTGCTCGATTCCGTTTCCTGCTTCACCACTACGCAGATAGCGAAGGAACTCGGTATCACTGCCCAGGAGCTGAACCGCTCGCTCTGTGCCCTGCATATCCAGTATTACCAGAGCGGTCAGTATCTCCTCTATGCTGATTATGCTCACATGGGCTTGGCGAAGAGCCGCACCCGCTACAGCGCCTTCCTCGACCCGAAGAGCGATGGCAGACAGGAGAAGATGGGCAGAGCCTACACCCATACCTATCTCGTATGGACCGAGCGAGGACGAAAGTTCATCCATGACCTCGCCCAGCGATACTTGGAACTGTGTGAAGTTTATAGTTAATAGTTTATAGCCCCTGATGTGTTTTGCATCAGGGGCTTTTGTCTGTTCCTAAAGGTTAACTCCGAAATTGAACTGGAGGGCTCCATTGCGCGATTTGTCGAAACTGTCGTGGCAGATGTTGGCAAGACCGATGTCGTAGGTGAGATCGGCATAGAACATGTCGTAGCCGATGCCGCAGCCGATGCGGATACCACCATCAAGGCGGCGGAAGTTTGCATCCTTGAATGAGCTCTCTGCTTCACGCTCGGCAAAGTTCTTGATCTTGCC
>OFML01001701.1_pt1 | contig 11640 bp, 9 predicted proteins | sample 1541831 | NCBI WGS metagenome assembly OFML01 (sample SAMN04209237, study PRJEB22552) | human gut metagenome | biome: gut; material: feces | host: Homo sapiens | place: USA: Oklahoma | reverse complement strand
GCTAAACGAGCCTGTTCAAAAGTAGCTCCTGAGTGACCTTGACTACATACAATTCCATTTGCACGTAAGAATTTTGTTAATTCAAAATTATCATCATGTTCACAAGCCATAGTCACAATTTTAATTAAATTATTAGAAGCAGCTAAATAACGTTTAAATTGTTCTACATCTGGTTTTACACAATATTGTTCTGGTTGAGCTCCCTTGTATACTTGGTCCAAATAAGGTCCTTCAAAGTGAATACCTAAAATTTCTGCACCTTCATACCCTTCTTCAACCACTTTCGCAACATTTTTAACCGCATTTGTCAAAACTTCTTCGGATTGTGTAATTGTTGTTGGAAGAATACCTGTAACACCTTCTTTAACGATGTTTTTCATCCAGTTACGAAGACCTTCTTCATTCGCATCATTTGTATCAAATCCATATGCACCATGTGTGTGCACATCAATAAATCCAGGAATAATTCTCTTATCTCCATAATCTTCATCCACATCTTTTTGGCCATATGGATAGATATTTACAATCTTTCCTTCTTCTACTTCAATTTGGGCTGCCAACCAAGTATTTACCACCCAAACTCTTTTACTTTGAATAATCATATCGACAATTCCTCCTAGCTTTTATTATACTCTCAAGAAAAAGAAAACACTTACACTTTTTAGTTGACTTTTTATATTTTTTATTTAAAAAATGTAAAAGTGTGCAAATGAATAGACATAACTCATAAAAAATTTTAAAATAAAGAAAGAGGTGAATTAAAATGAAAAGAGCTAAAAAAATTATAGATAACGTATACTGGGTCGGAGTAAGAGACTTAAACAACCGCCACTTCCATGGTGATTTATATCCAATTGATGAAGGATGTACATACAATGCCTATTTAGTGGTAGATGATGAAGTTACATTATTCGATACAGTAGAAGAAGAATTTACAGAAGAACTGTTAGAAAGAGTGGAATCCGTACTACAAGGAAGAGAAATTGACAATATCGTTGTTCAACATACAGAACCGGATCATTCTGGTGGATTTAAAAAAGTATATGCCAAATATCCAAATGCGAAAGTTTATGCATCTATTTCCGGAAAGAAAAACATGATTGAACAATACTTTGATCAAGTACCTTATCAAGTCGTTAAAACAAACGATACAATCAACACAGGAAAATATGATTTTGTCTTTGTTGAAATGCAAATGATCCATTGGCCAGATAACATGTTGACATATTGTCCACAATTAAAAACTGTATTCTCAAACGATGCCTTTGGACAACACATTGTAAACTTTAACTTAACAGATGAAGGATTAGATAAAGCTTATTGTTTAAAACAAGCCAAAGAATACTTTGCGAATATTGTTCTACCATATACAACACCGGTACAAGCTAAATTAAACCTTATTCTAGGTATGAATTTAGACATTGAATATATTATGCCTGCCCATGGTATTATCTGGAAAGACTATATTGGTGATATCATTGAAACTTATAAAGGCATCGCAGCTCAAAAAACAGAAAACAAAGCCGTTATTGTATATGAATCTGTATGGAAACATACACAACAGATTGCTGAAAGCTTAGCTGAAGGGTTCAGTGATGCTGGTATGGATGTAAAAGTCTATAAATTATCGGATACAAAATCAAGCATTGTCATGCGCGAAATCATGGATGCTAAAGTCGTATGTATTGGATCTGGAACCTACAACAATGTCATGGCACCAAGTGTTGCAGCTTTCCTTGAACACATTCGTCCATGTAAATTGAAAAACAAAAAAGGATTGGCCTTTGCCGCATACGGATGGTTTAACCAAGTCGCAAAAGAAATCGATACAAGGATGCAACAATCTGGAATTGAATCTTGTCACGATGTCATCAATCAATGTTACACACCAAGTGATGATCAATTAGAAGACTATTATAATATCGCAAAAGAAATCGCAAAAAAATGCCAGGAATAAATTTTCCTGGCATTTTTAGTCTATATTCACATGTGAATTTGGCAATAAACGAAGTCCTTTAGGAATCTTGTTTTTGATTTGCCTTCCATCACTCTTGCCAAAGCCAAACGGATGTCCTTTGTAACATACGGCAACGTAACCTTTATCACATTCCTTTTGTAAAACTTCACCATGCATAAAAAGATCCATCTCTTCTAGCGTTACTTCTACTTCTCTTTTATAGTCAAAATCTGCAACCATATAAAAAGAATGACTTGGCTCAAAACGATTCTTAATAACATCTCCTAAATATACGCCCTGACGTAATACTTTTACTTTTTTAAAATCCACAAAACAAACATCCATACCATAGACTCGATCATTATCTATATAGTAATAGTTTGGTAATGTATTCAATTGTTCCTTCAAAAATTTCTCAGTAATCTTATCTATTTTTTTAGATTTTAAAATTGGAAGTTTACCTGCAATACCGGATTGTTTCTTGAATTTTGCAATGAAATGGCCTTCACCACCATCCATTGGAAAGATACGACGCACATTTAAATCTTTAAATCCTTTTCTTCCCCACAAAACTTCAGGATCTACAAGTTGAATATCTTCATGTTTTTCTAAGAAAGATAAAACGACATCTTCATCTTCTTCCAAAGCATATGTACAAGTTGAATATACCAAAGTCCCACCCGGTTTCAACATCGAATACGCATATTCTAAGATTTCTTTTTGGCGAGCTGCACAAAGCTCAATATTTTCAATACTCCAATGATTCAAGGCAATATCATGCTTTTTAATCATACCCTCACCACTACAAGGAGCATCTACTAATATCTTATCGAAACAACAATCAAATACTTTCGCAAGCTTATCTACACTCGAATTGGTTACAGCTACATTTTTAACACCCATACGCTCTATATTGGATAAAAGAATCTGTGCTCTTTTCGCATCAATTTCATTCGATACTAAATACCCACTTTTTAAATGAGAAGCAATCTGCGTACTCTTTCCACCAGGAGCTGCACATAAATCCAATACATAATCATCTTCTTGCACATCCAAGATTTCGACTGCACTCGATGCACTTGGTTCTTGTAGATAGAAGCATCCACAAATATGGTAAGGATGATTTCCCAAGGGCTTATCTACATAATAGCTTTCCTTACAAAATTGACTTGGACTTTCTAAATGATCAAATTCATTTAATTCTGCCTTTTTTAAATTAATACGCATACCACGATATAAAGGTTTTGATAAAGATTCCATATATGCATCATATTCATCTTTTAATAATTCCTTCATTCGCGAAAAATACATTTCTTGACTCATAAACCCTCCAAAACTATCTCAGGATCTATACGACACGCATAGTCTGAGCATGTTGCAGCTGCATTAAAGCCACATCCAAAAGAAAAATCAGCACCACTGTTTCTAAAATATTCTACAGTCGAATTCAAATCCTGTTTTAACTCAAACACCTCTATATGTGTATGAGGACCTGTTGAATTTCCACTATTTCCACTTTTCGCTATAACTGTTTTTTGACTGACTTGCTGGCCACTTGTTACATAGATTTCATTAGACAAGTGCGCATAACTAACCGCATATAACTTATCATGAACAGCTACCACCATACAAATCGAATTGCCGGCTCCACTTGGCCATCCACACATATTTCCAAGATATCCATTATTAGATTCTACAGGTGCATGCGCATACAATACTATGCCATTGGCTAGGGCATACACATCACTATACATACTACTTGCGATATCCAAGCCCAAATGAAGACTTCCATCTGGATATGACCAGCATCTAGCACTGATTGTACCATTTTCAACCGGATTTTGCCAAAAAGAACTATATGTATCAATCGCATAATTTCCATCAACTAAACAAGACATACCCTTGTTTTCTAAAATTTCATATCCGCCATATGCAGGTAATGCATCATTTCCAGCAATCATTGCATCTTGATCAAACTCTCCCAAATCATTGAATTGAGACAAACTTGAAAAGCGCTCAAACAAACGCTTTTGACAATTGTCTAAACGAGTTAAATAAGATTCACATAAATCAAGCTTATGCTTATTCTTTTTCCATTGTTTTCTACTTTTCAAATATTGATTTTGACTACACTTATATTCATTGAAACATTTCGTTAAGTCCTTATCTATCCAGTACGATTGAATCATACAATCTTGTTTTTGAATCGCATTTAAGTCTAAGCCATACTCTAGCTTTTTAAGTTCATAATAGTTCTTTTTCTGTATATATTTTGATTCAAATTTATCCTTTTTTTGACTTTGAATCTCTATTCTACAAATTAGATCCGCCTTTTCAATTTGAATCGCATTTGTTACATCTCTACATTTCAAAGATAAAAAGCTGGCCTTACTTTCGTCAACTATTTCTACTTTTGATTCTATATTTGAAATTAACCTTTCATAATCTGGCACATTCAATGTTTGAAGACCAATAAAAAAACAGACAAAAAGAGATATATATTTCATAAAACTCCTTCTACTGTCTGTCTTCTAAATTTATTGTATTTATTTTTCTTTGTACATGCAAGCACTATTTAAAATAATAAAACATAATGTTCCTGTCGCAACAATATTTAGCGTGCAATCTAACAACCCATAAATCAATACGATTGCTATAAAACACATCATCATACCAAATAAAGCTGGATTTTCTTTTCTTGTATTCGAAGTAAAGATTTCTTTATTCAATACAAAAGCGTAACATAACACAAGAATTGTTCCGATTACACCATAAGAAAGAATAGAATCTATATAAATATTATGCGCATGCGGTGCCTTATGACCATTCACCAAAGGATAAAACTTTTTATATGTCTGTGGTCCCCATCCGAAAAGTGGATACATTGAAATACATATAAATGCCGTTTTCCAAATCTTAATACGAGATGCGAATGTTGACATATCACTCATTCTAGGAATCAACGTTGGATTTAAAAACACCAAGCCACATACAAACAACTCCAATACAATAGATGTAATAAATAATTTTTTCCAACGAACACAATATAAAAAGATAGGAAAAATCAGTGCAAAAGGTAAGAGTGCTGTTCTAGATCCCGTTAGATATAACACAAAGAAGTTAAATAATGCCACAATAAAATAGCCAATCTTACAAAAAATATTGTCATTTTTCACAAAACGATACATGCACATCACGCATACAAAATCAATGACCATCGCATAAATGTTCGCATTCATAAATGTTGATGTAATTCTTCGTTTTGGTGAATTAAAGATATGGAATTCTAAAAAGGTTTTTCCATTCGCAATTGAAATCTGATTAAATTGATACAATCCATAAATAGCCGCAAAAATAGATAGAACAATAATTAAGTCACACATCTTTTCAAAAGTGTTCTTTGTGATGCTTTTTCGATAATAAGCACCATATAAACCAATCAACACAAATAGCCATGTATTGCCAAAACCATTCCAGTTTGAATGCAAAATCGTAACAATGAATTCTAAACCAATAAAACTATATAAAAAAATGGCTCCCGTTTGATTTTTTATGGCATCCACTAATTTATGTCGACAAAAAGCCTGCACCAATATGCATGCAATTCCAACACTGGCTATTTGATAAGGTAAAAAAAGAAAGCATGTCGCCAATAAAAGCATTTTTTCATCTAAATTCATAGATTCTCCCTTCAAAAAAAGAAGCTGGATAAACCAGCTTGATTTTAAATCATGGTGCCGACTATCGGATTTGAACCAATGACCTACGCGTTACGAGTGCGTTGCACTACCACTGTGCTAAGTCGGCATATCGACTACCCATAAGGATAGCCTTTTTTTCTAAGATTGTAAAGCAGCAATTTGTTGCTGATAATATACGATTTGTTGCTGCAAAGAATACAACATTTGATTGTTTGTATCAATTTGCGACTGAATCTGTGAACGATCCTCATCACTAGCATTCGCCAAATCCGATTCCAAACTTTGCGCATATTGCGCATATGTATCATAATCTTGCTGCAAACTATTTAAACTAGCTTGATATTCTTGGATTTTTGAAGCATTCTCAGACTTCTTTTGTTCCTCTTCTTGTTGAGCCTTTTCTTGAGCTGCCGTTTTTAATTCAGCTTGTTCTTTACATAAATCAATAAAATCTTTTCCCGTTTTTGATTTTGATAAAGAATCCACTTCCTTTTTCAAGCTCTTTGATAAAGAACTATACACCGACTGCATATCGGCAACAGCCATCTTTTCTTCATCCGATTTCGCATCCCAATCATTTAATAATCCAACAATTTGCTGGTAGGCTGGAAGCTTCACTTCTTCTTTTGTCTTTTGAAGTTCTTTTACTTCCTTTAATAAAGCCGTATAAGACTTACCTGTTTGTTCTTTAAAATATGCATTGATTGACGTTTTTTGTTTATCTAAAAGCTTTTTATAACCAGAATTCAAGTCAATAAGTTCTAGTTTTTCAGCATCCGACATCATATTATCTCCATACTCATCCGCATAAGATACTAACTTATCATATGTTTTCTGTTGAGCTGGTGAAACAATATTTTGTGGATCATAAACCAATACCTTATATGAATATACACCTAAAGCAGCTACACCTAATAAGATACATCCTAAAACAATCTTTGTGACCTTGCTCATAGGTTTCTTTTTCTTCGATTTCTTTTTTTTAGGCTCTTCTTCTTTTTCTTTCTTTGGTTTTTCTTTCTTTTCCCTTTTTTCCTTCTTTTCTTGTTTTTCTTTTAATTTCTTTACTTGCGAAGGCAATAATTCATCATCATCATTTGACATATCTTGCAACATCGTATGTACAAGATCTAATGCATCACTCGACTGCTCATTTTCAATAGATGAAGTTGTAAAATCATCCTCCATATGTTGGGAGTCAACTTTATTTTCTTCATAAAGACGCTCTTCTTCCGCAATTGTTTTTTGTCCACGCTCTTTTCGAAGCATATCTAAAGCAGAAGACATTGTCTTTTCTGCAAGTCTTCTTTCAGCTTCCGTCATCTGATGAACCTCTTTCGGTTTTTTCAGTTCCTCGTTATATTCTGTTTTTTTATCTAAAAGTGCTTTTGAATAAGCATCTATATTCTTATCATTTTTACTCATAATATATTTTCCTTAGTTCCAATCTATTTTAACACATTATAAGCCTTCTTTTTCAACAAATTCATAAAAAGATTTTTCTTTCGCAAAATCCTCTGGATTCACCTTCCCAACTGGCTGCGAGTAAAGAATAAACTCGTTTTCGCCATCCAATTCAAACATTTCATCACAAATCGAAGTCACACAAGCTCCAATCCCACAGGTTCCTAAGCCAATACTTGTACTTGCCAAATATATATTCTCACCCACATGACCAAGATCGACCAATGCGATTCGATGTGCAAGATGACCGTAACGCCATTCCGTTCGGTACGGTATGTAGCTAAAATACAAAATCACATTGGCTTTTAAAGCCCATAATTGATCACATAAGGAAGAGGCCAAAACATCTGACACTTTATCAATAGGATTTAAAAATTCAATACGATGTTCCATAGGTAAATAATGATAGGTTCCAGGATCTAATCCTTCTACATTTTGACATACAAAATATAGTTCAAAGCCATGACGAGCACCTCCAGAAGGTACTGTACGCAAAGTCGCATATTTTTTTCCACGAATTTGTTTCACACCTTGACAAGTCCAAAGAATATAGGATAGTTCTAATAAGGACATTGGCTCTTGTGTATACACACGACTACTATGACGTGTATTAATAATATCTAGAAAGTTTGAACAAATTTGTAACGCATCAAAATTTTTAGGAAGTTCAATGGATTCCTTTCGCATTGACTCTTTTACCAAAGGTGGTTGTGGAAGTTTTTTATCTTGATCCGATTCAAATTCTTCCACATCATATTTTAATTCTGAATAATCCATATAATTCCTTTCTTTAATGAGCTAACTCATCTAATAATCTTGCCTTTTGGCTTCCAATTAATAAAACCTGTTTGTATTTTTCATATATACCAATTGTATGTGAACTTAAATACAAAGCCATTTCAGCTGACATTGTTAAATTTGTGACAAATATTGTCATTTCCTGACCATTCTTAAATGCACTTTCCATAAATTCAAACGCATTTTCTATTTGAAGTTTCAAATCCGATTCAATCGACTCCATATTTTCTTTTTGTTTAAAGAATGGTTTTGTACTACAATCAAAACGCGATTTAGAATCTAGGCTTTCATCCACATTCACCTTTTGTATCTGTTCTAAGACAAATTCATATTCATGTTTTTGAGCAACACTTAATAATTCAGCCTGCAACTTATCATGATACAAAGCTATAAATTCCTTTACATGATCCACATAAGATACATCCATATGATTTCGATAATTTTTTAGAAAACCAAACCATAAATCTGTACAATGTTTTTCAAAAGAATATATATTCACTTGTCTTAATAAACCATCCATCACTAAATTGACTACAGATACTCTTTCATCAAAATCCGCATTAAACAAACGAGCATAAATAGAACTTGATACATTTCCATTTAAAATATCATCAATGCCATAATCATCCTGATATTTTTTATACACCAAATAATAGGCGAAAACATCTTCTGCAATATCTTCATGATGTAAATATTCATAGATCGTATCTTGCGATATTTCCAAATGCATCTTTTCGTATGTATAAAGTAAATACGATAAATCTTCCCAGCCTCTAGCCGTCACAAATTCCATACCATCTACACTTGTTGAAACAGTATAAAAATTGTTAGGTTTTAATTCTAGATAGCTTAAAATCATTGGATGAATATGTTTTGAGATCGCATATTCTTTCCAAACATAATAATCCGTTTCTACATGAATATAACGAATACGATCCATTGTCACAACATCAAAATCACGAACTGATTTATTATATTCACTCGGATTTCCTGCAGCCACAATGATCCATCCACTTGGGACCTTCTGATTTCCAAAGGTTTTATTCTGTAAAAATTGAAGCATTGTAGGAGCCAATGTTTCCGATACACAATTGATTTCATCAATAAATAGAATTCCTTCTTTTAAACCCGTTTCTTCCATTTTCGAATAGACACTCGCAATAATTTCACTCATTGTATATTCTGTAATTGAATAGGTTTTGCCTTGAAATTCTTTTTCTTGGATAAAAGGAAGTCCCACCGCACTTTGACGCGTATGATGCGTAATTGTATAACTGACAAGTCCAATCTGACATTCCTTAGATATTTGTTCCATAATCTGCGTTTTACCAATACCCGGAGGACCAATCAACAATAAAGGTCTTTGATTCTTAGATTCAATTTCATATTCACCAAAGCTATTCTTCGATAAATATGCCTGTACCGTATTTTTTATTTCATTTTTTGCCTGTAATATATTCATATTTTTTCTTCCAATCTATACTGAATTGCCCAAGAAGGCACTTTACTTTGATCATAATCTTCTAAATAGATAAATGCCGTTTTATAAGCTGGACACTTTTTTGGATAAACGCCCTTTCCATCTGTAAAATAAAGTAAACCACAAAGATTTTGAAATACTTGTTGATTCACCAAATCATTCACATAGCTAAACACCGGCCTAAAATCGGTGTTGCCTCCCCCTATTAGAGTAAATGAATCCAACAAACGATTCATTTCATTTTGATTGGAAATGACATCCTCTTTTCGAATTCTATCATCACATTGAATGATATATACCTTACATGATTTATAAAACATATTTGAAGTGCTTAAAATACTATATGTATTTGATATAAAACGCTTCGCAAGATTTTCATCAATCGAATAACTTGTATCCAACGCAATCACAAACTCATAGATCTTTTTGACTTCTTTTGTCTCTAACGGCTCAATCAAAGGCATATTTTTATAAATAGACATACCATATGTGTAATACGACAAATCGAATTCATCCTCATTGATCTGCATTTCTTCTTTCATAATACTAAAACGTTTCAAAAATTGTGAAAATGAATACTTCGATTTTTTTGCCTGTAACCTCGATACAAGAAAAGCATCTCCATCGTCATTCTCTTTACCTTTTTGTTTATGATCAAATACTGTCTGTTTGGCAACACTTTGCCACTTCTTTTGTACCGAAGACGATTGAGGTGTTTTTTCATCCTTTTCTTTAGGCCACGATGCATGATCATCCACCACAAATTCATAATATAAATTTTGAATATCATCCCGTGTACAAAGCCATTCATAAACCGTAATACAACTCAATCCATCCAACTTTTCAATTTGGTGATATACATCTTTTCGAGCATAGGATAAGATTCGTGAAACACTTTTTTTATGCATTGAATCCAATGTATATTCCACCACAATATCACAAGCTACATTCCAAATAAATTCTATACGATTTTTTCTTAGCCAAATATGACTATAAAGACAATGTAAAATACTATGTAAGTAAGCACGATTTAAAAAAATCGAATTCTTTTGAAAAAGCTCAATCACCTTCAATGGATTATAATAAAAATAAATTCCATTTGTAGCACATACACTTACATGCTCATCCTCTTTAAACATCAACGTATTTAACGCTGTTAAAAAATGTGGCATATCCATATAGAGTTCAGAGCGAACAAGCTCTAATATATGAATTGCCTTTTCTTTTTCCCAATCCCTTTGTCGCATTAAAAATCCTCAAAAGAATATGCGGATGATGTTTCCATCTTCTTATTCTTTAATTCCATCAATACAGTTCGAGTTTCCAAATCTTTTTCCATAGAAATCAATACATCTAAAGCTTGTACATCCATACATTTTTCTTCTATTAATTTTTCAACCATAACACATATATCTTTATATGTATGTAAATAAGAAGTCAAATCATGTGCTCTTAAATAAAGAATGTATCTCTCAGATCCCGTCATAAATCTAAGAATCGCAACATGAAAGATACAAGATTCACTTTCTTCTGCACATAATTTTTCAAAACAGGCATCATAACCATCAAAATCAATTTTACCGTCTTTAAAACACTGTCGCATACGAAAGCCTTCCCCTTCGATATTCAAGGCAAAGATATGGGCCGGTCCCACTTCATCATAACCCCCGTTGTATTCTGGATAGAATATAGAACCATCTATAAAATCGACTTCAATATCCCAAGTGATTTGAGTTAGTATTTGTTTTAAAATCGTGATACAAAATATAGAACAGTCATAATAGATATGATTGAGTCTTAAACAATTCATAAATACATCACTGCCAATACACATTAAACTAGAAGGTAAAAATATTTCTTTTAGCTTTCGACAATTGTAGAATGCATAATCCCCTAGTTTTGTGACTGTCTTAGAAAGCTTAACACTTTCAACATCACTACCACTACACTCATAATAACTAGAAGGAATTTCATGACTTAAAACAGAATTAGATAGATCGACTTCCTTTTTAGAAAAACAATAGTTTCCTATTTCACGCACAATATATCCATCAATGAATTCGGGTATTTCTATTGTGGGAGTCGATGCATACACACGCTTGATACGAATTGAATCTTCATTTATTTTTTCATAATATACACAAATTTCCATATGGAAATTATAACATAAAACAAAAAAAGACAACTACCGAAGTAATTGCCTAAATTTACAAGTGGTGCGGGTGAAGGGACTCGAACCC
>OFML01001691.1_pt1 | contig 11704 bp, 10 predicted proteins | sample 1541831 | NCBI WGS metagenome assembly OFML01 (sample SAMN04209237, study PRJEB22552) | human gut metagenome | biome: gut; material: feces | host: Homo sapiens | place: USA: Oklahoma | reverse complement strand
GCCCCCACGGCATGGACTCTGTCCGCCTCCAACGACGGCGAGACCTGGGTGGAGCTTGACAGCCGTTCGAACGAGTCCTATCGCTGGGATCGCACCGTACGTCCCTTCGCCATCGACAACGATGAAAAATACGAGTACTATAAATTGGACGTCACCGGCGGGGATAAACTGGAAATCTCAGAAATGGAACTTCTGGGTTACATCTCGGAATCCACCGATAAGGATAGCCTGGGTGCTGCCATTGAATACGCTAAGGGTTACGATGTTACCGGCTATGCCCAGCCCTGCATCGACGCTTTGAACAGCGTCATCGCCGAGGCCGAGGCATTGTACGCCCAGGAAGATCTGACCGTCAGCCAGATTCTCGACATGATCGACAAGATCAATGCCGCCATCGCCAACCTCCAGCCCATGCGGAACGGCCTTGAGAAGATCGAAGCCGAGTCCTTTGACGATATGAAGGGCACCATCATTGTGGAAGGCAGCGGTGACCTGATCAACATTGGTTCCTGTTATCCTGACAGCTACATCGGCTATCAGTATGTGGATTTCACCGGGACCAACGGCGCCGATTCCATTACCATCCGCCACTCCGGCCCCAATGGTGATATAGACGATACTGCCCGTGTGGAAGTCCGTCTGGATTCCCCCGACGGGGAACTGATGGGCACCATCTATGTACCGCCTACAGGAAGCTGGAGCAATTATCAGGAGGTCACCGGTAAACTGGATAAGACCATAACCGGTACCCATACTATTTACTTTGTGCTCAAGGCGGAGAGCAAATTTGTCGGTAACTTTGACTACTTCCTTTTCCACGAGAAGGAATCTCTGGACGATAAACCGGTTATCGATCTGAAATTGGATCGTGATCCGGCGATCTACGAGATCAATGAAAACTTCACCATGACCTTTAAGACCGCCGATTCTATCAGTGATATCCTGCTTCAAAACGAAGGCGGCAAATGGATTTCCAAGACCGCTATCAAGTCGGTCAACAATGGCGACGGAACAAAATCCTGGACTGTCAAGGCATCCCTGGGCACCCCTGGAGAAGACCGCGCTCTGCGTATCTTCCTGAAGGATGACAGAGGTATGATTGAGAATTCCGGTGTGGATGTTGTTCTGACGGTGGCGGTATTTGCCGTCTCGCCCGTTCTGGAGGCCAAAGTGGACCGTGACCCGGCTGCTTATAAGATCAATGAAGACATCACCTTCACAATCACCACATCCAAGGATGTGGAGCAGCTTAAGCTCACCAATGAGCGCGGCAAGACCATTGGCCTGAAATCCAGCGCCTACGACGATTCCGGCGATAACCGTGTCTGGACTCTGGTAGCCAGCGTGGGAACCATCGGCGAACGCACCTTTGGCATCTCGGCTAAACAGGATGGTTATTGGCAGGATTCGGAGAAGTCGGTGAATGTGACCATCGAAGCGACGGCAGAAGCGCTGTTGTACGAAGCTATTTTCCAAGCCGATGAAGTGGCTGTCAATGAGCCGGTTCAGGTACGGGTTGTCACTTCCTTGGGAGTGACCAAACTGGGCGTCCGAAACGAAAACGGCCGAGCCGTCAGCTTCACAGTGGACAGCTGTGTGGACGAGGGGGACGAGCGCATTTGGACCATCAGCTTGTCTTTTGGAACGGCAGGAGACCGCCTGTTCGATTTTGTGGCTGCCGATGAATCCGGAAAATGGCTGGGATACAGTCTTCAGGATTCCATCTTGGTAACCAAATAGGTTTATCTTTAAAAGGAAACGTTCCCCGGTGCTGCAAGTTCAGCGGCACCGGGGATTTTTTTGAGAAAGGGAAAAAGGAATCTAGAATTTTGTCAGCCTTCTCCAAAAACTACAAGCTGGTTTTAGGAGGCATGTCTCTTTTGCTTTTTTGAACAAGAAAAAAAGAGGCAAAAACATCAAAAAAGCACATTTTTCCGGTTTGTACAGGCGCCGGTCAAACCGACGTAAAAACAGGGAAAAGTCGACAGAAAGGGCTTGTTTTTCAGCAAAATTCCAAAAAAAATATATTATTTCGGGCCAAGTCTGTTGACTTATTCCAGCTTTATGCATATAATAGTGACATTAGTGTTTCGTTTCTTTGGCGGTATAGCTGTTCCTGTCTGGTTACGAGAACACAGATCAGTAGAATATGGAGGATTGGCAATGAAGCGAGTTGGAAAACCGGTATTTTTCATTGTGGCCATCCTGATTGTCGCTTTAGCTGTGACGTCGTTCTGCGGCATCCACTATAGCTATGGCGACACGGACAATGTGGTCATCAAGGGAGCCGGGGATATCCGTTGGGGTATCGATATCCGAGGCGGCGTAGACGTCACCTTCCGTCCAGAGGAAGGCTATGACGCCGAGGACAAGGACATGGATGCAGCAAAATCCATCATTGAAACCCGTCTGGTAAACCAGAACATCACCGACTACGAGCTGTATGTCGACTACAACAAAGACCGTATCATCCTGCGATTCCCGTGGAAGTCGGATGAAACCGATTTTGATGCTTCTAAGGCAATTCAGGAATTGGGCGAGACGGCTTACTTAAGCTTCCGCGAGGGAACCGATACCAATGAGAACGGCGAACCTACAGGGGAGCTCATCTTGGACGGCCAGCATGTCGTCAATGCCGAGGCAGCTATCGACAATTCCAGTGGTACTGCTCAGTATGTCGTATCCTTGGAGTTTGACGACGAAGGCAAAGAGAAGTTTTCAGAAGCCACCGGCCGTCTGGTTGGCAAGAGCATTTCCATTTGGATGGACAACCAGCTGATCTCGGCCCCCACTGTAAACTCCCAGATTAACGACAACAAGTGCCAGATTCAGGGCAACTTTGACGCCGACAGCGCCAAAGAACTGGCCAGCAAAATCAAAGCCGGCGCTTTGCCCTTCAAGCTGGAAACCGATTCCTATGGCACTGTTAATCCCACTTTGGGCATGAAAGCCAGAGATTCCATGGCAATCGCCGGCGTAATTGCTCTGGCCCTCATCGTGGTATTCATGGTACTCTACTACCGTCTGCCGGGTGCAGTAGCGTCCATCGCTTTGATTGGTCAGGCCGCTGGCGCCATCGCCGCTGTATCGGGTTATTTCTCCTTCTTCCCAAGCTTTACATTAACCTTGCCAGGTATTGCCGGTATCATCCTATCCATTGGTATGGGCGTCGACTGTAACGTCATCACCAATGAACGTATTAAGGAAGAGATCCGGGCCGGCAAAACTATCGACGGCGCCATCGACGCCGGCAATAAGAACAGCTTCTCAGCCATCTTTGACGGCAACTTAACAAACGTCATTGTGGCAGTTATCCTGATGGGCGTATTTGGCCCTCCGGAGAGCCTCTTTGCAAAAATTCTGAGCCCCATTCTTTCGTTCTTCGGTCCGGCCGCAACCGGCGCTGTGTACTCCTTCGGTTACACTTTGCTGTGCGGCGTTATCTTGAACTTTATCTTTGGCCTCGGCGCATCCCGCCTGATGCTCAAGTCAATTGCCAGGTTTAAGATCTTTAGAAAGCCCTGGCTGTATGGAGGTGATGCGAAATGAAAAAGAAAATGAACATCGATTATGTCGGCAAGAAAAAGTACTTTTTCATTTTGTCCTTGACCTTGATTGTTCTTGGCCTGATTTTTAACATCATCTTCGGAACCCAGATGGATATCCAATTTAAGGGCGGTACCATGGTCTCCTACACCTTCCAGGGTGATATCGATAAGGATGAGGCTGCAAAATTAGTGGAGGATACCATTGGCCAGCAGGCCACTGTGTCCATCACCGATGACCGTGCCACCAATTCCAATAAAATGTCGATTGACCTGCCCGGCGACAAGGAGCTGACCCCTGAGAATCAGGATAAGCTTTCAGAAGCCATGAGCGAGAAATATGCAGACAACCAGATTGAATTCCTGGAAGCAAACTCGGTCGACCCGACGATGGGCAGTGAGTTCTTTGCCAAATGTATGGTAGCAGTCGGCTTAGCAGCTATTTTCCTGATCCTGTACATTGGCATCCGTTTCCGTAAGATCGGCGGTATCTCGGCCGGTATCATGGCCATTATCGCCCTGCTGCATGATATCACCATTGTTTACTTTGTGTTTGTAGTAACCCGCATCCCGGTGGATGATAACTTTATCGCAGTTATCCTGACCATCTTGGGTTACTCCATCAACAGTACCATCGTTATCTACGACCGTATCCGTGAGAACCGCCGTCTGATGGGCCCGAAGGCCGAGATCGGCGAAGTGGTCAACCGGAGTATCAACCAATCGTTTACTCGTTCCATCTTCACCAGTGCCACGACCTTTGTGGCCATTGGGACGGTGGCTGTAGTGGCGATCATTACAGGCGTCACTTCGATCATCAGTTTCGCCCTTCCCATGATGGTGGGTATTGTGTGCGGCTGTTACACATCCCTGTGCATCGCAGGACCGTTGTGGGTGACATGGCGCCGTCATAAGCTCAAGAAGCAGGAAGACGTTAAAGTCCAGAAGGCGGAAAACTAATCGACGCTTTTTGAGACGATTTACAATTATGGGCATTTCGTTCGTCGAAATGCCCATAATTTTTTTATATTTTTCCCCTAAAAAAACGACTACACAAATTGAATTCTTTATGCTATAATACATTATAAGAGTTGGTTCCTTTTATTGCGGGCAAAAATGAATCGCGTTTTGCTGTTATTGGGCTAACAGTAAGACTGCCTAAGTTGGTTTGAACTCGCATATCAAGCGGGAGGAGGTCGATGTTCAACATAAGATATGGCTGCACCGGATGCATGAAAGAATCTTTATGAAGCAAAGTTTCTGAGAGTGCTAAACGGCAATGCGGAAAAAACCGTATATTGTTGGACGACCCTTTCCTTTAGAGCATTACGATGCTCTGTGGCTGCCGTTTGATACGGCGTGCAAATTTGCATTTGCTGCAAAATAAAGGAGTGAAGAAGATGAGTAAGCGCATCCGACAGGGCCTGGCCGTTTTGCTAACCCTGTGCATCCTGTTTACATTACCTGTGATTTCATCCATGGCAGCAGAACCTGCCATCAATGTAACACCTGACGCAGACACCTCTTCGGCTGTAGTGGATATCATGATCCCCGACGCTGCCAATGAAGAAGTTTCTGTCATTTGCATGACCCCCGATTTCGAGGGCACTGATGTCAACCAATGGGCTGCAAATCCGAGTATGATCAGCTATTTGGATCAGATCACTCTGGATGAAACTGGCTCTGGCCAGATCACCTTCCAGACCAGGGAAGAAGCCGTTGCCGGCAAATACCTGATGATCGTTGGTTGGTCCGGCGGACCCACCACCCAGTCCTTCCAGTTCAAAGAAGATGTTCCGGATTATACCATCGTTTCCGACAAAGACACCTATGAAGTCAATGAGATCATGAACTTGACCATCACGACTCCGAAAGATGTCAACGGCATTGGTATTCTCAATGAGAACAACAAAGCTATCGGTTTGCTGAAGGTTAAGAGCTACTTCAACAGCGATTACACTCAGAAGATCTGGGAAGTCCAGATTTCCGTTGGTACCGCTGGCGATCGTGAGCTTGGCCTGAAGGTCAACCAGGGTGGCAAATGGACTGTAACAGACGCTAAGCTGAATGTTACTATCACCAAGGCCGTTGTTGAGGCTGCTAAGATTTACGAGGCAGACTTCCAGGCTGACAGCATTGCAGTGAACGAGACCGTTCAGGTTAAGGTCCGTACCAATCTGGCTACTGAAAAGATTGGCGTAAAGAATGAGCGTGACAAGTGGGTTACCATCACCAACGCTACTTACGAGGATACTGAGACTGAGCGCGTATGGACTGTTGAGATGTCCTTTGGTTCCGCTGGCATGCGTATCCTCAACTTCCTGGCTGCGGATGCAAATGGCGAATGGGCACCGGTAAATGTTCAGGATAGCATCGTTATCACAAAATAATTTGTGATAATCAAAGCTTAAAAGATTCCCCAGCAGTATTTCAAAATACTGCTGGGGAATTTCTTTTTATTCATTGATGCTGGGAGAAGAGGGCCATTGGACATCATAAGGAAATTGTTCCTGCTGGGGGATATCGCGCAATGCTTGCCGGTAGTCTCGAAAACCCTGAGCGATATTGGAATCGACGTCAGGCATCTGTGTCCAATCGCATTGGCTAAGCAAACGGTTGCGCCGCTGCCGGACTTGGAGGGCTTGCTGCTGGCGGTCGGCATCTTTAGCCTTTTGGAGCCACAGGTCGTATTGATCGGTAATCTCTTGTTCCAGGGTATCTCGGCACGGTTCGGTTAAGACATAGGCATCGTACTGATAAAAGGTCTGACAATCCACCTCAAAGGGGGTGACATGGTCGGTAAAAAGGAGGTAACAAGAATCGTGACCGCGGGGGCTGATTATAAAAGGCTGAGGATATACGTCGCTTTGCATTTTCATATGAAAAAGACCTCCTTTTGATTAAGCTTGATATTTTCCAAAAGCGGATACATGAAAGAGAACTTCAGGAGCGACGATGTCTTTTCCGCCATCCCAGATGCTGGGATATCCGGATACCCTGTCTTTTTCCACGCTGATAGGGATCCACAAAGGGGAGACATAGGAATCGGATCCCATTTGTTGGACGGTAACAGAAGGGATCTCAGTAAAGGTCTTGGGGAACACGATACTGATAGAATTCTGTAAGGGGATGCGCCGGCCGTCGGTATGCAGCTGATTGAAGTTCATGTTGTTCCAAGTACAGATGCCGTCGATGGACATATACCCATCGGGATATTGGGAGACGGTACAGGACAGCATACCCGTCAAAGAATGGCCTTGTGTGCAAACCGATGTTTTCTTAGCCGCTTGGTGGGTGATGGATGGATAAATTTGACTCCACGGTTCCCATGCCGCCAAATAGAGATGCCGCCAAAAGATTTTAGAGGTATTTTGCGTATAATAGATTTGATAGACCTTGCTTCCATTGCTCAGGACCTGTAGGAAACCAGCGCTGGTATCAGGGTAATGACGTTCAGCTGTGGCATTGGATGAGTATCCCTGAGGGTAAATACCCATAGTGGTAATGGAATCCAAATCGGCGGAGCCCAGTTCAGACTGGAGGGCCAGATGGTTGGCCAGATTTGACTGTAGGCTCTCCACAATATTCAAGGCCGACTGGGCTGTCTGCTGAGCGCTGCTGGCTTCAGAGGCGATGGAATTGGCGGTATCTTGGGCATCTTGTGCCGTGGAGAGAGCGGTACTGGAGTCTTCTGCACTGCTGTCAGCTGTGGTTTTGGCCTGCTGTGCCAGAGTTTTTGCCTGGTTGGCGATTTGGATGGCCTCATCACCGAGGGATTCAGCCGATTCAGCGGCTTGATTGGCACGGTCAGCAGCTTTCTGAGCATTTTCAGCTGCGGTCTGCAATTGCCCTTGTGTGGTTTGTCCTTGGCCGATGAGATCGGTCAAATCATCCCGGAGTTCTCTTCCTTCTAAAACGGCCTGGTTCAATTGAGGCAAAAAATCAACTGCCGATTCGGAAGGTTCTTGTCCCTCTAAATTGGGTAAAAAAAGGATGTCAAAGACATAAGACGAGATGCTCTCCTGCTCTTTCACTAGGAAAAGTTCAAAACGGGCGCATCCGGCACAGGCCGTACATTGATCATCCAGTTCAATTTCGAGAACCCCTGAAGCGGCGTCGGTGATGGAGATCCCATCTGTCTGGATGACCAACGTGAGATCGGATTTCTTGACATAGAGGATTGGCCGGCATCCCTGTAAATCAAAGGGCTTCCCACGTTCCAGGAGGGTCAAGGACAATACGGTGGAATCGTTTTGCTTGAGGGATAGTGGGGCGACCTGAGTGGATTGATACAAATCCAGAGAGAGAGGATAGGTGCGTTTCATAATCAGTCTCCTTTCAGAGGGAGGTTTTTGTGGGGACAGGAAGGGTTTGATACAATAGGGGACAGCGGCTGAAAGACGCCCAATTGAGAAGCGTACAAAGCGGCTGCAAGCACAATGCGTTCTCTCCACTGGAGGAACATGCTTTTGCCAAGCGGGATTTTTTCACAAGCGTCTTCCACCGTTTGACGGGGTTGACCAAACCATACGGAAAAAAGAGCTTGTCCACTGGTGTTTTGGAAACGTTGGTACACACAGAGGGATACCTTACGCCAGATCATCTGTTCCAAGTCACATGGGCCAGAGGGACGGGATACATTCAATGGGAAATTCGGCTGGGAAAAGCAGGCGTGTAATTTGGCCTCCACGATACGGAACTGTTGGCGGGAGAGTGCAGTCAAAGGATCACTCCTTCTGTCACATGGCGGAACGGCGAGATTTCTGACGTTCCATTTTGACAATACCATCAAAGAGCTGCCGCGGATCGGCCCGGACAAGGCGGGAGAACTGCAACAGAACCGCTACATGAGGATATGCCACGCCATTTTCCCATTTGGAGATGGTGGTTTGATCCACATCCAATAAGTCGGCCAGCTGACATTGTGTAAATCCGGATTTCATGCGGTAGGCGCGAAAAATGTTATGTTCTTGCACGATTGCTTCACTCCTTTCCTGATAGCAGCGTCATGGACGTGCAGGACGGCTCATCACTCGGATTTGACGGGGACATCCCAAGTAAAGGCAGGTAAATGTTTTTCCTCCGGTGTGGAAGGCCCAATAGCATCCAGGGCATAGAGTGCGGAAGGAAACCGGATGATTTTCTGACGGACAAGGATAGCAAGATGAGGATGATACATTCATTTTGCAATGCCTCCTTCAAAGAAAAATTAGCAAAATGATAATTTTATAAGTACAATAACCTCCTTATCTCTGTAGACTGCAAGGGAATAAGGGTTAAATATTAGCAATCTGACAATGTTATAATTGACTTGTAAAATCGAGTCCGATACAATGAAACCAAAGGATGTGAGGCGATATGATAGGGGAAAACATTAGAGCGGCCAGAGAGGCGAAGGGATACAAACAAATTGACTTGGCCAGACGAATGCATATCTCACCCACTCGACTCAACTTCTGGGAAAAAAACAAGAGAGAACCCAACATCCAGATGCTTCAGAAACTTTCCTATGTTTTAGAAGTGAGCTGTGACTACTTGATTTTTGGCAAAGAGGCCTTAAAAAGAGGTCCAGTACTCACAGAGGAAAAACAGGTGCAGGACATTTTGGATCAGAACACCATAAAATTGGCGCAGAAATTGATCAAAGCAGGAGTACTAAAGGAAGGGGAAGATCTGACACAGGGACAATTGGAGAAGATCCTACGGGTACTTCGTATCGTCTTGGAGGATGTGGACGAGTAGAGGAACGATTTTGTCACACAAGTGGATTCGTCTTTGCTTCATCAAAAAAGAGCAGAGGACGTAGAGATTCGGATAACTATAGGAATAGCACGATGGATGGAAAACCTTCTTCAAAATGACACCTCCTCCCGAAAAAGAACATTAGTTCTAGTGGTATTATATCACACAGGGGAAAACAAAGCAAGAACATATTTTCTGTTTTAGGAGAGAATAGTAACATTGCACAGGAAAAAAAGCCAAGTTTCGTCAATAAAACAATGAAAGAGGTAAAAAATAGGGGGAATAAAAGAAAAAACACGCCGGATTGATGATAATCCAGCGTGTTTTTTGTTTGTACAGGAGGTTGATAGGAAGGCTGAGAGGATAAAGGAAGGCTATTTGCAATTAGGACCAGTAGGTTTATCGAAGGAGGGATTAAAGGCATAGAAGTTGCGATAATCCAATTTTTCTTGTACGAGGCGAAGCCCTTCACCGAAACGGGAAGATTGAAGTAGATTTACCTCAAAAATGATAGCGGATAAAACCGCCTTAGATTTTCCATGTGATTTCAATATTCCCGTTTGCCACCTTGATAACTTTGATTAAAGCGTCAACAACTGCCTGTTTATCTTCAAAGGAAATGTTATCCCATTTCTTTACATGGTCTGTTATTTGTCCCATTTTGTTTTCTGTATGCGTACAAGTAAGAGAAATGATTTCTTCCTGTAAAGTTTGGCGTTCAGTGTCTAACTCGGAAACCTTATCATTGATGTACTTCATCAAGATAGCGTTTGCACTTCCTACTTTGGAAAGCAGGTCGTTAATTTCCTCGTCTATTTGTGTCAAACGGATTTTGTTTTTTGATACTTTAGGTACAGATTTGTTTTCTTCTTCATCTGATAGCTTCTTAAATTCAGACAGCTTTTCACGAATGGCTTTTAACATATATTCCTCTAAAACGTCTGCATAAACAGTGCTTCCCGTTCCTTTACAGTTACCGTTATGTCCCGATTGACTGCAAACGAAATATCGTCCCCATTTTGTTTTTGCTTTCCGAATTACCAAAGCATAACCGCAGTTTCCACATTTTACTTTTCCTGTAAGCCATGAGTTCTTCGGTTTACAAGTTTGTGTTGACTGGCGATTATTTAGACAGCGTATCCTGCAAGCTAACCATGTGGCAGAAGAAATAAAGCCTTTATGTGGTGCTAATACTATTTCCTTGTCCGTAAGGTCACACTGTTTTCTTGTTGTTGATACCGTTCCTTTATATAGGTAACAGGCATTATAACCTGTAAAATCGCTTGCCGGATTATAAACATCTGCTCCTTGACTTTTGAAGAAGTTATACACGTCAATATCAGCTTCCACATATACAGGATTTCTCAGCATTTCACTTAATCTTGCAGAAGTCCAATTTCCTCCGCGTAATTGCTTAATACCATGCTTATTGAGATACCGTATAATGTCGCCAAGAGAATTAGCCGGGTCAGCATACAACGAATAAATAAGTTTTAGCTGCTCGCTTTCTTCCGGGACTTCTTCATACATGGAAGTGCGGATATTATCAATAATAGTTTCCTTTAAGCGATACCCATAAGGAATACGTCCCCCCATGTAAAAGCCCCTCTTATTTCTTGCATAATAAGCGTCAGTGACACGTTTTTGTATTGTTTCTCGTTCCAGTTGAGCAAAGACAATACAAATATTCAACATGGCTCTGCCGATAGGTGTGGAAGTATCAAACTTTTCTGTTGAAGAAACAAATTCTACATGATATTCTTGAAACACTTCCATCATATTAGCAAAATCCAAGATTGAACGGCTAATACGGTCTAACTTGTAAACAATTACGCGCTTAATTTTCCCCGCCCGAATATCATTCATCATTTTTTCAAAATCCGGTCGGTTCGTATTTTTCCCACTAAACCCTCTATCGGCATATTCGATATAAGGGTCGCCATGAGTTTCATACCTGCAATATTCAAGCTGGCTTTCAACGGATATACTGTCTTTTTTTTCGATTGACTGGCGTCCATATAATGCGTCATACATCATGTTCGTTACCTCCGAACAGGACGTTATGACATAAGCCGCCCACACTTATATTATAGCATTGAACAGACAGTCCTTCAATTACATCATTCATATTTCCGAAAAATCTGAAAAAGCCGCCTTGCGATTTCTCGTTTGGCAACTTCCTGCGGTTTCTGTAAATATTGTGGGCGACGATTTATCACAACTAATTGCATTTTCTGTTGATTGATTTCATCTTTATCAATCATATAAGAAACTTTATCTTCCATAAAATATACCCCCTTTGGTATTCCGTACATCTTATGAAAGACAGCAAGTACACTATTACAAGGTAAAAATAGACAGTTCAGACGGTTTTAGCAAACCTCACAAGAATTTCACTTCCGCATGGTTCTCATGCA
>OFML01001690.1_pt1 | contig 11705 bp, 7 predicted proteins | sample 1541831 | NCBI WGS metagenome assembly OFML01 (sample SAMN04209237, study PRJEB22552) | human gut metagenome | biome: gut; material: feces | host: Homo sapiens | place: USA: Oklahoma | reverse complement strand
ACCAACGACCTCACCCTTATCAGGGGTGCGCTCTAACCACCTGAGCTACAGGCCCATATCCCCAAGACGCTCATATATAATATCATAAATTTTAACGATTGCAAGTACTTTTTTGCTTTTTTGATAAATATTTTCTTTTTTCTTGATAATACACACGCATGATTGTTGAAACCAAAAGAATTCCAAGTGCTAAAACACCCGCAATACTCAATGTTTGAAGACCCATATTTAATGTGTTCTGTGCATCACCACGAATAGCCGCAAGCATCGTACGATACATCCCACCACCAGGAACCAAAGGAATTAATGCACAAACTAAAAATGTTGTAACTGGAGTCTTGCATTTACGTGCTAAAATTTCTGAAGCTAATGCCAAACCTAAGGCTCCATAAAAATTCGATAGAATTTCAGAACATCCTAAATATAATGATACCTTATAACAAGCACCTCCAATAGCCCCTACAACACCGGCTATCCACAAATTTCTTCCTTTGATATTGAAAAGGAAACCAAATCCCAAACTTGCAAGGAATGAAGATATACCTGATTTTAAAATTACATACACCATATTTCTATTCCCCTATATCCAAAAATACATCACAAAACCAGCACCTACCGCAATAGCAACTGCGCATAAAAATGCATCTGCTGCTCTTGCAACACCAGATACATAATCTCCTGCAATCGTATCACGAATCGCGTTCGTAATCGCAAGTCCTGGAACTAAAAGCATAAAACTCGAAATCACCATAATATCCACATTGGTCTGAGGCAATACTTGATGAATTAATTGAGCACTCAATGCTGCGGATCCCGCAGATATCGCATTATTTAAGAAAGAATTTAGTTTATGCTTGGATAAAAAACAGCTTATACAACGAATCAAGATTCCAATAAAAAAGGACATCACAATTTCCAATAAAGTCCCATTAAAGAAAATCCCAAATCCAGCTGCACCTACCGCGCCAAAAAACATAGTCTCTTTAAATGTATAGCGAGATATTTTCTTAATTTTTTCAAGCTCATTTGCCAACTCATCTACAGATATAGGATTCATACAGATACTTCTAGAAAGCGTATTGATTTGATCAATACGATTTAAATCTACCTCTCCCGTATGCACCCTGCAAATACGTGTTATCGTTTTATTTTCATATGTTAACGAAAACATGATACCAGTTAAAGTCACATAGCTATCTGCATATTCGATTCCCTCAAAGCAACGACACATTCTGACCATTGTCTCTTCAACGCGATTGACTTCTGCACCACTCTCCACTAACATCTTCCCTGCTTCAATAATTGTATTTAATAACTTCTCAATGTTCATAACAAGATTATAACAAAATCCACGAAAAAAATAAGCAGAAAAACTGCTTATTAATCAGGAATCTCAAAAGTTATTTTATCAAGTTCTTGAGACACATTTAACGCATGGTCATTAATACGCTCAAAATCTGTAAAAATACGCGATAACATCATGCTCACTTCACTAGAACACTTTTGTTGTTTTAGTGCTTGAATCTGTGCTTCACGCCAACTTGACACAAGTGAGTCAATCACATCATCCTTACGTTCTGCCTCTTCCACATCACTCAAATCATTTTTCATATCGACACATAACTTTTTCATGTGCTCCACAATTTCAATTTCAGATATCGTCATATCCCCTTGAAGACGCTTTGTAGCCTGATGATTCATATTCACCGCATAATCACTAATACGTTCAATATCCACTAACATTAGATAATAACTAGATAAAGCTTGAGAAATATTCACATTCAAATTTGGTGTAGCCAAAGCCGTACTAATATATTCACTAATAACTTTATCCAGATAGTTTACAGTGTCCTCTCTTTTATAGATTTGTTCATCTATCTTATCACTAAACTGTAATAACTGTCCAAATGCCTGATTTACATTCTCATACGCAAGCTCTAACATATGCATTGTTTCATCATTGATTTGTTTTACAGAAATTGCTGCACCACCAATCATCTTTTTAGACTTAGGTAGTGGCTGTAAAAACAATAAACGATCATCTTCTGTTTCTTTATTTTCAACAGGCAAGATGCGTTGCGCAAACTCAGCCAAATATTTTCCAAATGGAAGCAATAATAACGTTGTACAAATATTAAACAATGTGTGCATGTTCGCAATCTGAGCTGTCGCATTATATGGAGTCCAATGAATCACCAAAGATACCAATGGTGTGAACATACATACTAATGTAAATATTACTGTACCAATAATATTGAAACTCAAGTGAATAGCTGTCGCTTGTTTAGCCTCACGACTCGTTCCAATTGATGCAAGAACAGCTGTAATACAAGTACCAATGTTTTGTCCAAACAATACATATACAGCTCCATCTAATCCAATAACGCCACTGGCTGCTAAGGCTTGTAAAATACCTACAGAGGCTGAACTTGATTGAATCAAAGCCGTAAATCCTGCACCCACCAAAATACCTACTAATGGATTTGAGAAATGAGTGACTAATTCAACGAATTCTTTTGATTCTCTTAGCGGCATCATAGCCGTACTCATCATATTCATACCAATAAAAAGAATACCCAAACCTGCAATGATCTGTCCAATATCCGTTGCCTTTGCGCTTTTCGTAAACATAATCAATGCAACACCCATAAAGGCAACTAATGGGGCAATAGCACTTACATCCAACGCAATCAATTGCCCTGTAATAGTTGTACCAACGTTAGCACCCATAATAATCCATACAGCTTGTTGTAAAGTCATCATCTGTGCGTTGACAAACCCAACGACCATAACTGTTGTTGCACTCGAACTTTGAATAACTGCCGTAACAAGTGCACCTACAATTACACCTAAAAATCGATTTGAAGTTAATTTCTCTAAAATTTGTTTTAAGCGATCTCCAGCCGCAGCTTCAAGACCATTTCCCATCATCTGCATTCCATATAGGAATAAAGCTAATCCACCCAATAAAGACAATATATTTGTTGTTGTCATATTTTCCACCTTTTCATAATTACGCACTTAATATAAATTTAAATGGATTTTCATACTATCTTTACAATGTTAAATCTATGTTAAATTTATTTAACAATTCAAAATAGGTAGTATAATAAACCAAAAAAGGAGAATTTTATGCCAACAATCATTGAAAACAGAAGAAATTTGCACCAAATCCCTGAAATTGAACTCACAACACAAAAGACAGCACAATATATCGAAAACGTATTAGATTTATATGACTGCACAATTGATCATCCAATTCCTAATAGTGTAACCGCCTTTTTTGACAACAAGAAAGAAAAAACAATTGTTTTTCGTTCCGATATGGACGCTCTTCCTATGGAAGAAAATACAGATTTGGAATTTAAAAGCACCAATGGATGTATGCACGCCTGCGGACATGATGGCCATATGGCGATGGTTTTAGAAATAGCTAAATATGCCAAAGAAAGTGACTACAACGTATTACTCTTATTTCAGCCAGGAGAAGAAAAACCAGGTGGGGCCAAGCCAATCATAGATACACAATTCTTCAAACAATTTAATATTGTCGCCATCTACGGAACACACATCTATCTAGAACTTGAAAAAGGCAAAGTATATACGCGTCCTAATGAAATGATGGCTGGTGGATGTGAGTTTGAAATTCTGGTAAAGGGAAAGGCAAGTCATGCAGCTCAACCTCAAAATGGAATCAACGCATTAACGGCTTGTGTAGAAATTCTACAAAAGTCTTTAGAACAAGAAGAAAAAACATTTGATGACAACACTTTCCACCTATTACACTTTGGAACATTCCATTCTGGTTCAGCCTTCAACATCATTGCCGATCAAGCTCATGTACGAGGATCTATTCGCTATTATGATCCAAGGGTATTTGATCAAATTGTTAATATCATTGAACAAAATATGAATAATGCAGTTAAAAAATACAAGGTTCAAGTCAACTTCAAAGTCAATCACCACTATCCACCAGTATTAAATAACGAAGAATTATTTCATATCCTATACAAAAACAATCTAGTCAACAAATTAGAAAGTCCTGTGCTTATTAGTGAAGACTTTGGTTATTACAGAAACGTAGCCCCATCTATCTTCTTCTTTTTAGGTACTGGTGACACCATTCCATTACATTCAAATAAGTTCACCTTTGATGAAGACATTTTAAAAAAGGGTGTAGAATTATACAGGAAACTATTAACGACAAAGATCCCATTCTAGTAAGCACTAGGATGGGTTTTTAGGTATAATGATAACGTGGATATGTGAAAGGAGGAATACTATGTTGATAAATAAATTAAATAAATATGGCGAAAATAACAATATCGAAGTAAAGAAAGAAGTTCCTGCTGAACATAAGAAATATTTAAAATCTGTCGTAGCTTTCGCGAATGGTTTTGGTGGAAAAATTATTTTTGGCATTGAAGAAAAGCAAGATTCATTTGAAGTGTGTGGACTATCAGGTGATATTTTTAAAATCAAAGATTCCATCACAAATTCAATATTTTTCAAGCATTGAGCCACACATTATCCCTAGCATCGATTTAGATACAATCGAAGATAAAACCATTTTAATTGTAAATGTGCCATCTGGATGGGATCGCCCATATCATTTAAAAGCAGAGGGTGAATTTGATGGTGTTTATGTACGAGTTAGTGGAACAACCAGAAAAGCTGATCGTAATATGATCAAAGAATTGATGTTTGAAGGTAGCAACCGCTATTTTGATAAGATGATTTGTCCCGAATTAGAAATCAGTGAAAATAGTATCCAAAACTTATGTGATACCCTTTATCATAAAGCATTAGAAAACTCTAAATCACAATTTGAAAAAGATGCGGTTACACCCATTACGAAACAAGATTTATTGTCGTGGGGAATACTTACACAATCAAACAATCATATTGTACCTACTAATGCCTATGCCTTATTAACAGGACATCCCGCATTGCCAAACCGTATTCAATGTGCTCTTTTTAAAGGAACAGATACAACAGAAGTAATTGATATGAAAGAATACTCAGGACCTATTTATGAACAAATTGACTTTGCGTATAGATTTGTATTACGAAACATACGTTTAAACGCTTCATTTGAATCTCTAGAAAGAAAAGAAACATACGAAATTCCCGTATATGCCATACGAGAACTCATTGTAAATTCCATTGCGCACAGATCCTATATAGATAGAAACAGCATTAAAATTACGATATTCGATGACCGTTTAGAAGTAACTTCTCCAGGAAAACTAGTTATGGGACAAACAATTGAGAAAATGAAGCAAGGAAATTCTAATATCAGGAACGAAGCAACCGCGTATGCATTGCGCTATCTAAAATACATTGAAAACTGGGGTCGTGGCATTCCTAGAATCATTAAGTCAATCGAAGAATGTGGTTTAAAACCTCCTGTATTTATTGGTGGAGAAACCGAATTAAAAGTCATCATATATAGAAACAATGTATTCTATGAGCCCACCAAAAAAATCGGGTTCAAAGTAAATGAACCCAATGGACCCAATGAACCCGATATCATACAACTCATTAAAATCAACCCAAAAATCACTCAAATAGAGCTCGCAAATCAATTAAACTTATCACGCTCAACTATTAAGCGCATATTAAATAGGTTGCAGCAACAAGAAATTGTAATCCGCAAAGGCTCTAATCGAAATGGGTATTGGGCAGTAAAGGAGTAGCACGAGGCTACTCCTTTTGTGTTATTAACTTTTATTAAGCTTGTTGTGCTTCTTCGTCATCATCATCGTTATCAACGTTTTTCCATTTACGTCCTACGAAGAATACTACGATTTGTACCAATCCAATAACAACCATCCAAATTGTCCATTGATCTGTCCAAGTCCAAGGAAGACTTAAGTCTTCAGTAACTAGGAAGAATACAACAGATACGATTGCGATTAGAACAGCAAGTACGCGAGTGAATAATCCACGTTTCTTTTCTTGTTCTTTTTCTTCATCATCGTTATTTGTTTGTTGTTTTGTTTCATCATCTTCTTCGTCATCATCTTCAGATTTATGACGTTTACTAATCAACAATAATAATCCGAATAATACTGTTACGATTGCACAAATCAAGTTGATTAATGCCCAATAGTACTCTTGTGTTGCCTTTGGAGTGTAATCCTCTTCAACCTTTTCTTCTTTCTTAGGTTCAGCCTTAGGAGTTGTCTCTTTTTCAACTGTTTCAACAGGAGTCGTTACCTGAGGAGCACTTGGAGTACGAGGAGTTGTACTACTTGGTGTACTAGGTGTTGCTGGAGTTACAGGAGCCGGAGCTGCTGTAATTGTTAATGTACCAACAACCTTAGTAATGTTGTAGTTAGAAGCTAATGTCTTTTCATTCAATTTGTATTCAAATGCGTTAGCACTATTTCCAACCTCTGTCTGAGTTCCAGTTACCTCATAAGAAGCACCTTCACCCTCTACGAATCCATCACCACTGACTGTGATAGAAGTATTCGTTAATGCACTACCATCATATACCTTACTTACTGTAGCACTTGTCAATGTTACAGAACGCTTAGTAATCTTATAAGTCTTAGTGAATGATCCTGTGTAGTTACCTAATCCAGCTACCGTTACCTTCACTGTACCAGCATTTACTAGATCTGAACTGTAAGTTACTGAGTAATCTGTTCCAGCTACCAATTCTTTACCAGTCTTAGTATCTGTTACAGTTAATACTTCTTTATGTTCCTTACCATCATACTTAGAATCACTTGGTTCATTTACTGTAATACCAGTCTTTTCTGATTCAGGAGTATCCTTATCATCAGGAACGATTGACTTAGCCTTAACAGTTAATTTACCAATAGATTCCTTAGCCAATGTATAGTTAGTAGCCTTTGCAGACTTCCATACCAATTCATAAGTATTCTTAGAAGTACCCACTTCAGTTTGACTACCAGTAGTAGTAAATTCGACTGTTTCACCAGAAACAATACCCTCTACCTTACCACTAGCTGTTAATGCAGTACCAGAATAAGTCTTAGTTGCACTATCTGTAGTTACTGTGTATTCCTTAGGAGTTACTTTATAAGAACGTTTAACTGTTCCACTGTAGTTACCTTTACCTTTAATAACCACTTCAATAGTTCCAACATTTGTGAAATCAGATGTTGAGTATTCCACTGTGTAATCTGTACCAGCTTTTAATTTCTTATCAGCCTTATCCGTTACTGTAGGAATCCACTTGTGTTCATTACCATCATATACTGAATCACTTGGACTATTTACCTTAGCACCTGTATAGTCTGGATTTGGTTTTTCTGGATCTGTACCTGGATCAATTGACTGACTTGTGATTGTCAATGTTCCAGCCACATAAGTTACTTTGTAGTTTCCTTGGATTTCTTCTCCTGTCGGAATGACTGAATAGTGACCTACATCTTCTCCAGCTTCTCTTGCTACAGTGTATTTAACTTTGTCTTTTCCTACAGTTCCAGCTACTGTTGCTGTTAATTCTGGATCCGCTTCACCGTATACTTTGTTTCCGTTGTTTCCTGTTACTGTGACTTTTCTATGTTTTACTGTCAATGTGTAGTCTACTGTTACATCTTCATAGTTCTTGTTTTCTGCCTTTGCTGTTACGTTCAATGTTCCTACATCTGTAATGCTTGGCAATGTTTCTGACCATGTTTCTCCGCCATCTGTTGAATAAGTGATCTTTGTTCCTTCTTTTACAGTGGCTGTTGCTCCACCTGACAATGGTTGGCCGTCATATACCTTTTCGGCATCTTTACCTGTTAATTCAGGTGTCAATGTCATTGTTCCGGCCTTCGTGATTTCAAAATCTCCATTCTTGTAAGTTACTTTGTAGTTTCCTTGGATTTCTTCTCCTGTCGGAATGACTGAATAGTGACCTACATCTTCTCCAGCTTCTCTTGCTACAGTGTATTTAACTTTGTCTTTTCCTACAGTTCCAGCTACTGTTGCTGTTAATTCTGGATCCGCTTCACCAAATACCTTTGTTTTATTTTCAGCTGTTACTGTCACACTCTTAGGAGCAATATCTAAGCTTCCATTTTCTGTTTTCACTGTAAACTGTTTCGTCACATTATTTTCGGCTGCGTCTTTCACAACGGCTGTGCCAGTTACCTCATTTGTATAATTACCTGCATCTTTTCCTGTTACGGTTGCTGATAATCCGGTTACTGTATATTTGTTTCCGTTTACTTCAAATGTAGTTGCTTCGAATCCAGATACTGTATGGTCTTTTCCATCATATGTAGCTGTTCCATCCTTAGCTTTTACTGTGATGACTGTCTTTTCAATCCATGTTGCATATAAAACATTTTCACCATTTACATCTACATGAACTGTCTGTCCAGCTGCATAAGTAGCCTTACCATTTTTCGCATCATCCATAGATGTTGCCCAACCTGCAAAGTAATATTCTTTACCTTCTGTTTCAGGAGCTTGATAGCCAAAATCTTTTTCAGATTGTAATGTAACACTCGCGTTATTCTTAACTGGCACTGTCTGAACACTACCACGACCATATCCTGGATTATAACTCATTGTTGTTGAAGATTCTTCATTACCCCAAATAGCTTTCAATGTAATAATGTTATCATTATTTGCCAAATCCTTGTTTACTTCAAATGCATCTCCAGGATGATATAAATTTCCATTTAACTTCCATCCTAAGAATTTCTTTTTTGAAGTTGTTGTTGCATTCTTAGCTACGGTAACCTTAGCTCCACCTGCATAGATATTACTATCCGTTGGAACTGTTGCCTTTGATTCTTCTGTACCAGGATCATAAACAACTTTTAATTCACCATTGTATAGCCACTTACCAATAACACTTGTATCCTTTGTGATTGCTTCATTTGTGTTATATGCATCACTCGTAATATTTCCATTACCATCCGCATAATACCATCCGGCAAATGAGTAATCACTTGTCGTTGTTGCACTTGGCAATACTGTATTGGCAATTGTACCAGCTTCTACATTCTTAGAACCCTTAACTACATCGCCTTCAGGATTATTTAAGTTATAAGTTAAGTTAATCTTCTTAGCTGTCCATTTTGCGTATAGAGTCACATTTTGTGCTGGCATCTTCTTACCATTAAAATCAAATGCTTCCCCTTCACAAAGTTCATTATCATACCAACCATCAAATTCATAATAATCCGGCAATGAACTAGGTCTTACAGGAGTATAGTTCTCACTTGAAATACTTTGTTCATACTTCTTAGAAACAGTCTTATCTTGTTTACCATTGTTAATAAACTTTAAGTCATAAAGATTACGTGTATAGTAGAACTTAGCTCTATCATATCTTTCACCAATTTCGTCACTAATGTCTTTATTAAAAGTAAATCCCTTTAAAGGATATTGGTCTTCTTTAGTGATTCTAATACCACTGCCATATATTTTATCAGTATGATCTAATCTATATTTGATACCGCCTACAGTAATACTTGAATTTTCACCAGGAAGTATTTCTACATAATAAAATGCTTCACAATAACTACTTCCTGTTTGTGGGCCATAGAACTTCGCGCCATCTAATGGCATAGTATTAATATTTGCTTGATACGTTGAACCATTATCTTTAGTAGACCATGTTGAACTTCCATTCTTTGTTGGCCATTGTTTACTAATATCCTGACCATATTTTGCAGTAATTCTTAAATCAACATATTCTTCAGAAGGTTTCCCGGGGTCCCACCATCCAAATCCTGGAGTGCTATAAGAATAGAATTTAACTTCATAAACTTTTCTCTTATAGTAAACACTAACGATTGTTGAGCCATCACCCTTGATTGTCTTTTTAGTAACTGGTTGAGCAGTAAATCCTTCATAAGATTTTGCCTTTGCGTTTGCTTCTGTACCAGTCATACCAGTTTCGTTTTCAGATTCATGGAATGAATATCCATTGTCATCGGCATTTTCCCACCAGTGAATAACTGTATAGTTAACTTGTTTTGGTGTCCAATGTGCTGTTAAAGTCATTGAAGATTCAATAGTTGCACCATTTTCAACTTTAGCTGAACCATTGTACCAACCATCAAATGTGTAACCAGGTTTTGTAGGATTTGTAGATTTATTCAAAGTAAGTTTGTCACCATTTAATACGAATTGAGAATCAACAATAGATCCACCATCTTAATCAAATGAAATCCAATAACCTTTTTTAATAATTGCATATACATTAACAGAAGTACTTCCTTCTGGAACTTTAATTTTATCTGCAATATTTGTAGTACCATTGGCTTCTGCTGCCCAACCAACTAATTTATGAGTTGAGTCAACATCATAAGATACATCTGTATAACCATGTGGATCGTGATCCCCAACTTTTTCTGTACGCATGATCTGTGTACCATCTGGATTATAGAAGTAAACATATAATGCATCTTCATATTTTGCTGTAATTTCACGAGTTGTTGTTTCAGTGATTGTCAACGCTGTATTGAAATCTTCAAACTTTGTTTCACCATCATACCAACCAACAAATGCTTTTCCAGCAACGTCTGGAGCTGTTGGAGTAATTAATGTATCACCTGTTTTAACAATCTGTGTACTTACGATGTTTCCATTCGCATCAACAAAGTTAAATGTTGTTAATGGTTTTTCTTTTTCACCCGTAATAACATAAATAGAGAAGTGATTTGCATCAAAACTTTGAGTATTTGTAGCTACTTCAGTGACTGCACTCGCATCATCTGTTACGTGGTAAACATTAATTTCATCACCACTTACTGCTGCATTTTCAAAACTAATATTTACTGAACCATTTGGTTGAATTTCAACACCATCTTTATTTTGGATTGTAATATCCAAAGCTACTGCTGAATCCATTTCTTTGTTCTTTTCAGAAACAGTATCTTCAACCGCATTTAAGATAGCCTTTCTTGTGATACGTTTTACAACAAGCTTAGAATCTCTTGGTAAAACACCCTCAGCTGCTGTCGCATGAACAACTACATCACCAGCCATCTCACTTTGATCAAACGCCGGATACTCAACTAATTCCTCCTTGACTTCCGGGTCTGCCTCAGCATCGTCTTCGTTTGCTTCTTCAGTTTTAGTTTGTTCATTATTTTCACTTGTTTGTTTGTCTTCTTTTGTATTTACACTTACATAGACAAATTTAACACTAACTAAATCTGAAGTCACACTTAGACTTGCCTGATCAGCACTCACTGTTTGTGAATTATTGACGATTACATCTTTTAATGTATAACCATCAAAATTCAACATAACACTACTATCTGTATTTAAGCCGTAATTTAAATCAAAATCACGATATGTAGCTGCCTGTAAAATTGTTCCATCTTCAGCCACATAGCTTAACTCTACAGATTTCGTTTCCGGCATGACAACCTCATTTGCATCCTCTTCTTGTACTTCACTATTATTTTCTACAGTCGTAGTTTGTTCCTGTTGTGGTTCAACAGGCTCTTCTTCTGCATTTACATAGTAAGAGTTTGCTAGTCCAAACTGGATTGCCATCGCAAATGATAATACAATTGCCGCCGCTCTCTTCAAGTTTTTCAACATACAAAGCCCTCCTTTTCGATATGGTTGTAATCCCTTTTATTATCTGATTTTAGTATAGGCTTTGTATGGTTATAGACCGGTTATATAATTTAAAAATCATCTTTTTTTCTAAAAAGACACATTTAATAAATTAGGATATAAAGCTAAAATCAACACTCATACAACGT
>OFML01001688.1_pt1 | contig 11714 bp, 12 predicted proteins | sample 1541831 | NCBI WGS metagenome assembly OFML01 (sample SAMN04209237, study PRJEB22552) | human gut metagenome | biome: gut; material: feces | host: Homo sapiens | place: USA: Oklahoma | reverse complement strand
GAAAATGGTTAAAACTTTATTTGCGCCTGCGGGCGCAAACTCTGCGAGGCTTTTTATGGAGAAAAGCCCCATCCGCCGCGGCGAAGCCGCAGCGGATGGGGTGCCGTTTTACGAAGCGCTCCCCCGCCGGAACCATCCCGCGGGGGAGAATCTTTATTTCAAATGCTTCTCCATATAGAAGAGCCCGTCGTCCTTCCGGCGGACGCGGTAGCCGTCCATATAGGTGTAGCCCATCTTTTCATAAAAGCCAAGCGCCGCCGTGGTGGGGATGAGCCAGGCGCGGCTGCACTGCGTATACAGCTCATCGGCTTCCAGCGCGTGAAAAAGCATGGTGCCGTATCCCTTTCCGATGGCCTCCGGCGTGAGGAACAGTCCGTAAATCAGGCACTCGTCCTCGCCGGTCTTGCGGACGCCGCCCATGCCGAGGAGCGCTTCGCCGTCGCAGAGCACATAGGTGTGTCCGGTCTCGGAAAAGCCAAGGATCGCCTCGGGGCGGTATTTCTCCACGAGCAGGGGGATCCAGGGCTCCTCCTCCGGCGCGGTGTGTTTGCTGTTATATTCCAGCAGCGTCCGCGCCGCCAGACGGCTGAGCGCATATTCCTCTCCGGGAACAAATCGGCGAATCTCCATGGTTTTCTCCTCCCGACCAGTATGGAAAGACCGCGCTTTTCCGCGGCGGTCCGCTTCTGCCTCTCCGGCGGCGAAAAACGATCCGCTCGGAGCCTTACATTGATTCTACCACAGAAAAAAACCTGGCGACTGTTTTTGCAGATTTTACCTGCCGCAGCGCCAGGGCTTTTTCTTTTTTGGTTCGTGTTTCCTGCTTCAGGCCTTTTGCTCGGCGACAGCCTCTATTTCACACAGGGCATTTTTGGGCAGCGTCTTTACCGCTACGCAGCTTCTCGCCGGCTTGTTCACGAAGTATTTGACATAGACGGCGTTAAACGCGGCAAAATCGTTCATGTCTGCCAGAAAACAGGTGGATTTGACTACGGTGGCCGCGTCGGCTCCGCCGGCTTTTAAAACCGCGGCTTCGCGGCCGCAGCGCGCCGGTTACACCATGATGAAACCGGCGATCAGGAAGATAACGGCGGTGATCGCCAGCGTGATCAGACGGTACGGGAGAAGGCACTTCGCCGTATCTACCGGACTGACGCCGGCGGAGGCGGAGGGCATGATCATGTTGTCGCTCAGCGGCGAGGAGAGATCGCCGAACTGCGCGCCGGATACGCACGCGCCGATCGTCAGCGCCAGCGGCGCACCGGTGGCAAGAGCCAGCGGAAGCCCCATGGGGAGAATGATGACGGCGGAGGCGGTAAGAGAGCCGGTGGCGTAAGCGATAAGGCTGCCGACCAGGAACAGCGCGACGGGGACAAGCTCCGGACGGAATGTGCCGCCCAGAACGCCGACGACCCAGCTGTTGAAGCCCGTGGCCGAAACCATTTTTCCAAACGCAAAGGCGACGAACAGGATCAGCATGATGGGGGTAATGCTCAGAAATCCCTCGACCAGTATGCCGGAAATTTCGGAGGGCTTGATGCGGCGGCGGATCAGGTCATAGGCGATCGTGAAAACGATGGCGGCCATAACGCTCGTCGTAAAATCAAACATACCGCCGGAAATATAGGTGTAGGCGAGCATGGCGAGCAGCGCGGCGACCGGCAGGAGCAGCGCAAGCAGATCCTCCTGACCCGGCTTGCCGCCGAGAAAGCTGTCGTCCAGCGTTTCCGCATCCCTGGGCATCTCCGCCTGCCGGAGCGAGATCTTCCTGATAAGACCGATGTCCGGGACAAAGCCGTGAGAATACAGGAAGCCGAAGAGGATCGACACCATGCAGTAGAACATATACGGTATCGACTGGATATACAGCTGCATGGGATCGTAGCCGTCGGCGCCGGAAACGATCAGACTGGAGAAGAACAGAATGAAAATGGTGAACGGGAGCATGGTGGAAAGCGGCGACGATGTGGAAGAAATGATCATCGGCACCTTTACCGCCGGGATGTTATGCTCCTTCGTCGCCGGTTTCATCATCGGCGGAATCAGAAGATTGGACAGATAAATATGGAACGAGGTCGCCAGAGAAAGATAAAACGTGTTGCGGAGCGCTTTCTTGGGAGAAGTCACATTTTTCCGGCACCAGGCGGCAAAGCCGCGGTAGCCGCCGCCGGCCTTCATCAGCTCGATCCAGATGCCGACAAACAGAAGACCGAGGATGATCTCCATATTTCCGCTGATGCCGTCCATAAAATACCCGACGATGGAAGCAAGGAAGCCGGCGCCGTTGAGCATGAGCGCGCCGGCAAGAATGGCGCAGAGCATGGCAAGAATGGCGTCGCGCGTGACGAACGCAAGAATCAGGGCGAGCGCAACAGGTATGATAGAAAAAGCAGTGCCTGCCATAAATAAACCCTCTCCGATCATTTATTTGGTTTCAGGGAGAGCGGTTCGCCGCTCTCCCCTGCGGAACAGACGTGTTTTTTTACTCAGCCCACTTGAACGTCGAAAGGAAGTAACGGGCGGACTGGGTGCGCTCTTCCTTGTCAAAGACAAGGCCGTGCTTGACCTCGCCGGCCTTTTCCACGACGCGGCGGCAGGCCTCCGCCACGTAATCGTAGTGCGCGGAGGTATAGGCGCGGCGGCCGAATGCCAGACGGCACAGGTCGATGGGCGCATAGATCTGCTCGCCGGTGTCCGGATTGAAGCCCTTGCAGAGCGAGCCCATTTCGCAGCAGCGAATGCCGCCTTCCAGATACAGCTGGCAGGCAAACACCAGCGCGGGGAATTCGCTCTGCGGAATGTGCGGATAGACGCGGTTGGCGTTTACATACAGCGCATGGCCGCCCACGGGGTGAAGGAACGGAACGCCGGTGGCGTCAAACTTTTCGCCCAGCTCCTGCAGAAGCTTCACGCGGCCCTCAATGTAGTCATCCTGCACGACCTCGCGGATGCCCTGCGCCAACGCCGCCATGTCGCGGCCGGCCAGACCGCCGTACTGCAGGAAGCCTTCAAAGTTGATCTCACGCTCGGCGCACTGCAGATACAGCTTGCGGTCGTTCATGCAAAGCAGACCGCCGATGTTGACGAGACCGTCCTTCTTCGCGCTGACCATGCAGCCGTCGGAGCAGGCCGTGACCTCATGCAGGATCTCGGAAATGCTCTTGTCGGCATAGCCTGGCTCGCGGGTTTTGATGAAGTAAGCGTTTTCGCTGAAGCGGGCAAAGTCAAGGAACAGACGCTTGCCGATGCTGTTGGCGTAGGCGCGGATCTCCCGGAGGTTGGCAAGGGATACCGGCTGGCCGCCGCCGGGGTTGTTCGTCAGCGTCATGATGAAGAAACCGACGTTGTCCACGCCGACCTGCTCCACAAACGCCTTGACCTTGTTGAGGTCAATGTTGCCCTTAAAGGGGTAGTCGGAATCGTTGTCATGCGCTTCGTCCACTACGCACTCCATGCAGCGCGCGCCGTGGTATACAAGGTGGGAAGCGCCGGTGCCGAAGAACTGGTTGGCAATGACCCACTTGCCTTCCTCGCAGATCGTGCCGAGCAGAATGTTCTCCGCGCCGCGGCCCTGATGCGTGGGGTAGAAATACTTGTAGCCGAGCACGTCCTGCACGGACTTTTCCAGATCGAAGAAATTGCGGCTGCCGGAATAGGCCTCGTCGCCCTTCATGACCGCCGCCCACTGATCCTGACTCATCGCGGCCGTGCCGGAGTCGGTCTGAATGTCAATGTAGACTTCTTCGCTCTTGAGAAGGAAGGGGTTGTATCCGGCGCGCTTGAGAGCTTTTTCGCGCTCTTCTCTGGGGAGACGGCTCGCAGGCTCTACAACCTTGATGCGGTAAGGCTCGGCCATCGGGATTTCCTGAAAAACGGTGCTCATGAATCTTTCCTCCATACATTTAATGTGTAATGCGCACAAGGACTGTACTTGCCTTGTACACGTACAATAAATGTATACCATGAGCCGCGCGGAGCGTCAACATAAAACTGTACGCGTACAGTAAATACGGCGAATCGCAGCAGAAAGCGACAGGGATTTTGTGCAATTTATACGCGTACAGGATTTACGGTCGGAGGACGCGGAATTTGTTTACTTCGTTTCTTTACAAGACTTTTCCCGTTGGGTATAATAAACAAAGACTGGAAAGAGGACGGTATCGGAGTGAAGAAGTCAGACAAAGCGCAGCTCATCCTGCAAACCGCCGAAAGGCTGTTTTTGACCAACGGCTATAATAATACATCCATGCGGGAGCTTTCCGCTGCCTCCGGCGTGGGACTCGGGCTGATCACATATCATTATAAATCCAAGGCGGAGCTGGCGAAAGCCTGTATTCGCGCGCATTTCCGCGTCATTGATTCCATGGTCGGCGAGGCTGTGAGCTTTGACGAGGATGTTCTGCTGTACCATGCCACATATCTCCGCTTTGCCAACTGGTATTTCCTCCGGCCGCAGCTTCGGGAATTCTATTATGAATGTCTGGAGGGTGGGATCTACGGCGAATACATTTTTGAAACCGTGCCGCGCACAATGCGCGAGATCAACAGAAAGTATTCCGCCGGGTATTCCGATGACTATATTCTTCTTTACGGAAACTATGTTCCGGCCGATCTGGAGCGGACGCTGATCCTCCAGAAAAGAAACGGTCTGTTTCCGCAGATATCCGAGGAGGATATCCCGACCATCGTTTTTGAAACGGCGGTCTCGCGCTTTGTCCCGGATAAAAGCATGATCTGGGCGGCGATCCAGAAGTCCATCACGCAATGCGAAGCACTGGCGGAGAAGATCGGAGAAAACGATGTATTCGCCGCGGCAGAACCGGCGGGAAGATCCGAGGAGCTGCCGGAAGCCTGAAAGCCGAAAAAAGACGGACGATCCCTGTGCTGACGCAGGGAACCGTCCGTCTTTTTTCCTGTATAAAAGAGCCTCTCAGAGCTTCTCGATGGCGTCGGCCATGCCGTCGAGCCAGTCGCCGGAGAATACCTCCATGAGACCGCCGTCGGAGCAGGCGGCGAGACGCGGATCGATCGGGAGCTTGGCAACGTTGGGGATGCCGTGCAGCGCCGCGAGACCGTCGGCACGGCTCGCGCCGAAGATCTCATGCTTCGCGCCGCAGTCCGGGCAGACGTAGTACGACATGTTCTCCACGAGACCGACGACGTTTTTCTTCATCATCGCGGCCATGTTGACCGCCTTTTCCACGATCATGCCGACGAGCTCCTGCGGGCTCGCCACGACGATCACGCCGTCCACCGGCAGCGACTGGAACACCGTCAGCGGCACGTCGCCCGTTCCGGGAGGCATATCGACGAACATATAGTCCACATCGCCCCAGTGCACATCCGTCCAGAACTGGTTGACGACGCCCGCGATCACCGGGCCGCGCCAGAGCACCGGCTCCGTTTCCTTTTCGAGCAGGAGGTTGATGCTCATCACCTTGATGCCGGTGTGGGATTCGAGCGGCTCAATGCCGTTTTCACTCTGGAAGCAGTTGCCGTGGATGTTGAACGCCTTCGGGATGGAAGGACCGGTGATGTCGGCGTCAAGAATGGCGGTCTTGTAGCCGCGGCGCTGCATAAGCACCGCGAGCATCGACGTGACCATCGACTTGCCGACGCCGCCCTTGCCGCTCACCACGGCGATGACCTTGCCGACGCGGGAGGCGCTGTTCAGCGGCTGAAGAAGGCTCTGCGGTTCGGTGCGCTCGCCGCAGGACGAGCCGCAGGACGAACAATCGTGCGTGCATTCACTCATAGGGTAAAAATCTCCTTGGATATGATAATGTGTGGTTTACAGCCCCAGCAGGGCGGAGGCGATGGAAAAATAGATCAGCAGGGACAGAACGTCCACGATCGTCGTGATGAACGGGCTTGCCATGACCGCGGGGTCAAACCCCAGCTTTTCCGCGAGGATCGGCAGCGAGCAGCCGACGAGCTTTGCAATGAACACGACGCACACGAGCGTCAGACACACGACCGCCGCGACGAGCGCGGTGACGCCGTTGTGGAGCAGCAGGTTGTCCACGAGCATCATTTTGGCGAAATTCGCGCCCGCAAGGCACACGCCGCAGAGGACGCTCACGCGGATCTCCTTCCAGATGACCGCCCAGAGATCGGAAAACTCGATCTCGCCGAGCGCAAGACCGCGGATGACGGCGACGGACGCCTGCGTGCCGCTGTTGCCGCCCGTGCCGGAGAGCATCGGAATGAACGACGAGAGCACAAGGCAAGCCGCGAGCTGGTTTTGGAAATGGTTGATGATGAGCCCTGTGAACGTGGCCGAGAGCATGAGGATGAGAAGCCACGGGATACGCGCTTTCCATGTTTCGAGCACGCTCGTATAGAGATACGGCCGCTCCGAGGGCGCCATACCGGCCATCTTTTCAATGTCCTCGGTGGCCTCTTCTTCCATAACGTCGATGGCGTCGTCTACGGTGACGATGCCGACGAGCCGGTTTTCGGTGTCCACGACCGGGAGGGCGTTGAAGTTGTATTTGGAGAACATCTGCGCGACGGTCTCCTGGTCCTCGGACGTCGTGACGGAGATGACGTTCGGCTCCATGATGTCCTCGATCACGTCGTCGTCGTCCGAGAGGATGAGCGTGCGCAGCGAGAGCGCGCCGATGAGCCGGCCCTTGTCGATCACATAGCAGGTGTTGATCGTTTCCTTATCGACGCCGGTGCGCTTGATGCGCTTGGTCGCCTCCTCCACGGTCATCTGCGGGCGGAGGGAGACGAACTCCGTCGTCATGATGCTGCCGGCGCTGTCCTCCGGATAGCGCAGGATCTCGTTGATCATCCGGCGCATGTCGGGGTCGGCCTGCCGGAGAATGCGCTTTACGACGTTCGCGGGCATCTCCTCGACGAGATCGACCGCGTCGTCCACGTACAGCTCGTCCACGACCTCTTTGAGCTCGGTGTCCGAAAAGCCGCGGATGAGCAGCTCCTGCTGCTCGGGCTGCATTTCGACGAATGTTTCCGCCGCCAGCTCCTTCGGCAGCAGCCGAAAAAGGAGCGGCAGGGCAAGCTCATCCGTCTCTTCAAAAACCGCCGCCACGTCCGCCGGGTTCATCGTTACGAGAATGTCCCGGAGCGCGGCGTATTTCTTCCCCTCGATCAGCGCGGAGAGCGTGCTTTCGAGAGTGACGGTAGTCTCTGCCATCGGGTCTTACCTCCTTGGATATTTATGGGGAGCTAAGACACAGGAGGGCGGATTATGCGCCGGCGGCCACAGATGCCGGCGGTGTTTCCATCGACAATCGACCCTCGCCTGTGCCGCTGGTACTGTGACCGGATTCCATGACCTTCACCTCACATAAAACAAAATAAACTTGCCGGAGCTTTTAACTTATATATTATATGCCCAAATGCGCCGCAAGTCAAACCGAAACGGGCGTTAATTTCCGCTTTTGCCGTCGTTTTCCGGCGGTTTGGCGCGCTCGATCTTTTTGATCTGCTTTTCATATTTGGTCCGCGCGCCCATCACCTCGCGCCCGCAGCCCGTGCAGCGGAGCTTGAAGTCCGCGCCGATGCGCAGCACCTCCCACCGGCACGCGCCGCAGGGGTGATTTTTTTTCAGTACAAGAATGTCTCCGACACGGATATCCATACATATTTTCCTCCAAACTGGGAAATATCCCCACAGGGGGTGATCCAATGCATACACAGCAGCTCACGGCGCGGTTTCCGACCGGGGATGAGATGAACGCCGCGCTTGCCGACCTTCGCCGCAGCGGGGCCGTGTGCCACACCGGGGCGATCCCGTATGACGGGATAGGGCCGTCGCCGGTGCTCCGTTTCTCGGTGCGCGAAGCGGACCTTTGTCTGGCGAAGGCCATCATACGGCACGCCGGCGGACGAGTTTAGTCAAGGCAAAAGGCGGAGGGTGCGCCGTAAACCCCTCCGTCAGCCTAACGGCTGCCAGCTCCCCTGTTAGGGGAGCCAAGTTCGTTGTCGGGAAACCGGCTTGCCTCCCCTAATAGGGGAGGTGGCAAAACCGGAGGTTTTGACGGAAGGGTTTTGCGGCAAGGCAATTCCCCAGCCCCCTTTGCACAAGGGGGCCTTTTTTATTTCTTGATCAGCTCCCAATAGGCTTTTGCGGCCTGCTCGGTCTTGTTGTCGCCGTATTCGTAGTAATGCGCGTTTTTGAGCGAGTCGGGCAGATACTGCTGCCGCACCCAGTGGCCGGGATAATTATGCGGGTATTTGTACCCCTGCTCGCGCTCAAAGCCCGTGCCGTCGGCGTGGACATTCTGCATCTCGCGCGGGATGTTGCCGCTCTTCCCGGCGCGCACGTCGGCGCGGGCCGCGTCGATCGCGGCGACGACGCTGTTCGATTTCGGCGCCGTGGCGAGCAGAATGCACGCCTGCGCGAGCGGGAGCTGCGCCTCCGGCAAGCCGAGCTGCAGGGCGTTATCCACGCACGCCTTCACGATGCTCACCGCCTGCGGGTACGCCATGCCGATGTCCTCGCTCGCCGAGCAGAGGATGCGGCGGCACGCGCCGGGCAGATCCCCGGCCTCGAGCAGCCGCGCAAGATAGTGCAGCGCCGCGTCCGGATCGGAGCCGCGCAGCGATTTCATCAGCGCGGAGACAACGTCGTAGTGCTCGTCGCCCTCGCGGTCGTAGCGCATGGCGCTCCGCTGTGTCACGGCGCGCGCGTCGTCCGGCGAGAGCACGACCTTTCCGTCGATGCGCGGCGCGGCGGTGAACAGAAGCTCCACGGCGTTGAGCGCCTTGCGCACATCGCCGCCGCAGCCCTGCGCCACGAGCGACACGACCTCGTCCGGGCAGTCGGCCTCGATGCCCTCCCGCTCGGAGAGCAGCCGCACGGCCCGGCGCACCGCGCCCTCCACGTCGCGCGCCGAGATCGCCTTGAACTCAAACACCGTGCTGCGCGAGAGGACGGCGTTGTATACATAGAAGTACGGGTTCTCCGTTGTGGACGCAATGAGCGTGATCGAGCCGTTCTCGATAAACTCCAGCAGGCTCTGCTGCTGCTTTTTATTGAAGTACTGGATCTCGTCGAGATACAGAAGAATGCCGTTCGGCGCGAGCATGGTGTCCAGCTCGTCGATGATCGCGCGGATGTCCGCAAGCCCCGCGGTCGTGGCGTTGAGCTTTCGCAGCGTGCGGTTCGTCTTTTCCGCGATGATGCGCGCGACGGTCGTTTTGCCCGTGCCGGACGGGCCGTAAAAGATCATGTTCGGGATATCGCCGCTCTCGATAATGCGGCGCAGCAGCCCGCCCTTGCCGAGAATGTGGTTCTGGCCGACGACGTCGTCCAGCTCCGTCGGGCGCAGCTCGTCCGCCAGCGGGCGGTATTTTTTCTCCGGCAATCGGAACGCCTCCTTCGAAATATGCGATATTTTATTATACCGTTTTTCCTCCGTCAAAACAACCGCGAATCTTGTCACGGGGCGCAGAAACGTGGTAGAATCGCGGTGAGGTGATTCTCATGCGGACAAAAGAACAGATCGATGGAATTCTCGCCGCGCTCGAGCGCGAATACCCGATGGCGGACTGCACGCTCACCGAGCGGGACGCCTGGCGGCTGCTCGTGCAGGTGCGGCTCGCCGCGCAGTGCACCGACGCGCGCGTGAATCTCGTCACGCCCGCGCTCTTCGCGCGCTTCCCGACCGTGGAGGCCATGGCGGCGGCGGACATTGGCGAGGTCGAAGAGCTCATCCGCTCCTGCGGCTTTTACCACGGCAAGGCGCGCGATCTCGTCTGGCAGGCGCAGCGCATCACGGAGGTCTACGGCGGCAAGGTGCCGGACAATATGGACGATCTCCTGACGCTCCCCGGCGTAGGGCGCAAAAGCGCCAATCTCATTCTCGGCGACGTGTTCCGTCAGCCCGGCGCGGTCGTGGTGGACACGCACTGCATCCGTCTCTCGAACCGTCTGGGTCTCGTCGATAACGACAAGGACCCCGTGCGCATCGAAAAGGCGCTGCGCGCCGTCCTCCCGCCGGAGAAATCGAACGATTTCTGCCACCGGCTCGTGCTGCACGGACGTGCCGTGTGCACCGCGCGTAAGCCGCTCTGTGACATTTGTTGCTGTGCGGCGTACTGTAAAACGTTAAATCAATAAAATTTTCTATTGCATTTCCCGCATACGCGGCGTATAATCCTCATATTATTTTTTGAGATACCGCAGGAAAAAGAGGGGAAATGCAATATGACGATTTATGACCACTGGCTGTACCGGTTTCTGACGGGGCCGCTGAACAACGTGGCATGGCTGTACATCCTGCTGCCGTGCGTGTTCGCCGGGGGTATTTATCTGACCGTTGGCAGCGGAGCGGTGCAGTTCCGGCGCTTCGGTTACGCGATGAAAAACACCGCCGGAAAGCTCTTCAAAAAGCAGGAGACGGCGCACGGAGCCATCACGCCGCTGCAGGCCGTAACGACGGCGCTCGCCGCGACCGTCGGCACGGGCAACATCGTCGGCACGTCGCAGGCGATCGCCATGGGCGGCTACGGCGCGGTGTTCTGGCTGTGGATGGCGGCGCTGCTCGGCATGGTCATCAAGTATTCGGAAGTCCTTCTGGCCGTTAAATACCGCGAGCGCGACGCGCGCGGCGACTGGGTCGGCGGCCCGATGTACTATATCAAAAACGGCATGGGCGATAAGTGGAAGTGGCTCGCCGGGGCGTTCAGCGTGCTGGCGGCGCTCGCGGCGTTCGGCATCGGCAACATGTCGCAGGCCAACTCCATCGTCGGCTCGGTGACGGACGCGGTGTGTGCCGTGAACCCCGATTTCAGCGGCCAGGCGGCGCTGCGCTGGGGGCTCGGCATCGGCCTTGCGCTGCTCACGGCGCTCGTGCTCTTCGGCGGCATCAAGCGCATCGGCGCTGTTACGGAAAAACTCATTCCGTTTATGAGCGTGGCGTACATCCTTATGACGCTCATCGTCATTTTCGGCAACCTCGGCGGCGTCGGCCGGGCGTTCAAGGAGATCTTCTCCGCGGCGTTCGCGCCCCGCGCCATTCTCGGCGGCGCGGCGGGCATCACGATCCGTCAGGCGGTCGTCTGGGGATTGCGCCGGAGCGCCTTCTCCAACGAGGCCGGTCTCGGCTCCGCGCCGATCGCGCACGCCGCCGCGCACTGCGACGGCCCGGTCGAGCAGGGCATTTACGGCATTTTCGAGGTGTTCATGGACACCATCGTCATCTGCACGCTCACCGCGCTCACGATCATCATCAGCGGCGTGGATGTGACGTTCGGCGTAAAGCCTGGCAGCGCGCTCATCACGGCGGCGTTCGGCACGGTGTTCAACGGCACGTTCTCCTCGGTGTTCATCGCCGTGGCGCTCACGCTCTTTGCGTATTCGACGATCCTCGGCTGGTCGCTTTACGGCTCGCGCTGCGTGCAGTACCTGCTGGGTCTCCGCGCCGCGAAGGTCTACCAGTTCGTTTTCATTATCATGATCGTCGTCGGCAGCGTCTCCTCGCTCGATTTTGTCTGGAACATCGCCGACACGCTCAACGGTCTCATGGCGATCCCGAACTTCATCGCGCTCTTCGCGCTCAGCCCCGTGATATTCAAGATCACCAGGGAATATTTCCGCGGCGTCGATCTCGCGAGCGCCAAACACGAATAAAAAAGCAACATCCCGCCTCCATCGGAGACGGGATGTTTTGTATACGAAGGGGAAAGCGTCGATTAACAAGAGCACACACGTCGGACAGCCAGTCTTTTCGGTGCTTTTT
>OFML01001683.1_pt1 | contig 11737 bp, 13 predicted proteins | sample 1541831 | NCBI WGS metagenome assembly OFML01 (sample SAMN04209237, study PRJEB22552) | human gut metagenome | biome: gut; material: feces | host: Homo sapiens | place: USA: Oklahoma | reverse complement strand
TTTTTCTTACAATAAACGGTGACAATTTTGTTTTCATACTTTTCGGGTAGAATAAGATGAATCCGAAAAGTTCCTGTGCTGACTTTTACGCATGCTGCTGAGGACGCGTAGGGAGATAGTCTGATACCCCACAGGGATTTTGGAGGTGAGCAACTTATCTGCTAAGATGGCACACCACGAAAACGTCGAGATGTTCCCCCGTTTTGGCTTTTTTGAAATGAATAACACGGGTGAAGGCTATGACTTCTATATTTATTAGGCTCTAAAAAACCGTTCAACCTCAAAAGCCCTTTGATGAAACTCCTAATTAGGATTTAAGTTAGACATATTAATATAAATCACAGCATCATTGAGGTGTTTTTCAATCTCCAGTCATTCCGCCGTTTTGAAGTAACCCCACTGACGAACTGCATTTTTACGGTCTTCGCAATATGAAATGTCCATCCTCGGACCGCTCCAATAAGGCTTTGGATTTTATTCCGGCGTAATCAAGCATTGTTTTGGAAACCCTTACCGCAGTGTCCCCGCAGTTGTAGCAGGGTGCGGAAAAGGTCAAAAATGGTCTGAGCATTTTGGCATTCTCGGGTGGGAGCGTCTTAATTCGTTCCAAAAACGAATCCCATTTATCTTCGCCATAAAGCATAAGCGCGTGGTCTCTCCCGAGAGCCAAAACCATTCCCTCCGAAAACAGCCCTTCAGGAACTTCAGCGTAGAAAACCGCATTATCGTTATCGATCGGAAAAAACGATAGCCAAATCTTCTCCATATAGCAACCTCCTTGACTTCAAGAATCATGTGGCAGGACTGCATGTCAGAGCAAGCACATAGCGAAACCATAGAATCCCGCTCATACTTGCTCAGCCAGGAAGCAGTTTAGAAGCATCAGATTGCGTTCGTTCAAGCCCTCCATGTCACCGGGACGTAAAGTCGAAGAAAGAATGACCTTTCCGTTACGAGCTGCCACTTCAGTGATAATACTGAAAAGAATATCCGTATTGTGGGGGTCAATCATTAAATAATCATCGACATTCTCGATAATCAGGAGCGAATACTCTGCAATTGCATTCTCACTCTGAAGTAACTGCGGGAGTTCGTCTGCCGATATGTGGAAGCATTGTCCTTCCTCGCGCTTTCTGAAGATATCCTCCGCCTTTTGAATAAGCCCTTTTCGATTTTCCGAAGCACCAAAGAGAAATACAAATTGGAAGGAGTCTTCCCAGTCCGAAACCATCTTTTCAACTATCCGATCAACATGCTGTACCTGTTCAGCCTCTGCGGCCTTCTCTTTTTGCCCCTCACGTGAGAAAATTTCCCCCTCCGCAAACAGGCCGCAGGCGGAGGCCAAAAGCACTAGGGGATATCGAAGCGCAGCCATCCCTGCACAGTTTTTAAGGTCAGCAAGAAGTATCTTGAAATAGAGTTGTTCGTCTTTGAGCCAGATATCGGACAGCATGTAGCGCCAGAGATTATTGAGCAAAATCACACACGCGGTGTACAAAAAAGCCATGACTATTATTTCGGCCAGCGAAACCTTTTTCACATTAACACACCTGCTGTAAAGAATGGCGGAAAACAGCAGTGAAAGGGTGAGATAACACCCGATTTTTTCTGCAAAGGTTGACACATAATTCACATATGCATCGGTAAATGCGACCAAGAAAGCCTCGCCAAAGATGACGGCCATTTGAATTATCAAAAAGACTGCGAACGCTTTTTCGCTACGCTTTGCTTTCCCCCTGCTATAAGAGGCCTCAGCGTACTCCGTCGCTGTCAAATGTTGGCGAAAGCGATAACAAGCAACAGGTTTATCCTTCATCCCACTGACCGGATGTATTTCCGCTGCAAACTCCAAGGCTAATGGTCTTTCCTCCTTCGTGAGCTTTCCTGGAGCGACAAGTGCTTCTGCAAGCGTGAGCAGCTGCGCCGCACTAAATCCCTCTGTTCTATCCGGAACAACTATGCTGGGCAGAAAAAGAATGTACTCAATGAAACGCTTTCTTTCCTCTTTCACCGTCTTATAATCCTCGATGTAATTCCGGTGGCACGCTTTCACCTTCTCTAAAAAGGCAAGATGTGCGTTTCCTTCTTTTTTAGGCACGAGTATGTAGGGATTCTCAATAAATGATTCCGGGAAAGCAATGCCTCTGAAAAGCAAATTTCGCCGATCCCATACATACCAAGCAAGACAGAGCACTGAGGCAATCGGTATAACAATCAGAATTTTGAGCGCCCAGCTGATAATCTCTATAACCATGTTGTTTCCTCCTTTTTGGCGATGATCTATCTTTACCATCGATTGGCAAGTATAGCATAACATTTTCACTCTCTTTTTTATTTCCGAACTTAACAATGAGTATTCTATCACATATGCTTAAAAAACACCACAGAATAATTATGATAAACTAAGATCATCAGGAAGTAAACCTTCCAAAATAATTTAAGGAGGAAACATTTCGTGCAGATTTCTTACATGAAGCCTATCTATCAGGGCGGCAACCAGAAGGGCGGAACTTACTCCGGCGGAACGCCGACCACTACTGGCAGCGGTAAGGGAGCCGGTAGCGGCAAGGGAAAGTAAAGAAGTCAAGGGGGGCTGCCGACGATTGCCGGCAGCCCCCCTTGACTTTGTGAACAATGTGGGGATGCCTTGCTGATAAGCAAACTCGATGACGGCTTTTGCTGCCATTGGCGCGACAATTTCAAAGGCAAAATCACCCCAATCAGCGGAAGGCTCATCTGCAAAACAGGATACGGCACCGCCACTTGTAAAGACTACCCACCTCAGGTTTTGGATTCCAGCAAAGGCACTGGGGTGAATTAAACAAGGTGAATCAATAACGATTTTATTTGCAAAGAATGCGCCCTCAAAGGCATCCTTGCTGATTAAGGCAAGCCGGTGGGCGAGCATCGGAATCAGATAGGTAGGCTCCCTTTTTCCGGCAGGAAATTAAATAAGAACATTACGCATACCATCCCGGTAAAAGAACATACCATCGGATGAAAAGAAGTTCAATTTATTTTCAGCAGCATCAAGAATGTGAATTCATTCGAGTTTCGGTATGGAGGAGGCGAATCTTTGGGTAAATTCGTCTTCGGATACAGCGCTGATACCGCTGGACAAGAACACTTCTTTCGCCCCGGGCAGTTCGAAAATACACTTGAAATCGAGCTTCTCTATATCTTTGAAAGTCGCTCTTTCTACGGTCAGACATTCAAGATTAAGATCCCCGAACTCGCAATCATTTGCCCGCATCACCCCAACACCAGCTCGAACTTTACTGCACACTGTTCTGCGAATTTTGCAGCGGTGCTCTCTGCGGGGGCGTGAATCGTTAGATTGCCGTGGTTGAAGGTATGTAGAAATTTCTTTTTGCAATAACAAAGAAACGCGTCGTCGTCTGTGAATAAGATATCTAATGCCGGGGCATCGATATAAATATCCTTCAGGTTTGTGCAGCCGGAGAGGGCAAACAGATCGAGCTGTTCGATCTGTGCATGGAGATGCAGCTCTGTCAGCGATGTGCACCCGACAAACACGCCGTTACAAATCCGAGTCACATTTGCCCCAAGCCGAATGCTTGTCAAATTTCTGCATCCACGGAATGCGTCGCTCGCATACTCCAGCACAAAGTCAGGTGTGTCGAATGACCCGCTTTTACCGGAGGGGTAAGTCAACAGACAGCCATTATCCTTGCAGTATAACACACCGTCGATGCTGAAATATTTCGGATTTGCGGGATCTACGGTGATCGCTTGCAACTTGGGACAGTTTGCCACGGGAGAATCCCAATCTGGCTGATCTCCGATGCTCGTTACGCTTGCTGGAAGATACAGGCTCTCCAGATTTGCGCAGTCCTCAAATGCCAACTCATCGATTGTACAAAGAGTATCCGGGAGGATGACTTGGGTAAGCGCCGACCGAAAGAATGCGTGCCTTCGAAGCGCCTCAACCCCCGAGGGCACTGCAAAGATGCCTTTCATTTTTGGCGGGACACGATACAGTTCCAGTCCGGATCGACAGTACAACACACCATCTCTGACGCGCGGGGGAATTTCGTCACCGCTGTCGACGATGCAGTATTCGTCTGCATTTGAGCAGGGGTCAAGAAACACATCGGTCTTAAAACAGTGCTGACCAGGAATGAATTTGATCTTTTTCACGCATTGAAAGGTTTGCTTCTCCAGAATATCTTTTCCTCTTTCCATAGTTTTTCTCCTTTATTGTCTTAAACAGCTTGTACATGACTCATTTATCAAGCGATTATGTATCCGTATTTCCAGCAGCTTCCTATCTACAAGATGCTCACGATACATATCGCATTCGATAATGTTACGAGAGTGAATGTTGTCATCAGGACAGCCGCCCATGCAGACCGGGAACAATGCACAGCTTCCACAGTCCTTGTTGTCCGGAAGCTTCACTTTACGAAACTCTTCAGAAATCTCTGTGTCATTCGCACCGCTGAAAATGCTTCCACATACATATCGTCCGTCTCCGAAATAATGCTCACAGGGATACAGTTCTCCCTCGGGGCCGATACAGGCGTTATAACGGCAGATGTTTTTGCAAGGACTTGAATGGCTACCAGAAATCTTCTGAGTTAAGCTCCTAAAGTTGAAGCTTCCTTTGTCGGGATCAAAGCTTTCGATAAACTTCTTGTCCATTTCGCACCAGTTTGCGAAATTTGCTTTTTCTGTTTCCAGACTCGCACCATATAACCTGGTGTTTGCAATGTATATGGAAATTTTCCCATCAAGACCCCTTTCTTGCATGAGGTAATCCCTCAGCTCACGTGCATTGTCAAGTCCGTCCCTAGGGACATTTACACGCACGGAGATTCTCATTCTGTTACATGCTGTGACTATATTGTCAACTACTCTGTAGAATGCCTTGGCGGGTACGCCTTTTCCGGCAGCATAAACTTCAGGCATTCCATCAATCGACACCTGAGCTGAGGTAATACGGCATTTTACTAGCCTGTCAACAATGTCATCCGTAAGAAAGTACGCATTGGTGATAACATGCCCTTTGAATCTGATTCCCCGCTCATCGCAGAGTCGGATCAAAGGATGGCAGATTCGCTCAAAAACATCTATGTACATAAGCGGTTCACCCCCAAAGCCATTCAAAGCTATCGTTTTCAGGGATGGATTGCTGTCAATTTTTTTACGGATAAACCAAACTACCGCGTCTGCAGTTTCATAAGTCATTCTTGAACCGCCTCGTTTCCCATTCTCGAAGCAATATGGACAGTTATAGTTACAGCCCATACCAGGGGCAAGGGTAATGGAAAGCGATGAAGGCGCAGTGTCGTCTATAGTTCTGCTCCATTCTCGAAGTATTTCACCTGTCTCATCGAACTCATCATCTACTACAAATCCGTTCGCACTCATATAATCAAGGAACGGAAAATCCTCTGGTAGAACGAATTCCGGTTTTATTTCTGCTAACCGTTGAAATGTAGGGTCATCTAACTTTGAAACTGCATTGCTCTTTGTGTTCCATATATAGGGTTCATTGCCATCCTTAATTATGATGTTGAACTTTGAAAATTTCATTTTCATATACCTCCATTATTTCATCAGCAACGATGAATATTCTTTGCTTCCTACTACAGCCGCAATGCGGCTGTTTCGATCTGTTGCAATCAGATTCTCATCAGGTAGGATCAGTCCATGTCACTCCAACAATTGGAATCCCAATCGTAATCGCACCAACCACTGCAGTCCATGGAGTAATTGCAGTGAGCGGGAAATACTTCGTACATAATGTAGCCTCCTTTCAATGATGATTTTAGAAATAGTCCGAATGGATTTGCTCGCTGTCTTCTCTTTCGTAATGAGGCAATAACTTGAGGTTGCCATTGCTTTCATAGTCCAAATAATAACAGCGTGCCATAATGATTTCCTCCTTCCTGTAATCTTCTGCAATCTTATTATATACACAGTGCGCAGGCGTGTTTTTTATCCCAGACAGAAATTTGTTAAAGGAACAATATAGGTGGGAGCGCGTTATCAAATGGTATCGGAACCTGAACATAATCGGTACCATTATGGGTTGTAAAAAACGGGGATCCCTTTATTCTTCAGCGAGTTAGCGATAATTTTCAAGGAACGAATCATACAGTGGCCTCCTTTTATTTTTATGCTTTATCATATCAAAAAGTAAAGCGTGTTTTTTGCAAAAAAGCTTTCGCTATTTTTTAGAATAAAAAACACGCCTACACATTTCATATATAATAAACATACAGGAAGGGAATCTTCCAAATAATATGAAAGAAGGATATTGAAATGCGTGCAAAGGATGGCAAGGTAACCGCTTACAAGAGTACTCAAAAGACCGGCGGAGGACATTACGGCAATTATGACCGTCATACTGGAAATCTCTATCAGTATAACCATAAGGACAGTGGCGGTGGGCATGTGTATGTAAACATCGCCACCGGGCGCGAAGGTTATCATGGCCCGGATTATGAAAAAAACGCTACTCGGTGATGTTCGTAACGAGTCATTCTATCCAGAAATTAAAAACAGTGGCTGCCTCCAAACGGAGGCAGCCACCCTTAAACATGATAATTGTGTGACAGTGGAACTCAAATGATGGATAAAAGAGGTATCGATAATGGAATTTTATGATGCATATCACTTTCTAAAAAAACATCCCATTTTTAAAGGCCATTTTTCACAGTGTCTTGATATGTACATTGTGAAAGTCGATCCCCTCACAAAGAGAATTGAAGACGATGCCGTCCGCAACACAGAAACAAATGTTTGGCTTGAATGCGGCCCTTGGGTTTTCTCTCCCTATGAAAAAGATTTTGCCCCCGCTCACGATATATCCCTCGACTGCGGTGGAGACACCTTCGAGGAGGCGATTTGCCGCTTGGCAGACCTTGTAGCAGAGCACGAAAGCGAATATATGATTGATAACACCCCCGGACTAAGCAACTCTTAAATCACAGCTTCCCCTATGTAGGATTTTCATTTTCCCACATAGGGGAAGCTTTTGTCTATTGCCGCCTTGCCGATTTACCTCTGATTGTAGCAGTGCCCCTTTTTTATTCGCTAAAAAGCAAGCGCCCACCATGGGTATGTGCATAGCGAATGATGCCATGTGCATTCATGGGTACGACGATATCATAATCGCCCTCCAAATCATTCACAAAGTCCTCTTCCAGAAAGCTCGACATAATCCCATTGCCACGAAATACCACCCGGCGCAAATACGGAGCATGCGCAAAAGCATCCGGCGGAATAAGGCACGGGCATTCGATTACGATCTCATTCAAGAAGAAGGCATCTTCGAACGCGTCACCGTTGATCAGCATCAGCCTTTTTTCCTTTCCCGGGATTGTATAGCTAGAGAGCATTTTCCCGGGGGGGAACTTTACAAGCTTATCGTGAACACTATCCCTGTATAAGAGGACGCCATCATGAGAATAGTATCCTTCCCCTTGCGGATCAATAATGTTTATTGCCTTCAGATTCGGAATGTACGGCGACCTTCTTTGAGCAAATGCCCCGTTGGCAATAGAGCGAACATTGCCTCCCAATATAACTTCATTCACCCACAGGAAATCCAGCATAGATCGCGGCGCCACCTTTTCTGAATCCAATATCACTTTTTCGATGGGCATCAAGTCTTGCAACTCGATTTCTTCAAACTCACTGTCGACTGTATCGCCGTGAATATACAGTGCGATCTTTTCGCCGCAGTGCGCATTGATGGCAGTTTGCAGCAGGTCGAAAAAAGACTCATTCTGTTCTTCATAGTCCAGCTTTTCTTTTTCGCAATACGCTTGTGTCCAATAACTTCCACTAATAATGTCGTTCATATATATGCCTCCCTACGAATATCATTCTAACCCTTATTATAGCTTGGCTTTTGGGGAGTCTTTTTTTGCAACTGCCGTACTGCGGATTAACTAAAAAACAGCGTTGCCTTTTTGCGTTATGATAGTAGAACACCAAAAACGGCAAGGAGGTTATCTAATGAAATTAAAGCCAAATATTCAACAAAGCTTGAGAATCCATATTACAGGCGGTTCGTTAGGAGGTGATTTTGTTCTCCCACCCGGCTACTATATTTTGGGCCGCCTCGGGGATGAAGAATTGGCAAAGACACTTTCCGAATGTTTTTTTGTAAGTAGGGCGCACTGCGTTTTAGCGGTTGGTGAAGAACCTATGCTTTATGATTTGGATTCCTTAAATGGCACATTTCTAAATGCCAAGAAAGTTAAGAGAGCACCCATTAAAGCAGGCGACTGCATTGGTCTTGGCGACGAAAGAAGGAACTGTCCCGGGGCAGCGTGCATTGACATACTGGAAATTCTGCCAAGCGCTGTTGAGTAATTGAATTTTCTGTGCTATACTGTCACTATATATCGGCAACTTTCGAAGGAGGCTTCAATATGCCATACGATAACTGCATTCATGAAACAACTACATATGAAAAATTGCTAGGCTATGTAAATAGCGTTCTGGACAAAACGCCGGGGGAAAAGGAATCTTTTGAAAAAAAAGCTCATGAAATATTGGTTAGTCTCCGGAAGGAAGCTGAAGAAAACCTCAGGACGGACCATACCAAAGAGCAAATTCGCGAGTTTTACGAAAAAAAATTTGCCGATCTCCAGGAGCAACTGCGAAATCAGCCTAAACAACTTTTAACATCCTATTGTAAATCTCGCCGTCTGCCGTGCTCCTCAGATGAAGAATTGCTCTCCTCGTTAGATAGGAATTCTTGGAAAAGATTTTCCCGCAAAAAATGGGAAGATGTGCTCAATGGAGATATAAAGCGAGATGACTATTTTGAAGTCCCTCTATCCTTGGGGATGGGAGTGCAAGAAGCGGAAGACTTCATCACTAAAACATCAAACTTAGGATTTGACTACAATGACGGAGCAAATTTGCTTTTTCTCTTTGCATTTTCGCTCAACGATGCAAAGCATCCCCTTACCGAGAAGGAATTCGAACAGCTTTGCAAATATTATAAAGACCTCGGCGCAGATAATGGCCCCGGTGCAGCTTTGAATTATGACGAATTATTTGCAACTCCCGATGCGGAGAATAACACTATAGTGAATAAAGATAGCGTGGTAAGTCGTTTTAAAAAGATAGCGAATCAGTACGGAAAAGAGGCGGCCATCCGTGCGATGGAATCTTTTCTCAAGCGTAGGTATACACGCTTAAATGGTCTTTCATTACGGGCAACAACTTTATTTCAGAAGCTTGTTGAATGTACAGTGCCGTTAACTACCGATGGCAATCAAGAAACCGATTTTTTGAATGGTCAGCGTCGATTGCCTTATGCCGACATTGATGCGGAAGAGGCATTCAAATCCATTAAGTGGGCCTCCCTTCTGTATACAAAGCCCTACAATTTGACGGATGCGGATAAGGATCTGGTGAGCAAGAAAAATGTACACCTATCCCAGTATTTCTATATCAATGCCAAAGGAAAGATTCGGAGAGAAGCGACACAAAGCTTCTACTCACTCTTGAGAGGCGAATCGAAGCCGACTAAAGCAGATATTTTAGCGGCTCTTTACCGTGCATGCACCACCAATTGGCTGAATAAATGTGAAGATGATAAAGAGTTTATCCGGCAGCATGTTATCGAGTTTTGTAAACTGGCGACAGCTATTTTGAAGGCAGCTATGCTTCCGCCTTTTGTCGTCGAAAATCCACTGGAGCAGTGCTATCTTCTGGCTGTAGTAGCCTTTCATGAAGGTTATGTGCTTTTCTATACACAACGTTCAGACAATGGAGAACCGCATGAGCATGCATTGAATGATGTTGAAAGGGAGCTGAATGATAGCCGCATTGCCAAAAAGTTTTACTCAGATGAAGTTTGCGGCTATTTTGATGCAAATGACGAAATTCGCAATGTGTGCCTTCAATTTGTAGCTAATTTTAGGGAAAGGGCAACGGAAGCGAAGGGGAAGGACTTTGATTGCATCTTTGGTAATAATGGTGAAGGCATTTATTCGAAGGAGTTTATCACAGAGCTTACCCAGGACAAGGCGTTCCAACCTCTCGTAGAGGAGATAACTAGATACGGCCTCAGCGAAGACAGCTGTGAGAAAATTATCCGAAAGCATGTTTCGTGGATGATTCTGAATTGGTTTTTGGAAAGGCTATCGTCCGAAGCGGGCCAAGATGTTCGACACATTTTACATAATGTGAAGCCTTCCATATATACAAAGCGCACAATTAAAATAAGCTTCAAGCATTAATGCAGAAAATCTCGCTTAACTAAATCATGGAGGGATTATATGCCGCAGTACAAAATAGGAGACAAGGTCCAAATCAATGACCAGTGTTACACGATAGCAGGTGAACCATACCTCGGCGGCTGTGCGGATGTTTATCCACTCGAGAACGAGGGCACCCGATCGGATTTTGTACTCAAGGTCTATAACCCCAAAGGCTTTGACGACTTCGGGCAAACCCTATTCAACAGTGATGTCATGCATGACGAAAAAAATATAACAGCAGCTGTCGGCAATGACACATTCCAAAGTCCTGTTCGTATTGTAGCTGCAGAGAAGAATATGTTCATAGAGACCAAGCTGCCTGATGACCTTGTCTCGCTGCAAAAGCTGCAGGATAAGTTCAAAGACTTTACCGATTACGAGCGCGTAAGGGCTTCGCTTTATATCATGCTCTCGCTGGCCCGTTTTCTTGAGCGGTTGGTGAAGCTAGGCTATGCCCATCTCGACCTTTCTCTCACGAATGTTTTCGCTGCAGATATCAACTTTAAGTCCGACCGACTTGATGCGGTAACCGCACTGGTGATCGATTTCGGGATCAGCCGAAAGATCGGAACTTCTGTTGAGATCCCTGCTCATTCAGGAACCGAGCCACCGGAGTATCGCGATGTCAACGAGTATGTCGTATCCGAAAAGACAGATGTCTATGGTGTCGGCCAATTGCTATACTGTTTGATTTTCAATGCAAGCCAATACAACTGTGGTTATTTAGAATCCAAACATCGCTTGACAAGGGCACACAGAGAAAAACAACTGAAAATGAGCTGCCAAGCCTTACACAATGCACCGCCTAACAGGACATAGGCGGTGTTTTTGTATGCAGACAGCGTTTTCTCTGTGTGCCGAAATGGGCCAGCCGTGCGGCGTGGCCTAAATTCTTGTCAAGGAGGTTATTCGTGTCATGGCAGAAGAAAACAAGCATCCCCCTACCACGGAGGAACAGGCCCCGCCTGAAATGCCGGGAAAGGCCCCGGAAATGGAGCAGGCCGAGATCCCTGATGTGGGCGGTGCCCCCGCTCCGTCCGCAAAGGTGATCGACCTTTCCGCTGTGCGTTCTGCGCCGGAAAAGGACGCTCCGCCGGACATCCCCAAGGAACCGGAGGCCCCGCCCGTTTCCGTCACCGAGTACAGCAAGCAGGAATGGGAAAAGCCCATGCCGGAGCCGGAGAAGCCCAAGCCCAAACGGGGCCGCCCTGCAAAAGCTGAAAAAGCTGCGCCTGCCGAGCCGGGGGGCAAGAAAGAGGAAAAGGCGGAAAAGCCCCGCCGTGGCCGTCCGCCCAAGGCGGAAAAGACAGCCCCGGAGCAGACCGATCCGCCCAAGGCTGGCAAGACCCATGCGGCCCCCGAAGAAAAGGCAGCGCCCCCGGCCCCGGAAGTGCCGCCTACGCCCCGTGACGCTACCAGAGGTGAAAAAGAGGAAATCGTCTATCTTGACCTTTCCGACCTGCACCCGTTCAAGGATCATC
>OFML01001682.1_pt1 | contig 11738 bp, 6 predicted proteins | sample 1541831 | NCBI WGS metagenome assembly OFML01 (sample SAMN04209237, study PRJEB22552) | human gut metagenome | biome: gut; material: feces | host: Homo sapiens | place: USA: Oklahoma | reverse complement strand
TATATATATATATATATATATCGTTGAAAATTATTATAATAATAACAAATAAAAACAACAATAAAAAAATTGTATTTACAGCAACTAGGTCATATGCTACTATAAAACAAAAGATAAATGCAAAGGAGGATAGTTTTAGTTATTATTTTAGAATAAGCTATTTATTAAAAGGGGGTTAAAAAATGAAGGCGAAAAAGATTTTAGCTAGTATCCTTGCGGCGGCGATGGCGTTAAGTGTGTTTAGCTTTAGCGCGTTTGCCCAGGATATCCCGGAAGAGGAGGTTCTGCCGGACAACGGCCGGCCGGCTGTAACCACGGAAGGATTTGACTTGAGCCCGGTCAAAATGGTGGATGAAAACGCCACGCCGGAAACCAAGTCCCTGTATGCCTACCTAAAGAACATCTCTAAGGACTATACGCTGTTTGGACATCAGAACGAGACAACCAACACTATTATTAAACACACCGGCATCGCTTCCGATACCTATAATTCGGTAGGGGCCTATCCAGGCGTGTTTGGGTACAGCGTCGGAGAGACGTCACAAGTCATAGACGCCTATGAAAAAGGCGGCATTGTGGTGGTGGAACACCACGTCAATAACTTGGCCACAGGAAGCAGTTATGGAGATATGACCAACGGCTCAGTAGCGGCGGTCCTGCCGGGAGGAGAGCTTCATCAGAACCTGGTGGATTACTTGGACGAGGTAGCTGACTTTGCGTCCACCCTGGTGGATCCGGACACAGGGAAGCTGATCCCCGTCATTTACCGCCCTTGGCATGAGCACAACGGCGACTGGTTCTGGTGGGATACCAAGAGCACAACCGAAGGGGAAATCCGCGAGCTGTTCCGCTTTACAGTGGAATACCTGCGTGACGTAAGGGGTGTCCATAACTTTATCTATGCCTTCTCCCCAAATGGACACTATGAAAATGAAGAGGAATATCTCTACGGCTATCCGGGGGACGAATACGTAGACCTGTTGGGCTGCGACGTGTACTGGGACGTCCCGGAGACCAACCCGACTTGGTTTGACCAACTGATCAAGGATTTGCGCATTGTGGTCAATTACGCCAACAAAACCGGCAAAGTGGCGGCGTTGACCGAAACCGGCATCCGTTGGGACGCCAGCAACGGGCTTGCCTTGCAGGATGCTGCCTACGGCACCCAATGGTATACCCTCATGAGAAATGCCATTATGGAGGATCCCATCGCCAAACAGATCGCCTATATGCTGGTATGGCGCAACGGCGGATACAACCATTTCTGGGTACCGTTCCGGGACGACCCCACCTACGGCGACCATGAAATGCTGCCCGACTTTGTAGAGTACTACAATTACGACGACATCCTCTTTGCCGACCGGCTGGCTGGAATGTACGACTTGGATGTGGAGTCCATCGACAACCAGTCCTATATTAACATCGATGCCCCGGTGTTTAAGGAGACCGTCCAGGGACAATATACAGTCAAAGCGCACGCCTCCCTATTTGACCAGGACGAGATCTCGGAAGTGACAGTCTCCATCGGCGGCCAACAGCTGAAGGCGGAAAAAGATGAGGATTCCTCTTTTTATGTAGCCGAGGTCAACACGACTTTGCTGGAGGATGGACGCCAGCCTATCCAGGTAGAAGCGGTGTTGCAGGATGGGAGCGTCATGGAATACAGCCACGACGTTATTGTGGACAACATCGACGATTACGACGCAGTGGATCCATACTTGGTAGACGATTTTGAATCGTATGACAATACCCAGGACAACAGGACCGACCTGGAACAGGTGTGGAATCGTGACGGCGGGGATATGAACGGGTTGCGCATCCGCAACTCCAGCGACAAATCGGGACATTGGACCGCCACTGCCTGGAACAACGGTATGGATACAGGCAACGTTTTGCGCATTAAATACGATACCTGCCGCAACAACTGGAATAGCATTACCCGCAGCATGGATTCCGCCGATTGGACCGATGTAACGTCCATGGGAGCTTGGGTACAGCCCGACGGCGTGGGAATGGATCTGTGCTTCCGTATGACCACTGGTACTGGCACTTTCCAAGTGAGCTTCAACCATGACTTAGCCCAGTACGGATATGATAAGTCCCTTGTAGCGCCCCAATACATCAGCTTCCCCATCAGTGAATTTAAAAATATCGACACCGGAACCCCCGTGACAGCGGATGATTTGGTTCAGATGAAAAACTTCACCATCCGGTTTGAAGCCGATGGAGGAAGGATCGCCGGCTTAAATGCTCTCACCTATTATTTGCTGGATGAAATCCGGGCGTTTACCGGAGGATGCGCCATCACTTCCGAAAAAACATCGGTAGGGGTAAACGAAGAATTTATTTTGACCGCAGTTACCCCTGCGTCTGTGAACGCCGTTAAGCTGGCAAATGAAAACGGACGGGCTATCAGCTTGCTTAAGGTGAAGTCCATTCTCCAAGGGGATAAGAAAATTTGGGAGTTAAAAACCAAAGTAGGCACCCAAGGGGACCGCACTTTAACGCTTCGCGCCTATGACAGCGGCGTGTGGAACGACGCAGCCAGCGTTAACCTTTTGGTAGGTTTGATGCCGGACGCCGTGTGGGACGACTCTCCTATCCAAGAAGAGACGGCCACCACGGTGGACAACTTTGAGAATTACGGCGGGCAGAATTTAGCCCAAGTCTACCGGTCCCAGGGAGACGGCGCAACAGCTGGCTTGGCGGAAGGGCTGGACGGCAATGGGTCTTCCATGAAAATTACTTACCAGCTGGGAAGCCAAGGTTATGCTGGCGTCAGTAAGACAAGGGATTTGCCGCAAGCCAGCTGGGAATTGGCCAGCGGCGTGAAGCTGCTTTACAAAGGCGATGGCAACGGGCAAGACGTACTGCTTCAAATTGCTTGCGCGGCAAACAATAAATATTTTGAGGCCCATCTTAATGATGCTGCCGGGTTCGACCGCACTTCTACGGATGTACAAGAAGTAATCCTTCCTTTTGAGATGTTTGAGACCCCGTCTTGGCAGCCCGACGGCACAATGGATCTTTCCAAAGGCGTGAAACAATTGTCTGTTTACATCAATGCAATAGACGGTTTCACAAGCGAGGGCAGCGATATCTATGTGGATGAAATTGAACTGATCATCGATTCTCCCGTCTTTGGAGATATTACAGCCCAAAAGGGATTTGTCAATGAAGCCCTGGTGGTGGATGCTTCTGCAACTGTAACGGTGGACGGGCAAGAAACCGGCGACGGGATTTCCTATTCCCTCGTAGACGCGCCGAAGGGGGCCACCATCGATCAAAACGGACGGTTGGTTTTCGTGCCTACAGAGCTCAAAAATTATGAGATCACCGTCAGAGCTGCCTATCGTGATAAAGAGAGCTATCTTACAATTCCGGTGCAGGTAGCCGGCGCTCTGCTCGCTCCCAATGAAAGCGTGGCTGTTAACGAGATATTCCATGTGACTGTGGTAGTGCCTTATCAAGTAAGTTGGGTGGGCATCCAAAATGAAAACGGCGCTTTGATGGGCTTGAGCAACATGTCGGTTTCCCAAAAGGGAATGTGGAAGACCTATGCGTTTGATATGAACATTGGAACAGCAGGATGGCGGACCATGCGCCTCATAACAGAGACCGCGTCCGGCAGACAGGCCAATGGCTCTGAGTTTATGATTTACGTTACTAAATGATCTTTTGCTTTTAAGCAGAGCCGTGCCCAAGTTTTTGAAGCGGTAAATAAGCCCCCGCCCTTTGGAACAACTCAAAGGGCGGGGGCTTTTATGATACGATTTTTAATCTTTCAGAAGATCCAACAGGATAGGCGTCAGCTCCGGCACAGAACGGACGGCGTAATCGGCCTTCTCCGCTTCCGCTGGGTTAAATCCATAGAGGCATCCCACCGAAGGGATGCGGTTGGCACGGGCGGCCTCGATGTCAAAGATGCGGTCGCCCACCATCACGGCCTTGGACGGCTGGACCTTTTCTAACAAAAGCTTTAGGGTGGCGCATTTGTCCAGGCCATCCACCAGATGCTGGATGTGGTCGATGCGGTCCATAAGATGTAGGGCGTTCAGGACGGCTGTGATATACCGGATGGACGCATTGGAACATACGGCGGTTTGGATTCCTGCCTGATGAAGGGCATCCAGCATCTCAGGGATGCCGTCATAGTACCGGGCTAAGGTTTTCATAGAGGTATCCTCCAGCTGGGATACCCGGCGGATATACTGCCGTTTTGTTTCAAGATCCCGGCCAGGGAGGAAAAGTTCCATGTAGTCCTCCCACCGCATACCGTAGGCGGACAGGATGAATTCCCGCGTACAGGTCTCTTCCGGAACGCCAAATTCCTTGAGCGTCTGTTGATGGGCGGGTACGGAAAAAAGATCAGTGCGGTTTAAAGTACCATCCAGATCAAAGACAGCCAAAGGCTGATGTGTCGTCATAAAAAGCTCCTCCGTAGTGCAAAAGCCCTAACAGCACAAAAAGCTGCTAGGGCTTATTTTATTATACTTTATTAGTGCAGATGACAGGCTTCACAGTCCTCGATAGGGCCTACAATAGGTGTGGGGTCAATGCCTTTTCGGGTATAGTAATCTGAAATGGCTGACTTGATGGCCTGTTCGGCCAGTACCGAGCAGTGAACCTTTACAGGAGGAAGACCGTCCAAAGCCTCCATTACAGCCTTGTTGGTCAACTGGAGAGCTTCCTGGATGGTCTTGCCTTTGACCAGTTCGGTCGCCATAGAGCTGGTGGCGATGGCTGCACCGCAGCCAAAGGTCTTGAACTTTACTTCGGTGATGACGTCGCCGTCGACCTTGATGTACATCTTCATGATGTCGCCGCACTTGGGATTTCCCACTTCGCCGACACCGTCGGCATCCGCGATCTCGCCTACGTTGCGAGGGTTGGAGAAATGATCCATAACCTTTTCACTGTATGCCATAATGATGACCTCCTATACCGTATATTACAAATTGTTACGACTGATTTTGTACAATGCGTTCCCAGAGAGGGGACATGGCCCGCAGCCGCTCTACAATGGGCGGGAGAGCCTCTAAGATAGCGTCTACATCTTCCTCTGTATTGACGTCGCTCAGGCTGATACGCAAAGAACCATGAGCAATTTCATGGGGCAACCCGATAGCCAACAATACATGGCTGGGATCCAGGGAACCCGATGTACAGGCCGATCCTGAGGAAGCGGCGATGCCTTTGGCATCCAGCATCAGGAGGAGGGATTCTCCCTCAATGCCCTCAAAACAGAAGTTGGCGTTGCCGGCCAGACGATGTTGACGGTCGCCGTTCAGACGGGAACGGGGGATTTGCAACACGCCGTCGATCAAACGGTCGCGCATAGCCTGGATGCGGGCGGTGCGGCCGGGAATATCAGCGGTAGCCTCCTGGATAGCAGCGCCCAATCCTACAATACCCGGGACATTTTCAGTACCGGCACGGCGGTTGAGCTCTTGTGCGCCGCCATCGATGAGGTTGGGGAAACGCAGTCCACGGCGGCAATACAATGCGCCGATCCCTTTGGGACCGTGGAACTTATGACCCGAAAGGGACAGCAGATCGATATTCTGCGCCTTGACGTTGATGTCCACCATGCCGATGGCCTGGACTGCATCTGTATGGAACAGTACGCCCTTCTCGCGGCAGATGGCGCCGATCTCCAGGATGGGCTGAATGGTGCCGATTTCATTGTTGGCATACATAATGCTGACCAGGGCGGTATCAGGACGGATGGCATCTGCCACATCCTGAGGCTTTACCAAACCGTTTTCATACACAGGAAGTAAAGTGACTTCAAAGCCTTCCTTCTGGAGGGCTTCCATGGAGTGGAGCACTGCGTGATGTTCAAAGGCGCTGGTAATCAGATGCTTTTTCCCCTTTGTAGCCAGGGCATGGGCTATCCCTTTGATGGCCCAGTTATCGGCTTCGGAACCGCCCGATGTAAAGAATATCTCAGAGGAAAGGGCGCCGATGGCATCAGCTACCTGTTGGCGGGCATGATCCACCCCCTCCCGGGCCTCCTGACCGACAGTATATAAACTAGAGGGATTGCCATAAAGCTCGGTGAAATAAGGAAGCATTGCCTTGACCACCGAAGGAGCGGTACTGGTGGTGGCGGCGTTATCAGCATAAACGATGCGAGTCATAATCTTCACCTCAAATTTTGTAAGGAATTCATGGGGATAAAACGGCTTTGCACCGATTAATCCCTACCTAATAGGTTTGTTATCTATGTCTTAATATTATACCGAAACAGTAGGATATTCAAGTACTCCAAAAAGAAAAAGGAAAAATTATCGATTTCACTAGAAATTTACACATTTTTAGAAGCAGTTACAGCCAATTGATCACAGCGTTCGTTCTCCGGATGATTGGCGTGGCCTTTGACCCATACCAATTCTACCTGATGCTTGTCCAAGAGCGTCAAAAGCTGTTCCCAAAGATCAGGATTCAAAGCGGGTTTGCCATCGCCTTTTTTCCATCCGCGGGCCTTCCAACCCTTGGCCCAACCCTTGGTGACGGCGTCGATGAGATATTTGGAATCGCTGTAAAGGGTAACGTCGCAGGGTTCCCGGAGAGCCGAGAGAGCGACGATGGCGGCGGTCAACTCCATACGGTTGTTGGTTGTATGCTTATCCCCGCCGGAGAGTTCCCGTTCCACCCCTTTGAACCGCAAAATAGCGCCGTATCCACCGGGACCTGGATTGCCGGAACAAGCGCCGTCTGTAAAAATGTCCACATGTTTCATGGATCGAAAGCCGCTCCTCTCTTTCATTGTGCGCACAAAACAGCAAAATAACAGTTTCCATTATACACAGGAATCCGGTTCTTCACAAGAGACATTCATCAACTCTTTTCCCTCGTTCGGTATGATGGGCCGTTTGGATGGAAATAATAAGGGAAAATCATTGCCGAAAGGATGTGCGCATAGATGAAAGCAGTAATTATGGCGGGAGGAGAGGGAAGTCGATTGCGTCCCTTGACGTGCGACACACCCAAACCCATGACACGGTTGTGCGGACGTCCTGTCCTGGCCTATATTTTGGACCTGCTGGCGCGTCATGGATTTGACGAGGCAGCAGTCACCCTCCGGTATCTGCCCGACGCGGTTACCAATTGGCTGGAGGAAGGCGTCTGGCACACCAAAAATCGGGAAGTAAAGCTGCATTTTATAGAAGAGGACCGCCCTCTTGGGACAGCCGGCGGAGTCAAACACGCCGCCGATTGGTACGACGACAGTTTCCTGGTCATCAGCGGAGATGCCTTGACCGATTTTGACCTGTCGGCCGCCATGAAGTTCCACAAGGAAAAGCGTGCGGCAGCCACATTGTTGGTCAAACAGGTCAAGGATCCCAGGGAGTATGGACTGGTAAACTACGACGAGGAGAACCGTATCACCGGCTTCCTGGAGAAACCCGGATGGTCCCAGGCCAGCACGAATACCGCCAACACTGGGATTTATATTTTGGATCCCAGCGTGCTGACCCTTATTCCCGAGGGCAAGTCCTACGATTTTGGAAAACAGCTTTTCCCTCTGATGCTGCAAAAGGGACTGCCGCTTTTTGCCTTCCCCTGCGACGGATACTGGTGTGACATCGGGGATTTGGACACGTATCTCTCTTGCCAACAGGACATCTTGATGGGAAAGGTATCCTGTACACTGCCCCGCCAAGAGGAGGATGGAATCTACTGTAGCGGCAACATGCCGGAGGGGAATTATCAATTGGTGCCTCCCGTGTATATCGGAGAAAGCGTCACCATCGGTTCCGGAGCGGTAGTAGGTCCAGGATCGGTGCTGGATGACCGATGCAGCGTGGGCAAAGGGGCCAGCATCAAGTCGTCGGTCATGCTGCCGGGATCTTATGCGGGGGATCGATCCTCTCTGTGCGGAGCCCTGTTGGGACCGGCCGCATCGGTCAAACGAGCGGGATCGATGTTTGAGGCGTCGGCTGCCGGTGCGGGAAGCGTGGTAGGCGAACGTGCAACCGTCATGCCCGGCGTGCGCATCTGGCCGGGAAAACAGGTGGAAGACGGCCTGGTACTCCGGGAGAATCTGAAATTTGGATCGCTTCACATCGAGCTGTTTGACGATGAAGGAATCGCCGGTGAAACCGGAGTGGAAGTCACCCCGGAATTCTGTGCGCGGCTGGGAGTGGCCATCGGCAGCCTGGTGCCGTCCGGACGGGTGGCGGTTTCCTACAGTGCCGATCAAGGAAGCAAATGCCTCTGCCAGGCGCTGATATCGGGGATTTTATCCACAGGCGCCGGGGTGCTGGACTTCGGCATGGGATTTGAAGCAGAACTGCGTTATCTCACAGGCTTCTACGAGGCACAGCTGGGAATTTTTCTGTCCGGAGGGCTCAAAACCCGTATTGCCGTCCTGGAGAAAAACGGGCTTCCTTTGACCCGTGGGCTGGAGAGGGATCTGGAAAGCAAAATGCAGCGGGGGGAATTCAAACGATGCAGTTGGGAAGATATCCAAAGTGCGTCGGTTCTCCAAGGCGGACAGATCACTTATCAAAAGGAACTGATGTCCCAAGCGCCGGAAGGGCTTTCCGGACTGTCTGCTGGAATCAAATCGGCCTGCCGCCAAGCGGGGGAAGTGCTCAAGCAGACGTTAAAACAGTTGGGATGCGGGCAAGGGGGACTTCAGTTCCACATCGGCAATTCCGGACGGACAGCAGCGGTATTCGGGGAAGAGGTGGGATACGTCTGGCCGGAGAAGGTGTTGGCACTGTGCTGTCTGGATGCCTTTGAACAGGGCATGGACGTGGCTCTCCCCAGCGATGCACCCCGTGTCATCAACTATTTGGCCCAGCGATATGACCGGCAGGTGCTGCGTTATCTGGATTGTCCGGTAGAAGGATGCGACCAGGAGGCACGCGAGCTGGCTGGAAAACAGCCGTGGGTACGGGATGGGCTCATGATGACGGTGAGGCTGTTAAACCTGATGAAGCGGCGGGGATGCTCTTTGGCGGAACTGTTAAAGGAATTGCCTTCCTTTGCCGTATCATCCCGATCGGTGGTATGCCGAGGAAATCCGGGAGAGGTAATGCGCAGTCTGTCGGAGGCCGAGCGAGGGCATCGTTTGTCCAGCGAAGAAGGGATCCTTTTGCCGGTGGGAGACGGACAGGTATTGGTACGTCCTTCCAGCCGGGGGAAGAGCCTGCGTCTTCAGGCCGAGGCTGAGAGCTACGAAACCGCCAACGAATTATGCGGGGGTCTGGAACGGTTGCTGTTTTTGCACATGAAGCAGACAAAAGAAAGAGGGTAATAATTGATTTTCACAATTTTAGAATTGTAAAAAAGCAATTATTGACAGATTGTACAAAGAGCAACGGAGAGATGCCGAAGAGAAGGCGGGAATATCGTATTTTACGTCGGGCTATGGGGGATCGGAAGGCAGGGTTCATTAAGCTGGAATTTCAAGCACTTGACAGGATTTGTGGGAGAGGGTACAATAATCGTATTGTACGTGTCCGGTTTATTTTATTCTGAAGTGTGATTGTGGCATCCGTCTGCTGAGGGTAGGAAGTGGGCGCCTGAGGGCGGCTCTTTTCTCCTCCTTCTGATTTGACGGCAAGGGTTGATGGCCAGGTTGTATACAGGCGTCCAGCGGAACGGATTGGAGCTGCACCCTGTACTTCTCACTTTGGATGTATGCGAAAGAGAACGGATAATTCAATAGATTTGGAGAAAGCGTCTCCGCCTAGGTCTCTGTTTTTGAGAAATGCAGGTAGGAGGCTAGGGGAAGTGCGGCTTTCTTGAGACATTTGGAGGTTAGTATTTGTGACACCTGAAATTAAAAATGCCCTTTTAGGGTCAAGTCCTTCCAAGCAGGAGGAAAAAACAGCGCCGCCCTCTCAGCCGAGGCAAAAGAAGGTGAACAAGGCCGCGGCCGCTCCTAAGCCCAAAGCATCGGCTAAGAAGGAAAAGCCCGTTCAGAAAAAAGAGGGGAAGGCAAAGGAGCAGGCAAAACAGCAGCCCAGGCAATCGGCAAAACAGGGCAAGGAGAAGAGTGCCGGTACAGGCCGGCAAAGGAATCCCCGCGGGAAACAGGACAAGCGGTCCCGAATCCCGGCAAAGGATCAAAAGCCGGTGCGGATTTATTATCTGGGCGGTTTAAATGAGATCGGCAAAAACATGACACTCTTTGAATGCGGGGACGATATGTTTATCGTGGACTGCGGTCTGGCCTTTCCGGATGACGATATGTTGGGCGTGGATCTGGTCATCCCGGACTTTACGTTTGTAGAGCGGAACAAGGATAAGATCCGCGGCGTGGTATTGACCCACGGCCACGAGGACCATATCGGTTCTTTGCCTTATCTGCTTAAGCAGATCAACGTCCCGGTGTACGGTACCCGTTTGACGTTGGGATTGGTAGAGGGCAAACTGCGGGAACACGGCATATTAAACAAGGCCAAACTCAATGTGATCCATCCGGGCGACGTGGTACAGATGGGGTGCATGTCGGTGGAGGCTATCCACGTCAACCACTCCATCCCCGACGCGGTGGCATTTGCCATCCGGACACCGTCAGGCACCATTGTCATGACCGGTGACTTTAAAATCGATTGCACTCCTATCCAAGGGGAGATGATCGATCTGGCTCGTTTTGCCGAGCTGGGTAAGGAAGGCGTCCTGGCCCTGATGGCCGATTCCACCAATGCTGAACGTCCGGGATACACCAAGTCGGAACGTTCGGTGGGCGAGAGTTTTGACGCTCTTTTTAAAAAAGCCGAACATCGCCGTATCATCATCGCGACCTTTGCTTCCAACGTGCACCGCGTCCAGCAGATCATCGATGCGGCAGTGCATTACGGCCGGAAAGTAGCTGTGTCAGGCCGCAGCATGGTCAATGTGGTCAACATCGGCATGGAACTGGGGTACCTCAGTGTGCCCGACGGCGTGCTGGTGGATATCGATGTTTTAAACCGTTATCCCAAGGATCAAGTGGTGATAATCACCACCGGCAGCCAAGGGGAACCCATGTCGGCCTTGACCCGAATGGCTATGTCGGATCACCGCAAGGTTGTGGTGGGTCCGGACGATTATATTATTATTTCAGCAAACCCCATCCCCGGCAACGAAAAGACGGTGGGGCATGTGGTCAACGAGCTGATGAAACACGGCTGTGAAGTTGTGTATGAAAAGATGTATGAAGTGCATGTGTCGGGCCATGCCTGCCAGGAGGAACTGAAGATCATGTTGGGCATTGTAAAGCCCAAGTTCTTCATTCCTGTCCATGGCGAGCAAAAGCACCTGCATAAGCACATGGTTCTGGCCAAAGGGATGGGAATCCCTGCCGACCATATCCTGATCTCTGAAATCGGCAAAGTGGTGGAACTGACTCCCAACAGCATGAAGGCAGTGGGTACTGTTCCAGCCGGCCGAGTGCTGGTGGATGGCCTTGGCGTAGGCGATGTGGGAAGCATCGTGTTGCGTGACCGTAAACATCTGGCGGAAGACGGTCTTATTGTAGTGGTGGCCTCCATCGACGCCGAGTCGGGATTTGTAGTGTCCGGGCCGGACATTGTATCCCGAGGCTTTGTGTACGTCCGGGAGTCGGAGATGCTTATGGACGATGCCAAACGTCTGGTTCGCCGCGTGCTGGAGGACTGTGCGGACAAAAACGTCCGGGAATGGGGTACGATTAAAAACAGGGTACGGGAGGATTTATCGCGCCTGCTGTACGAGCGCACCAAACGCAGTCCTATGATCCTGCCGATTATTATGGA
>OFML01001680.1_pt1 | contig 11760 bp, 7 predicted proteins | sample 1541831 | NCBI WGS metagenome assembly OFML01 (sample SAMN04209237, study PRJEB22552) | human gut metagenome | biome: gut; material: feces | host: Homo sapiens | place: USA: Oklahoma | reverse complement strand
AGATTGTCAACATCGCCCCCTTGGAGAACACCCATTATGCAGTGAACAACGAGGAAAATGTATATGTGGCCCAGCAGAGCGCACGTTACATCCGCGTGGTTCCCACTGCGGGCAACGGCGACAGCTATGCCATCAATGAGATTGAAGTGTATGGCAACCCCACCGAAGAGGAGGTAGCCGTTAACGACGATACCATCAAGGAGGACATGAGCCTCAATGATGGCTGGACCTTGGCCCGTGCGCCCGACGTCACCGCCACGGCTCAGGAGATCTCCAGCGTGGGCTTTGACGACTCCAGTTGGATTCCCGCCACAGTCCCCGGCACGGTTCTCACCAGCTATTACGAGGCTGGTCTCATCGACGACCCCTATTATTCCGATAACATGGATAAGCTGGATCAGGACTACTACAACGTGGATTACTGGTACCGCAAAGATGTAGAGATTCCGGCCGACTACGCTGGACAGCGCATGCTGTTAAACTTCGACGCCATCAACTGGCAGTCGGATATCTTCATCAACGGCCAAAAGGTGGGCATCATGCGGGGTGCCTTTGACCAGGGTGAATTCGACGTATCCCAGTACTTGGTCCCCGGCGAGACAAACACCATCGCCGTCAACGTCCACATTTATCCCACCGCAACCCAGGAGACCGATTGGACGCCCAACTTCATCTGTAGCGGCGGCTGGGACTGGATGCCTCCCATTCCGGGACGCAACATCGGCATTTATAAGGATGTTTATCTGAGCACCAAGAAGGAGGTGTCGGTGGACGCTCCCTTCGTCGTGACAGATTTACCGTTGCCCGATACCGATTCGGCCGATATCCGCGTCAGCACCGACCTTGTCAACGACAGCTCCAAGGATATCACCGGTACTCTCAAAGGCGTGATTCAGCCTGTGGGCGTGGATGACGCCGCTCCCATCACCTTTGAGAAGGAGATCACCATCCCTGCCTATACCACCTCCGCCGTAACGGTAGATCAGGAGGACTTCCCTCAGCTGCATGTGGAGGATCCGCTGCTGTGGTGGCCCAACGGCTACGGCGATCAGAACCTTTACAATATGAATCTTTCCTTTGAGATCGACGGGAAAGTATCCGACGTCCAGAACTTCAACTTTGGTATCCGGGAGTATTCTTACGATTACGCCCTGACCACCGAAGTAGAAGAGGGAGAAGAACCGTATGATATGCAGATTTCCTGCAACGGCGTGCGGATTCTGTGCAAGGGCGGCAACTGGGGTATGCCCGACGCCATGCTCAGCTGGGACGATGAGGATTACGATACTGCCGTCAAGATGCATAAGGACATGAACTTCAACATGATCCGCACCTGGCACGGCACCTCTGATTTTGAAGCCTTCTACGATGCCTGTGATAAATATGGCATCATGGTATATGAGGATTTCTGGCTCAACGGCTTCCTGACCCCCAAGGATTGCGGCTCCTTCCTGGATAACGCCGAGATCAAATTTGAACGTCTGCGCAACCGGGCCTGCATCGCCTTGTGGTGCGGCGAGAACGAAGCCACTCCGCCTTGGCCGTTGGAGGTGCTGCTTCCCGAGCTGGCTGAAAAGATGGACGATTCCCGGATGTACATCCAGCGTTCCAACAAGTCTTATAAAGACGGCGAAATCGAAATCGACAGCGAAATGAGCGGCGGCATCACCTATGCCGTCATGGATCCCTCTTGGTACTTTGAGCAGGCCAAACAGTCCTTGGGATTTGTCACCGAGATCGGCACCCCTGTGGTTCCCAATGTGGAGACTATGGAGTCCATGATGGACGAAGAGGATCTGTGGCCGGTCCGCGATCCCGACGGATCCTGGGGCAAGAAGATCAACGATATGTGGCAGTACCACGACCTGGGCGGTTCGTTGGACATCGGCAACAAGGGCGCCGAGAAGTATCTGGACGAGATCGACAAACGCTATGGCGTGGCTCAGAATGTGGAAGAATTCTGTACACTGGCCCAGATGCTCAACCTGGAGACCAACAAGGCCATGTTTGAGGCTTGGAACCAGGAGATGTGGGAAAATTCCAGCGGCCTGCTTTTGTGGATGAGCCAGTCGGCATGGCCGTCCACCGTATGGCAGACCTACGACAGCTCCTTTGACGTCAACGGCGCTTACTTCGGCTGTAAAGTGGGCAGTGAGCCCATCCACATCCAGTGGAGCGCTTTGGACAATGAGGTCAAGATCATCAACAATACCACCGGCGTCCTGAACCCCGTGGTGGCCAGCGCTTACATCTACGATATGAACGGCGTCCAGAAGGCCGACATCCACGCCACATTGGCGGCAGCTGCCAACGATGATACCTTGGCGTTTGATCTGACCGATACCTTAGAAGACGCCGCCTTTGCCGGAATCACCGACGTAAGCTTCATCAAGCTGACTTTGCGCGATATCGACGGCAATCTCCTTTCCGAGAACTTCTATTGGAGAAACAAGGACGGTTCCACCAACTATACCGCCATGAAGGAGATTCCCGAAGTGGAATTGACCGCCAGCGACTTCAGTGAAGAGACGGTGGATGGACATACCACCATGACCGTCACTTTGACAAACGATACCGATTCGGTGGCCGTCATGACCCGGCTCAAAGTGATGCAGAAGAAGAGTGCTGAACGCGTCCTGCCCACTTACTACAGCGACAACTATTTTGCCCTGTTGCCCGGTGAGAGCAAGACCGTCACCGTGGAATTCGATGAAGAAGATACCAATGGTCAGGAAGCCATTCTTCAAATGGAAGGCTTTAATACCACCGTCAAGGGAATCAACGGCGAAGCCGTCACCGAGCCTGAGCCGGAACCCACTGCCACCATCACTTCGGATAAGGCCGAATACGAGGTGGAGGAACCCATCACCATGACCATCGTCACACAAAAAGAAGTGGAACGTGTCGGCCTTTATAATGAAAACGGCAAGGGCATGGGATTAAGCAACATCACCTCCCGTCTGAATAAGGAAGGCATGAAGGAATGGACTGTCACTATGACCGTGGGCACTGCCGGCAGAGATCGTACATTTGACCTTTATCTGCGACAGAACGGCCAGTGGACCGATTCCTACGCCAATCTGGTGGTTTCGATCGGCGTGACACCGGTGGATCCTGAGGTGACACCGGCTATCTATGAGGCGTTCTTTGATGTAGATTCCGCTGTGGTCAATGAACCCTTTACAGCTAAGGTGGAAACATCCACCTCCATCGCCAAGTTGGGGATCAAGAACGAAAGAGGGAAATGGATCACCCATGAGGTGTTGGGCTATACCGACGAAGGTGATAAGAGAATATGGGAAGTCTCGCTGTCGGTAGGCAGTGTAGGAAACCGCATCTTCAGCTTCACCGGCTATGATGCCGACAATACCATGCTGGATTACACGGTGGAAGACAGCATTGTGATTCAAAAGGCAAACACCCCGTAACAGACAAATCCTGTCAAAAGACCCGGCCCCAAACGCGAGGTCGGGTCTTTTTCTTTCCGAAAAAACGCCATGACTTTTGCATCCGGATGTGTTACACTGAAGCACATTGAGGCCGGTGTAACAGTCAAAATTCAGCCGGTTGGAAGGAGAGGGATTCCATGGCGAAACAGCGTCTGGATAAACTGTTGGCCGGTCAAGGGTTTGGATCCCGGTCCCAGGTGGGAAGGATGATCCGATGCGGAGGCGTACAGGTGGATGGCGTGACGGTAAAGTCCCCATCCATCTCCTGCGATCCGGAGAAGGAGACCATAATCGTGGCAGGCGAAAGGCTTTTTTATAAACCCTTTGTAACCTTGATGATGAACAAGCCGGCAGGGGTACTTTCGGCCAGCCGGGATAACAGGGCAAAAACGGTGGTAGACCTGGTGCCGGATGCTTTAAGGCGGCGGGATTTATTTCCGGCCGGACGTTTGGATAAAGATACCACCGGACTTTTGATCCTCACCGACGACGGCCAGATGGCCCATCGGATGCTGTCCCCGAAGAAGGGAATTGAGAAGGTGTATCACGTCCGAGTAGAGGGGGCGGTGGGAAAAGAACAACAGGATCGGTTCAAGCAGGGAATCACCCTGGCCGACGGCACGGTCTGTCTGCCCGCCCGTATGGACGTATTGGAGGAAGGAGAGAAACCACTGTTGCGGGTGGTCATCATGGAGGGAAAATACCATCAGATCAAGCGGATGCTGGGAGTGCTGGAACGTCCGGTTTTGTCGCTAAAAAGGGTATCGATCGGAGGGCTTCTATTGGACGATAGTCTTAGCGAAGGACAGTGCCGGGAACTGACGGATGAAGAAGTAAAAGCCATCTGGCAAAGAAGCCCTTATCCCATCGGAGAGGATTGAGAGCGGAAGGCAAGTTGGTAAAATACCTAAGAGAGGAAGGGAAAGTTTGGGTAATTTCGGTCTAGGAAGCCGGACGTTTTTTTGATATATTTGTTGTATGAGTACGAGAATCGTGGCCAAGAGAACATGCTTTTGACCATTGGCAGGAAAGGGGATGAGTGGATGTCAAAGCTTATGCTTCATAATCTCCACAAGACCTTCTCAGATGGGACCATAGCAGTACGCAATCTCAGCTTAAAGGCCGATGAAAAGAGGATCACAGTGTTAGCAGGGCCGGCCGGCAGCGGGAAATCGTCGATTTTCCGATTGATCATGGGAGCAGACCGGCCCGATCAAGGGACGGTGACCCTGGATGATAAATCCATTGTGTACGGCCAGGATCCGGGCTACAACGCGATCATGATATCGGAGAACTATACTTTGTACCCTCGCATGACGGTGGCTCAGAATATGGCGTTTGGCCTCAAAATAGAACATATGGACAAAGAGGGAATACAAAATCGAGTTACCCAAGCGGCATCCCTTTTAGGGATCGAGGACATTTTGGCCAACCGGGCGGAAGAACTGAGTAATGTTGAGAAATTCTGGGTAGTGATGGGCCGCGCAGTATGCCGTCAACCGGCAGTGTATTTGTTGGACGATCCGCTTCGGTCGCTCAATCCGGACGATCAGTTGTCGGTATGCCGGCAGATATCGGCCGTTCAAAAGAAGCTGGGGACGGTTGTACTGTTCGCCACCCGGGATTGCCGGCAGGCCCAAGCGCTGGAAGGAAATGTGGTGGTGCTGCGGGACGGCGGGATAGCTCAATCGGGAACTGCTGAGGATATCTCTCAAAATCCGCACAATATGTTTGTAGCCAGTTTTTTCAGCAGCCCGCCGCTTAATTTGGTGGACGTCCTGCCCCACATTGTGGATGGAGAACTTTATTTTCTCATCGATCACAAAGGACGCCCACAGGGCAATTATGCCGTATCCATACGAGCGGAAGAATATTTCTCCAAGGATCTGGCACAGGAAGGCAGGGAATTGACGGTAGGGATCCGCCCAGATGGAATCCGCATGGACCGGGAGAGTTTGAACCGGTACGCCGACTGTGTGATGGAGGCCACGGTAGAAGAGGTGGAGCGGACACCTTGGTATTGCCTTATCTTGTTGGACCTGGATGGGCATAAGCTGGTGATGAAAGCGGCTGCATCCTGTGGCGGTTTAGAGGAGGGGGATGTGATCCCGGTAGCGCTTTTACCGGACCGTATGCTGCTGTTTGACAAATTGTCCGGCAAGACCCTCTTGAGCGGGAGAGATTCATAAAGGAAACGGAAGTCTTTTCAACGTGATTTTGAAAAAATAGAAGCAATGACAAAGCGATCTATTAAATATAGGTCGCTTTTTGTTTTGCTGTCAAAAAGCCCATGGCTGCATTTCTTGACAAATGAAAGAAGGATGCGATATAATTACGGTATAATTAGCAGTTGCTAACTTAAGCATGGTCTAGAGTTCTAAAAAACCAAGGTCTTATTGCGTCTATTTTGTTAGCTATCTCTAACTAAACGCCGCCCATGCCTTGTTGCATAGCGGCGTGTATTCTGCGTTTTTATGGGGCAAGGCGGATCGCATGAGAGACAAGTTTTGCAGTCGGCGCAGGAAGTAAAATTCAGAGTGAAGGCGGACGAAACGATGATGATTAACAAACGGCTGATTGGAACGGTCAGCAAAAGCAAAAAGTACATCGCAGGCAATGTGACGCTGCAGTGGTGTTCTCTGGCGGCCAATATCGTCATAATGTTTTGCATCACCGGGCTGCTGGAAGGGTTATACATAGGAACAGTGGATTCCAACAGTATTCTGTTATCTGCAGGCGTATTGTTGGCGGCGCTCATTGTCCGGTACCTATGCGCCACAGGAGCTTCCCGGATGGGATATCTTTCCTCCAAGGAGGTCAAAAAAACGCTGCGGGAAAAGATTTATCAGAAATTGCTGCGGCTCGGAGCCTCTTATCAGGAGCAGGTGAAGACGTCTGAAGTGGTGCAGGTGGCCGTGGAAGGCGTGGATCAGCTGGAAACCTATTTTGGCGCCTACCTGCCTCAGTTTTTTTACAGCATGCTGGCGCCCATCATCCTGTTTGCCATTCTGAGCTTTATCAATTTCCCTTCGGCCATTGTGCTGCTTTTGTGTGTGCCGTTGATTCCTGCGGCCATTGCGGCTGTTCAGACGTGGGCAAAGAAGCTGCTGTCCAAATACTGGGATCAGTACACTGCCTTGGGAGATTCCTTTTTGGAAAATCTACAGGGCCTTACTACACTGAAAATCTATCAAGCCGACGCCTTCAAACAGGAGGAGATGGGGAAAGAAGCCGAAAACTTCCGGAAAATCACCATGAAGGTTTTGACCATGCAGCTCAATTCCATCACCATTATGGATCTTGTGGCCTATGGAGGAGCGGCATTGGGCGTCATCATGGCGGTGACGCAGTACAGCGCCGGCCATGTGACATTGGGCGGCTGTCTTTTGATCATCCTGTTGTCGGCCGACTTTTTCATTCCCATGCGTCAGCTGGGCAGCTTTTTCCACATCGCCATGAACGGCATGGCGGCCAGTGACAAGATCTTCAGGCTGTTGGATCTGCCGGAAGACCGGCCGGAAGATGCCCAAAGCGTCCCGGAAAAAGGCGACATCGTCTGTACCGGCCTGCGTTTTTCCTACGAGGCCGACCGAGAAATTTTACACGGCATCGATCTGCGGTTCCCACAGGGCAGCTTTACCGCTCTGGTAGGGGAGAGCGGATGCGGCAAATCCACAGTGGCAGCCATCCTGATGGGGCGGAATCGAAAATACACAGGATCGGTTTCCATCGGCGGGGTGGAGCTGACCCAGCTGGAGGAGAGCAGTCTGATGCGCCACATCACCTACATCAGCCACAACAGCTATCTATTCAAAGGGACGGTGGCCGACAATGTGCGCATGGGAAAACCTGACGCTTCGGACCAGCAGCTTTGGGAGGTTCTGACAAGGACAAAATTAGCCGATTTCCTGCGAAGCGAACAGGGCCTCGACACCATGTTGCAGGAGAACGGTTCCAATCTGTCGGGCGGCCAACGTCAACGTCTGGCCCTGGCCCGGGCGCTGCTCCACGACAGCCCGGTTTATATCTTCGACGAAGCCACTTCCAACATCGATGTGGAGAGTGAAAACGATATCATGGACCAGATCCAAGAGCTGGCCAAAACCAAGACAGTGATTCTCATCTCACATCGCCTTGCCAATGTGGTAAAGGCCGGTCAGATCTATGTGCTGGACAGCGGCCAAGTGACGGAGCACGGGACGCATGCGGAACTGGTGGAGAAAAAGGGCGTCTACGAAAGCCTGTGGACAGCCCAACAGAATTTAGAAAACTATCGAAAGGACGGTGAGCCGGCATGAAGAAGCGAAGCAATTTTTCCGTGATGGCCCAGCTCATCGGACTGGTAAAGCCCTTGACCGGATTTATGATCCTGGCCATTGTCATGGGCCTGATCGGGCATCTCTGCGCCTCCTTCATCACCATTTTCGGCGGATATGCCGTGTTGGGCATTTTGGGATTTTCAGTACCTTTCTCCATGACGGCGGCCTTTATTTTGATGGGGGTGTTCGCCTTAGTGCGGGGCGTCTTGCGCTATGCGGAACAGGCCTGCAACCATTTCATTGCCTTTAAGCTGCTGGCCCTCATCCGGGATAAGGTGTTCAAAGCTCTGCGCAGGCTGTGCCCGGCCAAGCTGGAGGGCAGGGACAAAGGCAATCTGATCTCGGTCATCACGTCGGACATCGAGCTGCTGGAGGTCTTTTACGCCCATACCATTTCACCGGCGGCCATTGCCTTTTTGTTTACCATCCTGTTATGCCTGTTCATCGGCAGCTACCATTGGGTGTTGGGACTGGTGGCCTTGGCGGCTTACGTCACGGTGGGACTGATCGTCCCAGTGGTGATCTCCAAGAAAAGCGGCGATCTGGGTATGAAGTTCCGAGCCAAGTCAGGGGAACTGAGCAGCTTTGTGCTGGACAGCCTGCGGGGACTATCCGAGACCATCCAGTACGGCAGAGGCAAGCAACGTCTTACCGACATGAACGAGAAAACAGATCAGCTCTCCGCCGACGAGGAGCGGATGAAGAAAACCACTGGACAAAACATTTCCATCACCAATACCATCATCCTGCTGTTTGATCTCGCCATGCTGCTCGTCAGCGCGCTTTTGTATCAGAATGGAGCCGTCGGATTTGACGGGGTTCTCATTCCCGTCATCGCCATGATGAGCTCCTTCGGCCCGGTGGTGGCTCTGGCCAATCTGGGAAGTACATTGCAAAACACCTTTGCCGCCGGCAACCGTGTGCTGGATCTCCTGGAGGAATCCCCGGTGGTGGAGGACATCTCCGGACAGCCCCATGTGGACTTTTCAGGGGCATCGGCGAAAAATGTCACCTTCTCCTATGGGGCAGAGACCATTCTCGCAGACGTTTCGGTGGAGATTCCCAAAAATACAGTGGTGGGTATCGTAGGCCGAAGCGGAAGCGGCAAATCCACACTGCTGAAGCTATTCATGCGGTTCTGGGAAGTACAGAAGGGTGAAGTACAGATCTCCGGCGCGCCGATTCACCAGATCAATACCACCAATCTCCGGGAACTGGAAAGCTTTGTCACCCAGGAGACCCACTTGTTCCATGACAGCATCAAAAACAATCTCCGCATCGCCAAGCTGGACGCCACTCAGGAAGAGCTGGAGGAAGCCTGTAAAAAGGCTTCGGTTCACGAATTCATCATGAGCCTGCCCCAGGGATACGATACGCCGGTGGGCGAACTGGGCGATACCCTGTCGGGAGGAGAGCGGCAGAGGATGGGACTGGCAAGAGCCTTCCTTCACGATGCGCCGTTGATGCTGCTGGACGAGCCCACCAGCAATTTGGACAGCCTCAATGAAGCGGTCATTTTGAAATCCCTTGGGGAACAGCGGGAAGGAAAGACCGTCTTACTGGTTTCCCACCGCCAGTCCACCATGCGCATCGCCGACACGGTTTATTCGGTAGAGAGGGGGAGAATGAGCTGATGAAAACGGTGGAGGATAAGCGAGAACGGGAAAAGGTATTGGTTTCCCAGATGATCGCCATCTATTGCCGGAAGAAGCATCACAGCAAAGGAGAGCTTTGTCCCGAATGCGCCAAGCTGGACGCTTACGCGAGAAACAAAAGCGACAGATGTCCGTTTATGGAGAGCAAGACCTTTTGTTCCAACTGTAAGGTACATTGTTATCAGCCGGAGATGCGTGAAAAGATCCGGGAGGTCATGCGGTTTTCAGGGCCGAGGATGATGTTCCATCATCCGATCGTGGCTGTCCGGCACGTGATAGAGAGCAACAAAGAAAAACGAAGGATGGTGAATGGACGTGAAAGTTAAGAAGATTCTGTACATCATTTTAGGATGCATCGGCGTAGGATTGGGCGCCGTCGGAGCGGTACTCCCGTTGCTTCCGGCCTTTCCGTTTTTATTGCTGGCGGCCTTCAGCTTTGCCAAGAGTTCGAAGAGGCTGCACAGCTGGTTTATCTCTACCAAACTTTATAAAAACAATCTGGAGAGTTATGTCAAAGGCCGCGGCATGACGTGGAAGACAAAAATCCGCATCATGGTGATCGTCACATTGACCATGTCGGTGGGCTTTATCATGATGAGCAGAATCCCAGTTGGAAGAATCATCTTAGCTTGCGTGTGGGTATTCCACGTCCTTTATTTTGTGTTCAAGGTTAAGACCATCCATAAGGGGGATGAAAAAGGGGAATATTCCCATTGCCGGGTGCTGAAGATTGAGGGGATGCATTGTGAGCAGTGCGCCAAGCGTCTGGAATGCGCATTTCACGAACATGAGTACATGAAGGCAAAGGTGGATTTCCCATCTCAGACCGCTACGGTTTATCTAAAGCAGCCGGTGGACAATGGGTTTCTGATCCAGATCGTGAAGCAGGCGGGCTATCATGCGGATCAGGTATGCTAGGTAGGATAAGGGATGTTCCGGTGCGGCCCGGTAAGAGAATAAAAAGAGCAGTGAGGATAAAAATCCTCACTGCTCTTTTGGCATTATAGGGAACGATGGGAGCCTGGATCCGAAGTTAAGAGATGAAAATCAGCTCGGCGGCCTAGATCAAATTGGACCTTTTCAGAAGAGGCCATCAGATGATTGAGATCCACACACTGCACCCGCTGATTTTCATAGCTTGTAAAGTAAAACCGCAGGGATTCCGCACACATGACCGAAGTATAAATTGTATAATCGTAGGGGACGATCTCCTTATCATATTCCGTAATATGGCCCTGTTCCGATACCCGGATCATACCCAATGGAAAAGCTACGTTCTGGAAGAGATGAAGCATATTGGTGACCCCTTGTTGTTCATCCTTTCCCTTTACGCCGAATTTCTTGAGAAAAGCCAACCGGATAAAGCGGGAGGGGGAACTCCAATCCCCAGGCAATCCCAAAGCGCCGTTTCCGGAGAAACACTGTTCCAAACGATCGCCTTCCAGTTCCAGCGTATCGTAGTCCAAGTCCCGGACCCCGACGTAATTGAGCAGATTGAGCCGGTGCCAGGAATAACTGGGACTGTTTGTCATAACACCGATGGTATTTCGGTAAATCTTGACGCCGTCCTTGTCCGGTTCAATGACAATGGATTCCCCGGACCGGTCGCTGAAGGACCAATGGATGGTGGGTACCGTGCCAAACATCGGAATGGCCATCAACGTGACGTCCTTTTCCACCATGGCTGCAACTTCATCCACGGTTGCACACTGGGCCAGAAAATGGAAGACGGCAAAAGGCGGTTGGAGTTTTGTCGTGCCGGGACGAGCTTTGTCTTCAAAATGGGAGAAGTTCCGGTAGTAAAGCTGACCGCCCATTAAACCCTTCTCGTTGATCCCCTCGTACAAGACAGGCGTGGAGGGAACCAGGAGAAAACCTGTTCCCACCGCGGCATAAGCCGATGTATGGCGGGTTTCCTCCGCGAGATTGTGTTCCACACTGGTTCCGCAGGTATAGTACTCCGTCCCGGATGGGATATAGGATATTTTACTGCCCTCGGCCAATCGGTTGAAGTCAAAATTTCTTCCCCAAAGATGCTTTTGATCCTGTGTACTCCAGCTGAGGGCACTGCATCCAGCTTGCATATCGAAAAGCTGCTGTTTCAGTGAATTGTTCATAGAACGGTTCCTCCCTGTAGGTTGATGATTGTGATGAAAAACCTGAACCTTGCTATTCTGATTATTGGCAAAAGATTGGGACTTATTACAGATTTCGTAAAATGAGTACCGATTGCTATGCGCAGGCGCAAAAGAAAACACACCTCACCAAAGTGAGGTGTGCGACATGGGAGCGGCAACTCGCCGCTGGTACGCCCGATGCGATTCGAACGCACGACCT
>OFML01001678.1_pt1 | contig 11762 bp, 10 predicted proteins | sample 1541831 | NCBI WGS metagenome assembly OFML01 (sample SAMN04209237, study PRJEB22552) | human gut metagenome | biome: gut; material: feces | host: Homo sapiens | place: USA: Oklahoma | reverse complement strand
AAACGTGCGCGCCGTCCGCCCAAGGCGGACGGCGCGTGCGCTGCAGTCAGGCCGCTAACCCCTTTGTCAAAAAAGGAATACTTTTTTGACAGACTCAACAGCCGCCATCCTCACGGGATGGCGGCTGTTTTCGTTTTGGCTTATTTGCGCTTTTTCTTCTTGTTCCTGTCGTCGGCCAGCGCCGCGTCGGATCGGCCGGTCTCCCGCTTGGTCTCGCCGCCGCCGACATGTTCGACGATCAGCATCACCGCGCCGAGCACGATGGGCAGCAGGTAGCCGATGCACATCGTGGCGCTGCTGAACATGTCGCCGCGCACGATGCCGACGACGATGCTGATGACGCCGAGGATCACAAGGAAGATACCCATGAACTTGGTTCTGGACATGGCAGACACTCCTTTTCGGTTGGATCGGCGCGCGTTACAGCGCGCGGTACTGCATGAGGATGGTCGCGACTTCCGCGCGCGTGGCGTTGCCCTGCGGATTCAGATAGAGTTTTCCGGCGCTCGGACTGCCGTTGATGACCTTGTATGCGACGGCCCATTTCATGTCGTCCAGGGCCCAGTCAGACACGCTGGCACTGTCGGCAAAGCCGGTCAACTCGGCGGCTGCCTCCGTCTTGTCGGGTGAAAATTTTGCGGTGTAGCGGCTGAAGATGGCCACGATCTGCTCACGCGTGATGTTCTCCTGCGGGGCAAACGTCGTCTCGCTCATGCCGGCGACGATACCGTTCTGGCTTGCCCAGAGCACGGCGTCATGGTACCACGTGCCGGATGCAACGTCCGTAAACGGCATCTTGCCGCTCACGCTCGGACTGCCGGCCAGCCGGTGCAGCACAGCCACAAGCATGGCGCGCGTCATGGGGGCACCGGGGCTGAACTCCGTCTCGGACATGCCGACCATAAGCTCGTCCCGGAAGGCCTCGAGCACCGCGTCAAAATACCATGCGCCGGCCTTCACATCCTCGAACGGAGTCTTGGGCAGCTTGCTCAGATCAAGCGCGAACTCGACCGTGAGCGACACGGCGCTGCTGCCGGTGCTGTAGGTATAGCTGGGGGTCTCGACGGCGGCACTGTAGCGTGCGATGCCGGTCTCTTTGTCGTATGCCGCACCCTTGACTTCGGTGATGCTGCCGATGTGCTCCTTGCCGACGATCTGGCTGAGGTCGAACAGTCCAACACCGTTTTCCGTGCCGCTGAGCGTGTAGCTGCCGGGGAGCTTCTGCACGTGGCCGGTGTCGGTCTCGGCGTCCTTGATGGGCAGACCGGTCAGATCGAGCGTGGCGAGCCGGTTGCCGCCGCAGTAGATCTCGCTCAGGTGTGTGTTTTTCGACACGTCAAGCGCGGTGAGCTCGTTGTTTTCGCAGTTGAGCGCCACGAGCTGCGTGAAGTGCTCGATGCCGGTCAGATCGGCGATGCCGAGACCGCTGCAGTTGAGCTCCGACACGCGGCGCGTTTCAAGCGTCGAGAGCAGGCTGTCGCCGTTGCCGTCAACGGTCTCGGCAAGCAGGGCACGGAAGGCCTCGTCCGGGAAGTTTTTCTCGTCGAGTGTAACGCCGCGCGTCAGATTCTGCATCTCAAAGTACACGCTCATGGCGGGCAGACCCTTGCGCCCTGTGTCGTAGCTGTAGGTGAAGTAGTCCGGCGTCTTGGCAAACTCCGCCTCGCCGGTCTGCTTGTCATAGTTTGCGTCGAGCACGCGCGTGATGCTGCCGAGGTTATCCTTGCCGACGATGACGTCGAAGTACACGGTGCACTTGCCGCCGTCCGTGACCGCACCGGTCTGCTCCGGCAGATACTGCGGGCTGAGGATCGGATTTTCGGTCTTGCCGTCGCCCTGCGCGGTGGCGTTGAGGGCGGTGCAGCCCGAGAGGTCAAGCGCGGCGAGCGCGTTGTCGCTGCAGTCGAGCGATTCGAGCGCGGTGCAGCCCGTGAGGTCGAGCTTCGTCAGGGCGTTGAGGCTGCACGTGAGCACCTTGAGCTCCTTGTGCCCGCTCAGGTCGAGCGCGGTCAGGCGGTTGGCGCTGCACTCGAGCGTGGTCAGCTTCTCTGCGGCGGACACGTCGAGCGCCGTGAGCGCGTTATACGAGCACGCGACGGTTTTCAGCGCGCTGCAGCCCGTGAGGTCGAGCGCCGTGAGCGCGCAGCTCGAGGCGTCAAGCTGCGTGAGCGCGCTGCAGCCGGCGAGCTTCAGGCTCTGCAGCTTGCCGCAGCCGGACACGTCGAGCTTTTCGAGCTTGGTCATGCCGCTCAGGTCGAGCGTTGCGATCTGGTTGTTGCACGCAATCAGTTCGTGCAGATTCGTGAAGTGCTCGATACCGGTCATGTCAGCGACCTTTATGATCTTCATTTCAAATAGGTCGATGCACTGTACGGCCTCGCACTCGGCCGCCGAGAGCTTGTTGTCCTTGTTCGTGTCGCAGTAGTCGGTCACGTACGTGCGCAGCGCCTGATCCGGGAAGTGCTCGGCATCGACCGGGATCTCGCCCGCGGCCATCGCCGGAACGCCCAGCGCCAGCAGCATCATGACCGCCAGCAGCAGACACAGCGTCTTTTTGAGATGTTTCATCGCAGTTCCTCCTGTAAAAGATTCCAGAACGTGGGACTTGTGAATGTTTCTATTGTAGCAGGTCTTGCGCCGCGGGTCAATCTCCGGCTGCGGCGCGGCGGGCATGTATGGCGTGCTCGGTCACGAGCAGCATGGCGGCCATGCCGAGGTAACCGTAGACCGGGTAGACAGTGCCGATCAGATCGCCGAAGCCAAACAGACTTCCGGCAAAGGCGGCGGCTGTGAGCACGAGCAGCACGAGCGTGCGGTGGGCCGACAGCCACGCGGATTTCTGCCCGGTATAGGTCAGCACGGCCACGAGCGAGGAGACGCTCGTGCCGAACATACCGAAAAAGAGCAGTACGGCGTACACGATGCCGGCCGCACCGAGCCGGCACGCGAGATCGAGCATGGGCAGGGGCGCCGCGATGCTCTCCGGGCTCGTCGCCAGTGCGCACAGCACGCCGAGCGCCACCGCGAGCAGCAGCGCGCAGCCGATCAGCGTGCCCCAGACGGCGGTGCTGCGTTTTTTCAGGTCCTGCGTTATCGGAGCGAGGACGCCGACCGTGGCGAAGAAATTGTAGGCCGCATAGTTCACGGCGCTTGTGACCCAGCTGCCGAGCATGGGGTTCGTGCTCCCGCCGGCGAAGGCTGCGGCGGTCAGCCCGGTGTGGTGTATCCGGATGCCCGCGATGATGAGTGCCGCGACGATCATGCACGGGACGGCCACGGTGAACACCGTCACCATACCGCCGACACCGAAATATGCCGCCGCCGCGATGAGCACGCACACGATCGCCGAGCCCAGCCACACCGGCAGGCCGAGCATCTGGCTGCCGAGCGCGCCGATGCCGGCCGCCATGATGCACACGACGCCGAACAGCAGCGCCGCCGTCAGCACGCCGACAAGTGTGCGCAGCCACGGAATGTCCGCGCGCACGATCAGCGCGTCCATTGCCCGGATGCCGGTGCGCGCGCTCAGCCGCAGCAGCAGCACACCCGTGCCGCCGAGCAGCGCGATCGCAAGCACAAGCCCCAGAAGGCCGTGCGCGCCGAACGCGCCGAAATACTGCCACAGTTCCTGTCCGGACACATACCCCGCGCCGAGAAAGCACCCGGCAAAGGTCAGACCCAGCCGCAGAGCACCGATTTTCCGCTGCATACCATATTCCCCCCGATGACAACTGCCAAGATAGATGACACAGAGTATAGCATATTTTGCGTGCAGTTCCAAGATGCGGCGGCGTGAAATTGACAAATTTCCGCCCACGGCCTATAATGGCTCAGACCCTTTGAGATATGGAGGAACGAGGAGTATGCATCAACCCTGCCTGGTCATCATGGCCGCCGGCATGGGCAGCCGCTTCGGAGGCCCGAAGCAGACGACGCCCGTGGATGAGTACGGCCATTTTCTGCTGCACTATTCGCTCTTTGACGCCTACCGCGCGGGCTTCCGCAAGGTCGTGTTCGTCGTCAAGGAGGAGACCGCCGAGGAGTTTCGTGAGAGCGTCGGCCCGGCCGTGGCTGCGGCGTTCGACGTGCGCTATGCCTATCAGAAGCTCGACACACTGCCGGAGGGCTACACCGTGCCCGACGGCCGCACGAAGCCGTGGGGCACCGCTCACGCCGTGCTGTGCGCCGCGCCCGAGATCGACGGGCCGTTTGCCGTCATCAATTCCGACGACTATTACGGCATCGAGGCCTACCGCCTGCTGTATGATTTTTTGGCTGTGCCGCGCCCCGAGCGGTCGTATGCCATGGTGGGCTTCCGCCTGCGCAACACCGTCACGGCAAACGGCAGCGTGTCGCGCGGTGTCTGCACGGAGCGCGGCGGCATGCTCGAGAGCATCACGGAGCGCACGCACATCGAGCAGCGCGGTGCGGACGCTGCCTACACCGAGGACGGCGAGCATTTCATCGACCTGCCGGGCGATACGACGGTGTCCATGAATTTCTGGGGCTTTTCGCCGCTGTACCTGCGCGAGCTTGCGCAGCGCTTCCCGGCGTTTCTGGATGAGAACCTGCCGCGCAACCCGCTCAAGTGCGAGTATTTCGTGCCGTCGATCGTCGACGCGCAGCTGCACGCCGGCACGGCGGACGTGACCATGCTGCACACGGACGATGCGTGGCACGGCGTGACGTATCACGATGACCTGCCGGACGTGGTCGCGGCGCTGCGCGCGCTGCGCGATGCGGGCAAGTATCCGGACAACATCTGGTAAATCTCGATTTGCGCCTGTGGGGTTTCCCACAGGCGCTTTGCCTTTCAAAAAAGTATTACTTTTTTGAAAAGAGGTTTGCGGCCTGACTGCAGCGCACGCGCTGTCCGCCAGAGACGAACAGCGCGCACGTTTGCAGGCCGAGCGGTATTTTCTCCGCCGCACATGTCGCCGGAGAAAATGATTCCACTTTCTTTCGCCGCTCCGGCAGCGAAAGGCTACGAGGTTTTGTGAACTGTTGCGCCTGTGGGGTTTCCCACGGGCGCTTTTTTTGGTATACTGTTTTTATTCTTGCATTTTGACGAGGTGCTTATGAAGCAACTGGTTTTGGGGATCCTGGCGCACGTGGACGCCGGGAAGACGACGCTGTCCGAGGCGCTGCTCTACCGCACGGGCGCGATCCGCGACCTCGGCCGCGTCGACCATAAAAACGCGCACATGGACACGCACGCGCTCGAGCGTGCGCGCGGCATCACGATCTTTTCGCGGCAGGCGCGCATGACGCTCGGCGACACGGCGGTCACACTGCTCGACACACCGGGGCACGTGGACTTTTCCGCCGAGATGGAGCGCACGCTGCAGGTGCTCGATTATGCGGTGCTCGTCATCAGCGGCACGGACGGCGTGCAGGCGCACACGCAGACACTCTGGCAGCTGCTGCGGCGCTACCGTGTGCCGGTGTTCGTGTTCGTGACGAAGATGGATCTGCCGGGTGCGGAGCGTGCGGCGCTGATGGACGACCTGCGCGCACACCTGAGCGGTGTGTGCGTGGACTTTACAGACCCTGATCCGGAGCAGATCGCCCTGTGTGATGAAGCGGCGCTCGAGCAGTATCTCGACACCGGCGCGCTGCCGGACGAGACCGTGCGCGCGCTCATCCGCGGGCGGAAGCTCTTTCCGTGCCTGTTCGGCTCGGGCCTGAAGCTCACGGGCATAGATGAGCTGCTCGCGGCGCTCACGCGCTACGCTGCGCCGCCGGATTACCCGGCGGAATTCGGCGCGCGGGTCTATAAAATCATGCGCGACGCGCAGGGCAATCGCCTCACGTGTCTGAAGGTGACGGGCGGGCAGCTGCGCGTGCGCGCGCCGCTGACGTATCTTCCGCGCGGCGCGGACACGCCCGTGCAGGAGAAGGTGAACGCCATCCGGCTCTACTCGGGAGAAAAATTTGAGACGGCGGAGACAGTCTCTGCGGGCGGCGTGTGTGCCGTGCAGGGACTCACGCAGACGTATCCGGGGCAGGGGCTCGGCAGCGCAGCCGCTTCCATGCCGCCGTCACTCGAGCCGGTGCTGACGTACCGCATCGGTCTGCCGCCGGATGTGGATGCGCGCGCGTTTTTGCCGCGCCTTCGTGAGCTTGAGGAGGAAGACCCGCAGCTGCACATCGTCTGGGACGAGGCACTGCGCGAGATTCACGTCCAGCTCATGGGCACGGTGCAGATCGAGGTGCTCAAAAGCCTCATCCGTGAGCGGTTCGATGTGGACGTGCAGGTCGATTCCGGCCGCATCCTGTATCAGGAGACGATCGCGGCGCCGGTCGAGGGCGTGGGACATTTCGAGCCGCTGCGCCACTATGCCGAGGTGCACCTGCTGCTCGAGCCCGCCGAGCGCGGCACGGGGCTGACGTTTGACACCTCCTGCAGCGAGGACGTGCTCGACCGGAACTGGCAGCGCCTGATCCTCACGCATCTGGCCGAAAAGTGCCACCGCGGCGTGCTCACCGGCGCGCCGCTGACGGATGTGAAGATCACGCTGCTCGCCGGGCGTGCGCATGTCAAGCACACCGAGGGCGGCGATTTCCGGCAGGCGACGTGGCGCGCCGTGCGGCAGGGGCTCATGCAGGCCGAGAGCGTTCTGCTTGAGCCGTACTATGCCTTTCGTATCGAGGTGCCGGCCGAACAGATCGGCCGCGCGATCAGCGATGTGCGCCTCATGTGCGGCACGTTTTCCTCGCCCGAGACGCACGGCGACATGGCTGTGCTCACGGGCCGCGCGCCGGTGAGCACGATGCGCGATTATCCCGCCGAGGTCGCGGCGTACACGCGCGGGCGCGGACGCATCTCGTGTACCGTCGCGGGCTACGATACCTGCCACAACGCGCAGGAAGTCATTGCAGAGAGCGGCTACGAGCCCACGCGCGATCCCGACAACACGCCCGACAGCGTCTTCTGCGCCCACGGTGCGGGCACGGTCATCCCGTGGGACCGTGTGCGTGAGTATATGCATCTCGACACCGGCTTCGGCAAGGAGCAGCCCGCACCCGAGGATACGCCGCGGATGTTCCGCCGCCGGTTTGATCTCGACGACCGCGAGCTTGAGCAGATCCTGCAGCGCGAGTTCGGTCCTATCCGCCGCGCGCAGTATGCAGCCCCCGTGCGCAACGCCGCGCCCGGCGCGGACGATGCCGGGCGCGCGGAGCTGTTCCACCCCCGACGCGAGCGCGTGATCGTGGACGGCTACAATGTCATCTTCGCGTGGGACGAGCTGCGTGCCCTTGCCGACAGCGGTCATATCGACGCCGCGCGCGAGCGGCTTATGGACGCGCTGAGCAACTACGCCGCCTTCACGCGCCGCGAGGTCGTGGTCGTGTTCGACGGTTACCGTGTCCCCGGCGGTCAGGGCGAGAAGTTCGACCGCAGCGGTCTGCACGTGGTCTTTACGCGGCAGGGCGAGACGGCGGATGCCTATATGGAAAAGCTGGCCGACGAGATCGGAAAAAACGACTCCGTGCGCGTCGTCACGTCCGACGCGCTCATCCAGCTCACGGCGCTGCGCGCGGGTGTGCTGCGCATGAGCGCACGCGAGTTCCGGCAGGAGCTGGCGCAGGTGGCGCAGCAGCTCGAGGCCGCCATCCGCGACCTGAACGGGAGGTGAGGGCAGTGGAGGAAGACCTTCTGCGGCGTGCAGCCGATCTGGCTGAGCGCTGCGAGCGCACGGCGTCGGTCACGTCCACGGCGTTTCTGACCCCGGCGGAGCAGTATGCGCTCACGAACTGGGCGCGTCACCGTGACTGCACGCTCGTGCTGCACGGCGGCGCGGAGGGGTGCGAGCGGCAGGTGGCGTTTTTCCTGCCGTTTTACCTCACACCGGCGGACTTTGACCCCGCGGAGCATCTGCGCGCGGTGCAGTTTTCGGCGCCCTTCGCCGCGCCCGGTCACCGGGACTATCTCGGCGCGATCCTCGGTCTCGGCATCCGGCGCGAATGGGTCGGCGACATTCTCGTGCAGGCGCACGGTGCGTTCGTGTTCTGCCTGCCGAGCGTGGAGCCGGAGCTGCGCACGCTCGAACAGGTCGGCCGCGCGGGCGTGAAGGCGACGGCAGTGCCGCTGTCCGCAGTGCCCGTGCCGGAGCGCAAGGTGCGCCCCGTGACGTTCACGGTGCAGTCGGCGCGGCTGGATGCCGTCGTGAGCGGGATGTTTCGCCTCTCGCGCACGAGCGCCGCGGCGCAGATCCGCGCGGGCGCGGTGCACCTCAACTATGCCGAGTGCCTGCGTCCGGATGCGCCGGTCGCTGCGGGCGACGTGCTGTCGCTGCGCGGCGCGGGCAAGGGCGCGGTCACGGAGGTCGGCGGTGTGTCACGCAAGGGACGGCAGTTTGTGACGGCGGAGCTCTGGCAGTGAGCGCACAAATGTAAAAACCGCCGCACCGGTGCTTCGGTGCGGCGGGATATAAAAAATCTCCGGAGTCTGACTCCGGAGATTTTTGTCGGGTTGTCTTGTCTTACTCGGCGATCGGCTCGGCGACCGGAGCGGCAGCAGCGGCGGCCTGATCGGCAACAGCCTTCTGCGAACGCTTGTAAGCGCCGGAGACGACACACGCGATGATCGCAAACAGGATCGCAACGATGGCCAGGATGACGATCGCGACGAACTGGGTGTGACCCGTGAACTCGTAGGTGACAGGGTCGGGAGCCTTGCCGTAGCGGCAGGCGAACGTGTAGCCGGTGTAGCCGGTGAGCATGCCGATGATGTTGCCGGCGACGGCGATGACGGCAGAGATGATGCCGCAGACGGAGGCGGTCACGATCTTGCCCTTGCTGATGCGGATCACGGACAGGATGCCGAACAGGCCGGCGATGAGGCCGAGCACGGAGGCGAGGAGCATCGCGGCGACGACGCCGAGTCTGCTCATGACTTCCTTCGTGACGGCAGCGGTCTGGTAGACCTCGATGTAGTCCTTACCGGCCTGACCAACGGCGCGGCAGTTGTCGAGGTTCAGGTACTGGCAGCCGTTGACGACGCGGACTTCACCGTTGTCGTCGAGCTCCCAGATGGAGAAGTTGTCGCCGTAGCGCTCTTTGAGGATGTCGGCAACGCTCGGGCACATTTTCTTGTCGCCATTGCCTTCGTTGTTCATGTAAGCGGGCTGAGTCATCAGGAGCTCACAGCCGGCAGCGACCTGCGCGCATCCTTCCTCAAAGGTGTTGAGCTGCTTCTTGCCGTCGGCGAGCTGGTTGCCGCCGTCCGCGAGCGCGTTTTCGCCCTGCGCGAGCTGCTTCTCAGCGTCTCTGAGCTGAGCCTCGCCTGCGGCGATGGCCTTCTCGGCCTCGGCCAGCTGGACCAGACCGTCTTCATACTGCTTGAGCTGGGCCTTGCCGTCCGCGACCATCTTCTGGATGTAAGCCGGCAGGTCAGTCACGTCGGCCGGGATATCCAGACCCTGCTTGGCCGCGATCGGACGCACGATGGAGACGAACCACGCCTGCGCGTTCGAGAAGCCGGCGAGGTTTGCGATGGTGCCGTCGCGGAACTCGACATACTGGTTAACGTAGGGCATCAGAGGCTCGATCTTGGCGAGGGTAGCCTTGCCTTCATTGTAGGCTGCGGTGTTGTCCTCGATCTGCTTCTTGCCGGCGGCGTACTGGGCCTTGCCTTCCTCAAGCTGCTTCTTGCCGGCGTAGTAGGCGGCGTAGCCTGCGGAGAGCTGAGTCTTGCCTTCGGAGTAGGAGATCAGGCCGGCGGTGTAGGTGTCCACGCCGGCGAGGTACGTGCCCTCGTTCTCCTGCAGCTTGTCAAGACCAACGTTGAGTTCTTGGATGGCGTCCAGACCCTCTTCGGCGTCCTTTTCCTTGTACTCTTTGACATTCATGATGTCGCTGAAGCTGCTCACTCCGGCGAACAGGCCGAAGATACTCGCAGCGATCAGGCAGACGCTGATGATGGTGAGTAATACTTTTTTCATATCGTTCCTCCACTCATTTAAGCAAATTTCAGTCTAATACCGAACGCTTAGCATAAACTATATCTTAAATTTCACAAAATCGCAAGAGAAACAGAATATTTCTTTTACAAGCGCCAAAAAACCGTCTTTTTGCAACAAATATGAAAGGAATTGTTGTGCAGAATTTCCGTTTTCTTCGTTTGCGATTTGGCGTTTTTTTGCTGCTGGTTCAACATATTCGCGCGGGTGTGAAAACTTGTCTCGCAACGCACAAAACGTGAAAAAACTCCGCGATCCGGCCCGGATCGCGGAGAAAAAGGATGTTTTTACAAAATGCCGAGGTGTTCGAGCAGGATCTTCGTGCCGAGCAGGATGAGGATCCCGCCGCCGGCAAACTCTGCCTTGCGCTTGAAGCGCAGGCCGACCACGCTGCCGAGCCGGATACCGGCCGCGGAAAAGGCGAAGGTGATCGTGCCGATGAGCGCCACGGCGGGCACGATGCGCGTGCCGGGCAGGAACGCGAACGTGATGCCGACGGCGAGCGCGTCGATGCTTGTCGCGACGGCGAGCAGGAGCATGGTCTTGCATGCGAGCGAGGCATCGAGCTGATCTTCGTCCTTCGAGAGCGCCTCGCGGATCATATTGCCGCCGATGATGCCCAGCAGAACGAACGCGATCCAGTGGTCGACGGAGGTGACAAACTGCTCAAACTGTGTGCCGAGCAGATAGCCCAGCAGCGGCATGAGCGCCTGAAAACCGCCGAACCATGCCCCCGCGATGCAGCATTCCTTCCACGACACGCGCTGCAGGGCCAGTCCCTTGCAGACGGAAACGGCGAACGCGTCCATCGACAGACCGACTGCCAGCACGGCCAGCTCCCAAAATCCCATGTCTTCACGACCCTTTTACGCAGATTCCCTATACTATAAAGGAAAGAAAGGGAAAATGCAAGAATTATCCGCAGCATTCGCGCATAAAAAACCGGTGTCCGGAAGCCCGGGCGCCGGTCGGCAGATCGATTCAGCAGGCCTCGATGAGGATGACATTGCTCATCAGGTCCACTTTCTTGAGTTTGCCGGGGATGACCTTGCGGATCCCCATCAGGTCGGTCAGCGTGACGTTCTCGCCGTCGGCAGAGACGTTGCACACGCGCGAGCAGACGAGGTTTTCCTTGCCGTCCCGGATCTCATATGCATCGGAAAGACACATGGTATTCGCTCCTTTTTACCCGTTAGTTCTGCTTGGCAAGCTCGAGGGCTTTTTCGAGCTTGCTGTTGCCGTGGTCATATTCATGCAGCGCCTCAGCCAGCGCCGCGGCAGCCTCGGTCTTGCCGGCATCCTCGAGCGCATGGCAGATGTCGTGCAGCTCATCGGCATGGTGACGGTTGTGGTCGAGCATATAGGTCAGCAGCGCCAGCACCTCTTCGTGGCTCATCGGCTTGCCGCCGGTGTGCTCATGGCTGTGCGGGTGGCTGTGATGCGCATGATCGTGATCGTGTTCATGTTCGTGCATGGGAAACACTCCTTTCTCGAGTGAGGCAGGAAAATCATGTCGGAAATGATAGCTGCCCAGTATGGATTGTTCAAATTCTATCACATTTTTTTGTTGAAATCAACAATTTTTTTGCCATTGTATGCTGTGTGGGGCTTGTAAAATGCGCACAAACGTGTTAATCTCTTGACGAGAGGAGGGCAAACCGCCCTCTGGTATGGAAAAGATAACAACATGGAAAAGGCAAAAAACACAAACAATCGGGAGGAGAAGTAGTATTATGAAGTATTTTGGCGGATGCGACGTAGGTTCCACCTACACGAAGGCAGTCATTCTGGACGAGA
>OFML01001673.1_pt1 | contig 11800 bp, 10 predicted proteins | sample 1541831 | NCBI WGS metagenome assembly OFML01 (sample SAMN04209237, study PRJEB22552) | human gut metagenome | biome: gut; material: feces | host: Homo sapiens | place: USA: Oklahoma | reverse complement strand
ACGTTGGATGTCCTGAAAGTGTAAAACCGATCCGGTATGATAAACGATATGATATAATGAAACTAAGAGGTGAGGATATGAAGAAAAATGAAGCGCGGGAAGCTGCAAGTGGCTGTGATATCAAAGATCTTCGCGGGACGCCGCAGCTCAGAGAAGCTGCCGCCCGGTGGTTTTATGAGAAGTGGGGCGTTGCGGAGGGCGTGCCTGAGCAGGAATACCTGGATAGCATAGATTCGAGCATAAAAGGGGATGCTCCTTTTCCGCGGTGGTATGTGGTCGTGTCGCGGGACGGGGATATCATAGCCGGAGCAGGGGTCATAGATAACGATTTTCACGAGAGAAAGGATCTGGCGCCTAATATATGCGCTCTATACGTGGAGCCGGAGTTTCGCTGCCATGGCATTGCCGGATGCTTGCTGGAAAAGATATGCGGTGATATGAAGCAGGAGAGCATCGAGGCCATGTACCTCGTCACCGACCATACAGGATTTTATGAGAGATATGGATGGAAGTTTTTATGTATGGTCCAAGGCGATGGCGATAACCATCTTTCTAGAATGTACGTCCACAGGGCTCCATAATAGAAATTTTTAAATCTATGAAGAAAAAGACGGCCGGAAGAGAGATCCCTTCCGGCCGTCTTTTTTATGACATAAAATTATCCTGTAGCCTAATTAGGAGATAAAAGCATCGTGGATTGCAGCCACTGCACGGTCAGCCATATCACGATTGATGATAACTGAAATCTTGATTTCGCTGGTGGAAATCATCTGGATATTAATATCAGCGTCATACAGCGCCTCAAACATACGAGCTGCTACGCCCGGATTGCTCTCCATACCGGCGCCTACCACCGAGACTTTCGACACATTGTCATGATAATGGACATGTTTGCAGCCTACAATCTCCGCCATATCCTTGATGGCGTTCATCGCCGCCTCACCCTGGCTTTGCGGTACGGTAAAAGCGATGTCCTTTGTACCATCCCGGCCTATCGACTGCAGGATGATATCCACGTTGACTTGCGCCCCAGCCAAACGGGAGAAAATCTTAAAGGCGATACCTGGCTGATCCTTAACTCCCACAATGGAAATACGAGCTATATTATTATCACGGGTTACCCCTTTGATCAGCATTTTTTCCACATTAACTACCTCCTTGACCTTTGTGCCCTCCACGGGATCAAGACTGGAGCGTACCTCCAGGTCTACGTTGTATTTTTTTGCCATCTCTACCGAACGGTTGTGCAAAACCTGAGCGCCTAATGTAGCCAGTTCCAGCATCTCATCGTAGGTGATTTCTTCTAGTTTCCTCGCATTCTTCACCTTGCGGGGATCAGCAGTATACACACCGTCTACATCGGTGTAGATCTGGCAGCATTCAGCCTGTAACGCAGCGGCCAATGCAACGGCACTGGTATCCGATCCGCCGCGGCCCAATGTACTGATATCCCCAAAGCGGTTGATTCCCTGGAATCCGGCCACTACTACAATATTGCGTTTATCCAATGCCTCGCGGAGGCGGTCTGTATCGATGCGCTTAATACGAGCGTTGCCGTTGACCGATGTCGTTTGAAATCCTGCCTGCCATCCCAGCATGGATACCACCGGGAATCCCAGCGATTCAATGGCCATGGCAAGCAAGGAGATGGAAATTTCTTCTCCCGCCGCCAAAAGCATATCCATTTCCCGCTTGGAAGCTTTGGGATTGATCTCATTGGCCTTTTCAATCAGATCATCGGTAGTATCTCCTTGAGCGGACACCACTACGATAACATCATGTCCTTGGCGATAAGTATCGGTAACAATACGGGCCACATTGCGGACTCGGTCGGCATTGGCCACCGATGTACCTCCAAACTTCTGCACAATCAAACTCATACATTTCTCCCCTTGGTTTTATACTGGTTACAAACAACCCGCTTGGGCTTTTCCTCAAGCTTCCAGCGGGACATCTTTTGTTACTTGAGCGCCTGGTTGATCGCAATCCAGCACAAGTACTTTCCAACCCTTGATGCCGCGCTGCTCCAGCCCCGACGACAGCTTACAAGCAAAGTCCTCCTTGGATTCACGAGCATCGATTACACCCACAATGGTGGGACCTGCTCCGCTTAAATAGACGCCGTAAGCTCCTAGATCATAGGCTGCATCAAAAGCCTCCCGCATGCCGGGAATAAGCCCCAGACGATAGGGCTGATGAATACGATCTTGTACTGCCACCTTTAAGTTTTCCATACGTCCGGAAAAAAGAGCTGCCGTCATCAATGCTGCCCGGGATAGGTTAAAAACTGTGTCTGCTCTAGATAAACTCCCCGGTAAAATTCCCCGGGCAAATTCCGTTTTAATCTCAAATGGAGGGATCATAACCGCAAACTGGATCTGATCCGACACCGGCACACTGACGCTGTACACCTGTCCCCCTTCCATCACCGACGTCACCAGTCCTCCTAAAATGGCAGGAGCAATGTTGTCAGGATGGCCCTCCATATGGGCGGCAATGGACAAAAGTTCCTGCCGTTCCATGGGTTCTCCCAGCAGGGCATTGGCACCCAACAGTCCCGCCACAATGCAGGCTGAACTGCTCCCAAGCCCTCGGGTCATGGGGATCCCATTTTTTTGGCGCACTTTTAGACCACAAAATGGACGTCCACATAGTTCATAGAGATGCCGCGCATTTTGAAAGATCATATTGTCCGTCCCTGTGGGGATGACAGTATCATCTACAGCAGCAATGTCTACTGTATCGCACTCCTCCATCCACACCTCATTGTAAAGGGTCAGAGCCAGGCCCAACGCGTCAAATCCAGGACCTAAATTGGCGCTGGTGGCCGGCACTGTTATTTTTATCATGCACTGCACCTCCCTTCTCACAAACAATCAAACCGCATATGGTAATATAATCAATAATCAAACAATCGGATACAGCCCAATACTTGGGTTCCATCCTGCTCCCACTGGGAAAGCACTTGCTCCAATTTAGATTCCTGTATCTCTTCTGCCGTAGCAAATGCTACTTCGTCCGATGGGGCATTTGCGCGATGGGCCTCTTGGATCTCTCCAAATGCAACTTTTGCCGCGTCCAATACCTTCTGGGCATCCGAGGCCTTCAAGCGCAGATAAAACCGGGAGGATGTCTCTCGATAATCCTTTACGTAACCTTTTTCCCCGTCCTCCCAATAAAGGTACTTCTTATACTCCAGACGTTTCACACAATCGATCACATCGCCTACCACTGCCGACGCAGTCGGCAGTTTGCCAGCGCCCCGGCCGTAGAAGACCACATCACCCACTGCATCGCCTCTCACTAAAATGCCGTTAAATACGTCTTCTACACTGGCGAGCTGTCCGCTCCGGCCTACAATAGCCGGACATACCATAACCGACAGATGTCCATCCTCCAGCTTCTTCACCCGGCCAAGCAGTTTGATGACACCGTCCAAACTTTCAGCATACTCTACATCTTCCAATGTAATGTTGGTAATACCTTCGGTATGCACTTGTTCCGGATAAACGTGCTTGCCAAATACGAGGGATGCTAAGATGCAAATCTTGCGGCAGGAATCGTCACCCTGGACGTCTGCACTGGGATCCCGCTCGGCATAGCCCAATTTTTGAGCCATATCCAAAGCATCCTGGAAACTCATCTGTTCCCGGATCATCTTGGTCAAGATGAAATTGGTAGTGCCGTTTAAAATACCGGCAATCTCATACACTTCATTGGCCGCCAGACACTGATACAGCGGCCGGATGATGGGAATGCCTCCCCCAACGCTGGCTTCGAACAAAAAACTGAGATTTTTTTCCCGGGCAATCTTTAAAAGTTCCGCGCCTTTGGTAGCCACCAATTCCTTATTGGAGGTCACGACGTGCTTTCCCTTGAGCATACAGGCTTTGACAAAATCATAAGCCGGATGCAAACCACCCATGCATTCTACCACAATGTCCACTTCCGGATCATTTTCAATGACGGAAAAATCTTTGACAAATTTATCGGCATAGGGCAAATCCGGGAATTCTCTCAGATCAAGAATATATTTAATGTGAATTTCGTCGTGGGCTTTTTTGGTGATACTCTCGTGATTCTTCCGGAGCACCTCCACTACGCCGGATCCTACCGTTCCATGCCCCAGCACTGCGATTTGAACCATAATTATTTCATCCTCTCTCGTCCACCTGCCCGCGGCCTCTGAACCTCGCACAAGCTTTATACATTTTGATTGTTTTCTTTTGCATGCTCATGCACCCGATACATTCTCAATGCTCTGGACGCCATCAATCTCCTTAAGCGCCCCCAAAAGATCTTCCAGCTTAAAATCCCCCTGATCGGTCCGCACTGAGATGGATACCGGCGCCGCCCCCATAACGGGAATGTTTTGATTGATCGTCAGGATATTGACTCCCGATTGGTACAAGCTGGCGATTACCTGGGATAAAACTCCCGGTCGATCCCTTAAAATCATATGCATGGTGATGATACAGGAATTCGTCCGGTCGTTGTATGGGAAAAAGGCATCCTTGTATTTATAAAAAGCACTGCGGGAGATGCCTGCCATCCGGGACGCCTCCGCTGAACTCTGCGCTTGGCCATTGTTTAAATATTCCTTTGCCTCGGCCACCCGCAGAAAAACCTCTGGTAAAGCTGAGGCTTCCACTACATAAAACCGTGCCAGTTCCGGCATATCGTCCACCACCCAAATACGGTTGTATCTATAGGATAAACTATACCATTCCGCCGGGTTTTGCTCAACCCTTATTTTCCCATGTTTTATTCTATTTTTTATTGTTATACTACAATTTCAGAAGTTATCTCTTTATTGCTTCAGTATTCTCTGTTTTTCTTCTATTTTCTTCTGTTATTAGATACAATGCACAAAAACGAATATATTGTACTTCAAAATGCATCTTTTTTGCTCTTTTAATAGGACGATTTCTTTTCCATTAAACTGCAAAAAGAGATATCGCCTCCTTCCTCCCTCACTGGGGATGAAAATGGGCGATATCTCTTTTTGCTCCCTGGAAGCTTTTTATAATCTATGTAAACGGCCTTTCAGCCGCCTTTTCTCCTTTAGCCTTCGCTGCTCTGGCCCAAAGTCAGCTGCACATCGGTACTTTGTCCGCTTCGATAAATGGTGACAGAAATGGTATCACCTACAGAATACTTGCTCTTTTCACTGCTGAGTTGGGCAAAGCTGGTAATTTCCTCACCATTGATGGCGGTGATAATATCGCCCCGCTCAATACCTGCTGCAGCTGCTGGGGAATTGTCGGCCACAGAATTAACCACTACGCCGGCCGGATATCCCATACGCTGGAGGGTATCGGAATCATAGGACGAGTCGATGGTGACACCTAAATAAGGGGTGGGAGAATTTTCGTTGTTGATGATCCGATCGCAGATCTCCACCACCTCGTTGACTGGAATGGAGAAGCCCATCCCTTCAAAGGATTCTCCGGCCATCTTGGAATTGTTGATGCCGATGAGTTTGCCGTTGATATCCACCAGAGCACCGCCGGAGTTGCCGGGATTGATGGCGGCGTCGGTCTGAATGAGATTCATCTCTACGCCGTTTTCAGTCTGGATTTTACGGTTCAAGCCGCTGATGATGCCAGAGCTTACGCTGCCCATAAAGTCAAGGCCGCCGGGGCTACCAATGGCGATGGCATTTTGTCCTACCGACAGACTGTCGGAATCTCCAATTTCAATGGCAGGCAGATCGGTTTTATCAACCTTGAGTACGGCTAAGTCAGCACTGACGTCATAGCCTACCAATTGGGCGTCCAAAGCGTTTTCGCTGTCGCTGGCCAGATAAACTTGGATGGACGTGGTCTTGTTCCCGCCCTGTATGCCGCCGAACATCCCGCCGAAGGGATCGCTTTGGCTGCTGGAGGAACTGCCTTCTACTGCTGCGGAAATAACGTGATAATTGGTGATGATATAGCCATCGGAGCTGTAGATCACGCCAGATCCCTCACTGGAGGAATCCGTGGAACCATTGGCACTGTAGAAGCCTCCGCCCTGTCCATAAGAGGTTGTGACGCGGATACCCACCACGGAAGGGGATACCTTCTGTGCCACTGCTGTGATAGCTGTCTGGGTTTCTTGAGCTGTCATATTAACCGGGGTCGCGGTCGAACTGGAGCTACTGCTGGAGGACGACGTTCCATTGTCGGTCAAACCATTGTGCATGATAGCCGCTGTGGATGCGGTAGAAATAGCGCCGCACAGGAGAGCCGATGCACAGGCGACTGCTACTAGGGATCCCCAAGTAAATTTCCGTTTTTCACCCGCTGTTTTTTGCTTCTTCTGACGAGGCTTTTTGCCATTCGGCATTTGACTGCCTTCATATCCATCCATGGGAATGTAAGGTGCTTGATAATTATATTCCACGTTGGGACTGGACTGATCCACCGGGGTGCCGGGATTGTTCCAACCGGACTGATTCATGCCAGCATCTCCTTCGTTGTAATACTGGGATGCGGATTGGGAATAAGTGCCATCGTGCTGGGGATAGGTTTGGCTGGTCTGGGATGTGGTGTGCGGATCCTGTTTTGGCGCCGCATAGTGATAATAACCATTTTCATCAAAGATACTTTGACCTTGCTGGGCGGAAGTCTGAGATTGCTGGTGTTGGACTGCTTCCTGATAGGGTTCGGTTTGGGGGTTGTTGCTGCCGCCGGGATAGGAGTCTGTGCGATACGTCTCTGCAGAGGTCTGCTGATCCTGGACGGGAGGGACGCTCTCCTGATGGGCTTCCGCTGAATGCCGATCCTGCATAGCGGATTGGTTTTGATCCTCAGGGATGTTGTTTTCCGGATAGATGGAATTATTGTCGTTGTTATACATATATTTCACAGCTCCTTTGTTGATGCTTAACTTTGTTTCTGTGAGTCTTATCATAAAGGTCAGGTGTGTCTATTTTTTGTTTCTCGAGTGAAGTTTTATTGAATGCTTTATGAATATTTTTTTGCGGTATAAAATTCCAGTATTTAGGATAGTTTCAGACTCTGTCGGCATACTAATGAGGAATAAGATCCGTTTCTTCCAAACATAATCCCTCACTTTTGAAAGGAGATCTTCCTCTTATGGTCAATGCCAACGTCTTAACGGTGACAAACAAGAACTTTGATCAAATTATTTCATCCGGAGTGGTGGTTGTGGATTTTTGGGCCAATTGGTGTGGTCCATGCCGTATGCTCAGTCCTATCATCGACCAGCTGGCGGAACAGTTCGCCGGCCGCATCACAGTGGGCAAGGTGGATGTGGACAGAGAAAGTGAATTGGCCTCCCGATTTCGTATTATGAGCGTCCCCAGCCTTCTCTTCTTCCAGGATGGCAAATTGGTGGAAACCTCTGTCGGCGTCAAAAACCTGGAGGAACTGTCCTCCATTGTTAGTCCCTTACTCTCCTGACGATCAAGTTTTCTCCATCCCGGGAGCGGACCGAGGCGCGCAGCTTTCTTGCGCACATCAGTCCGCTCTTTTTGTCGAGGAATCCTTTCTTTTTCTAAAACCTCTATGACAAAATTGTAAGACAAAATACCTTTGCCTAACTGGCGAAATGTGTTAAAATGGAAGGCGTCGATTGTTGAGAACGTACAAGTAGGCTCTGTGGGATGATGCGCATCCATCGTGCCCTTCTGCCAAAACTGTGGAGGCGTTTCTATGAGAAAGAAAAAGAAACAAATTGAGCCAAAGGCTTCGGATCAAACCGAACAATTCGATCCGATCCTTCCCAAGGCCCAGGTGAGTCCCGGCCGTGGACTTTCCTCCGAACAAGCCGCTCAGCGTATGGAATACGGGTACGGAAATAAACCGGTGGAACCGCCTTCTAAAACCGAGCGGCAGATTGTTTTTAGCAATGTCTTTACCTTCTTTAACTTGATCTTTGTAGTGCTGGCCGCCTGTTTGGTCATCGTCGGTTCCTTTAAGGATATGTTGTTCCTGCTGATTGCCATCGCCAATACCCTGATCGGCATCATTCAGCAGATCCGTTCCAAGCGCACCATCGATAAACTGACTCTGCTCGCTTCCCCCCATGCCAATGTCGTGCGGGATGGAAATGTATTTACCATCGCCACCGATCAATTGGTACGGGATGATGTGGTCATCTTCGCAGCCGGCAATCAGATTTGTGCCGACGCTGTGGTCATGACAGGTGAAGTGCAGGTCAATGAAGCCCTCATTACCGGCGAATCGGACGCCATTCTGAAGAAGCCGGGAGATGCTCTATTGTCAGGCAGCTTTGTGGTATCGGGCAAGTGTCACGCTCAGCTGGAACGAGTGGGCGCTGAGTCCTACGCCGCCAAACTGACTTTGGAGGCCAAAAGCAATATCAAAACCCGTCAGTCTAAGATGATGGCTTCTTTGGATAAGCTCATCCGGGTGATCGGTATCACCCTGATCCCTTTGGGTCTTATCATGTTTTGTAAACAGTTCTTTTTCCTCCATTTGGGACTGGAGCATTCTATGGTATCCACTGTGGCGGCGCTTATTGGTATGATCCCAGAGGGACTCTATCTCTTGACAAGCGTGGCTTTGGCTGTCAGTGTCATTCGCTTGGCTTATAACAAGACTTTGGTCCACGAAATGAGCTGCATTGAGACATTGGCGCGGGTGGACGTCCTATGCGTAGACAAAACAGGTACCATCACGGAGCCGGAAATGAAGGTCAATGACTTGATTCTCCTGGATCCAAAAGCTTATTCGAAAGAGCAAGTCACTCAGGTTCTCGATGCCTTCTATACACATATGGATTTGGACAATGATACGGCCAAAGCGATGAAAGCTTATTTCTCCGCTCCCTCTAATTGGCAGGCTACTAAAACCGTTCCCTTTACTTCAGCCACCAAATGGAGCGCCGTGGTCTTTCCCCAACAGGGTACTTTTGTAGTAGGGGCTCCGGAATTCATCTTAAAGGATCAGTATGAATCCATCCGGGAACAGGTGGAACCCCATTCTGCACAAGGAGACCGCGTACTGCTGCTGGCAGCTTACCAGGGTGAACTGGCCGACGGCAAGTTAAATGGTCCGATTACTCCCATTGCATTGGTGCTCATCTCCAATAAGATAAGAGAAGAAGCCCCTGAAACCTTCCGGTTTTTCGCCGAACAAGACGTCCAGATTAAGGTCATCTCCGGCGACAATCCCTTGACAGTATCCCAGGTGGCTCAAAAAGCCGGTATCGCCGGCGCCGATCGGTACATCGACGCCACTCTCCTCAAAACCCAGGAGGACATTGAGACGGCAGTTGAACAATACACGGTATTTGGCCGTGTCACCCCTGACCAGAAACGCAAGTTTGTGGAGGCCCTTAAAACTGCCGGACATACCGTGGCTATGACTGGCGATGGCGTCAACGACGTCCTCGCCCTCAAAGATGCCGATTGCGGTATCGCCATGGCTTCAGGCAGTGATGCCGCTTGTCAGGCTGCACAGCTGGTGCTCCTTGACTCCAATTTCTCCTCTATGCCTAAAATCGTTATGGAGGGACGCCGCGTCATCAATAACATCGAACGGGCTGCCTCCCTTTTCTTGGTCAAAAATATCTTTTCTTTCCTGTTATCGGTTATCTCTATTTTTGCAAGTTTTCCTTATCCAGTGGTCCCGTTGCAGCTTTCCCTTATCAGTGCGTTGACCATCGGAGTCCCCGCCTTCTTCCTGGCTCTCGAGCCCAACAAGAGTTTGGTACAAGGTTCCTTTATGGGCAATGTCTTGCGGAAAGCATGTCCTGGTGGATTGACAAACCTATTTATCATCTTGGGGGTGGAGCTCTTCGCCTTTGCTTACGGTTATTCTACGGAGACACTCTCCACCATTGCTTGCATCTGCATTAGTTTTGTGGGACTTTTGGTACTATTTCAAGTATGCAAACCTTTCGACTGGAAACGCACCCTTATCTGGGTGGCTATGACGGCTGGCATGGTGGTCTGTATCACTGTATTTGGAGGATTCTTCTCCCTCATCCCCCTCACCTTCCAGGAATTTTTGGGATTGATTGTATTTTTATTGCTGTCCTATCCTACCATGCGCGCTGTTCTTTGGGGCTTTGAAAAGGTAGAATTTGCCGTCCACTGGAGCATTAAAAAATGGAAGTCCCTGCGCTCCCGCTCTTTTGCTTGATTCCTATATTATCCTTATCGTTTTGACTGAGCAAGCAAAACAATAAATTGAAATTTTGAATAAGGAGCGCGTGATAAGGGCGGCCAAGGTAAGGCTAAATAGCAAAGAGATAAAATGTATCTATACAGATTTAAAAAATGCAAGGTACAAATGACAACTGTACCTTGCATTTTTTGTCGTCTAAATAGCAGTTCTGCTGAGACAAACCTACTGACAAAATAAAGGAAAAGCGATATAATGAAAAAGTATCAATTCGATCATTTAGGAGGAGTTTTAAATGCCTAAGGCCGCTAAAATTGTGTCTTTGTCCTTGATTGTCATCTGCCTGCTTTGTGGGGTATGGATGATCTATCTGGGCATCGGCGAAAGTATGGACACCAGTGAAAAGACCCAAAATTATCAAACTACCCAAGGATATCTTTTGGACTATAACCTCTACTCCGGACCAGAATATGACGCCGTCCGGAAGAGACAAACCAGCGCCACCTATCAGCTGACGTACAATTATAACGTCGACGGCCAGGAATATAAAGTTACCACCGAGTCTGGTACCAGTTTCGTCCCGGAAATCGGCACTGCCATCGAAATCAAGTACAATCCCGACAATCCCCAGGAAGCCTACATCCCCAGTCAAAGCCGTAATGTCGGCCTTCTATTCGGCGGTGCATTTTTCATTGTCATCCCCCTGATTATGCTCCTTATCTTTACCGGTGTCCTCCAAAAACTTCCCTCTAAGCTGGTGGGCATCATCATGGGGCTCGTACTTATCTTGCTTAGCTGGTTTGTTCTCTACATGATTACCGGTAGCTTCTCCCCTGTCGGGATCGCCCAATACTATGTTTCCTCTTTCTCCTTCCCACTCATTATCCCCATCCTTTTGATTGCAGCTGGCCTACTCTTGATCGTCAGAAACCTATTGCCCTCCCGTAAAAACGTTAAGGAATCCATCTGATTCTCCTCTATACAAAAAAGGATCCCTCATCCCGTGTGGAATGGGGGATCCTTTTTTCTGTTATGGGGTGAATAAATTATTCGTACAACGCCACTTCATAGATGGAATATCCCCATCCTGTGCCACGTTTTTCCATGATCATCTTGACGTACCGGGCATTCACAGTGTCAAAATTAAACCGGTTGAGTCCGCCTTTGCCATCGGTCATGGCAGCTAAAGGCATATAGGTCTGGCCGTCCTCTGAAATCTCAATGCGGTACTGGGAGCCGTACGCTGCCTCCCAGGAAATGTCCATACTGGAGAAACTCTTAACCTCCTTGAGATCGATGAGAAGCCATTGATCGTCTTTGTCTTGGATGGTAGCCCATCGGGTGGACATATCCCCGTCCACCACCTTGTCGGGAGTGACGAAGTCGCCGGTGTTGGAGTTCTCGTCGAAGTCGCTGGCGGTGACGTTACTATAAAGCGCCAGGTTGGGTTTAGCCGACGCCTGATCCTCGTAAATAGCCGCCTCGTAAATGGAGAAGCCCCATCCGGTGGCGCGTTTGACAAGATTGATCTTTACAAACTTTACACTCATGGGATCAAAACTGAACTGATCGGTGCCGCCTTTTCCATCGGTGACGTTGTGGATTTCAGTCCACGCCTGGCCATCGGTGGATACCTGGACATTGTATTCGGTGGCATAAGCTGTTTCCCATACAATCTCCATAGAGGATACCACCGTCTC
>OFML01001672.1_pt1 | contig 11807 bp, 13 predicted proteins | sample 1541831 | NCBI WGS metagenome assembly OFML01 (sample SAMN04209237, study PRJEB22552) | human gut metagenome | biome: gut; material: feces | host: Homo sapiens | place: USA: Oklahoma | reverse complement strand
CGCCCCAATCAGACAAGAACTCCAGATAAAAAAGAAAACTCCCGCCGGTTCCAGCCAAAAAGCAATGGCGGCGGATAAAAAAATATCCCCCGTGCCGATGCCGTCGGGAACAACAAAAAAGACCGCTCCGTACACGAGAGCAGCCAGCAAAAAAGAAAGAAACCCTTCATAAAAAGAATGATGAATCCCACGGTAAACCGCACCTGTCAACAGGATAAGAATACTCCAGCGGTCATCGACATAACCCGTTCTGTAATCCTCCACCGCCGGACCTGCCGACAACAATGCCAATGATAAAAGAGGAGAAACAAAAAGAATCCCCGTTCCTACAAAAGTGGAACATAAAAAAAGAAAAGACGGATACAGTTTCCGGTAGAACGAGCTTTCTTTATACGAAAAATCTCTACCTGCCATCTCCATCTCTCCTGTGTATAACCCGGGAAACATCAGCCTCCCTGTTTTTTCTCTCCCCCGAAAGAAGAGTAAGTATTTCCTTTGAAAGAATAAGTTGCTTCCCCTGTCGTCGCATTCAATGTATATGACGTGTCCTTTACGGGCGGCTTGGGCTCACTTCTCAAAAAGCCGTCTTTCCCCGTTTCATCCACCATATCTTTGACGGATGACGGATATCTCCCGTTTTTCACATAATAAACTTCCGCAGCAGACCCGATGGCAGATAAATCCGCCTGTATCCTGGCAACCTTGGCTTCATCCGTCATTCCGATGAAATTGGGAATCGCCACCGCCGCCAATATACCGAGTATCGCCACCACGATGAGAAGCTCAATCAGCATAAAACCCTTTCGTTTCTTCCCCGTTCCGGCTTTCAAAAAGCAACTCCTCATTTTCATCTCCTACTAATTAAAATCAAAATAATACATAAATCTTTCTATTAAAATTATAATATAAATTTATTTTTCATTCAATCCTTGAATTTATTTTTTAAAACTTTTTCTTTTTTTCTGCAAATGCTAAAATTAAAAATAATATAGTGAAATAGTGGGGGTGGGAAAATACAATGAACGACGAAAAAATAAAAGAAACTGCCGAATCCGCCATCTTGGAAAATCCCGGCCGGCGAATCATTTCTTTTTCCCTGAGCGGTAAAACATATTGGATCAAAAGAAAACTGGGCAACCGGCGAAATACATGGATTAAATACTCTGCGGAACAAGAATTTCTCTATGAAGCGGCACGCATCACGATTGCCGCACGAGTACATCCCGAACTTGTCCCCCACATCGAAGTACTCACCTCTGACTATATCGTTACTGCCGACAGCGGTCCTGATTTGTGCTACTGGATGAAAACTCCTGACCTTGATAAAGATGAAAAATTACGTATTTTAGAATCGGCCGGAGCTGGACTTGCAAAGCTTCATGAAAGCGGTATTATCCACGGCCGCCCCGCTCTCCGGGATATAACATGTAAAGATAAAAAAATTACATTTCTGGACTGGCAGAGCCGCCTTTATTTTAAAGATATGGCAAAGCAAAAAATACAAGATGTACTCATGCTTCTTCACGGTCTCTACAGGGAAAAATATACAGAGGAAATGCTTTATGCCGGCGCTCTCGAAAAAGGATACAAAAATACAGCCGGTGAAAAAACATGGAAAGAAACACGGCGATTACTAAAAAAATACTGCTTAATCGGACAAGCAGCCCAAAAGTTAAACCGGTTTCACTGGAAAGATATAGAGGCATTAGAAAAAATCTATATTTACTTCCGTTAAATATAAAAAAACGATAAAGTAACAAGAAAAAGAAATCTATTTAAAATGATAAATCATTATGTGGTTAATCTGCCGGAGTCAAAAGACAGACAAAAAAGGAGAAACAAAAAGAATTCCCGTACCCGCAAAAGCGGAACATAAAAAAAGAAAAGACGGATACAGTTTCCGGTAGAACCAGCTTTCTTTATACGAAAAATCTCTACCTGCCATCTCCATCTCTCCTGTGTATAACCCGGGAAACATCAGCCTCCCTGTTTTTTCTCTCCCCCGAAAGAAGAGTAAGTATTTCCTTTTTTTCTGCAAATGGTAAAATAAGAAATAATATAGTAAAGTAGCAGGGAAGGAAAATATATCCGATATCATCTACTTTTTCACCTTCTGCTTGGTTTTACTCAATCCTTATTTTTATATTGTACCTTTCAAAACCGTCCAAACGGTTTCATATTGTTTGTTATATGAGGATTTTTATGAAAACATTTCTGGTTTATAACACATCCTATTTTGGAGACACCATTCTTACTGACGGACTGTGCAGAAATTTGAAAAGAATATATCCCGATTCGCGTCTTATTTTTGTTGCCAACAAACCATTTGCAGACGTAGCCCGTTACATGGATGGTATCGATGAAGTCTGGATTTACGATAAATGGGACAAGCACAAAGGCATTCACGGATGGTATACATTTTATAAAGAACATAAAAACCGGTATTCTTTTGATGCTTCTTTTGTCATTTACGGAAATGAAAGAGGCATTATTTTATCGAAATTATTGGGCGCCAAAAAAATATACGCCGATAACCGTCACGGATATGTCCGTCTGTTTTTGGATAATGGAAAAATCAATTACGGATCATGGATCCACATCCAAGATAAGCATGCTTATCTGTCCGAACTTTATTCGGGTCTTCCTATGGAAAGTATGCCTATCAAGTACCACGTACCGGAAGAGTCTTTCCGCTATGTGGACACCGTTCTTCTGAAAAATATTTCTAAACCTGTTATTGCCATAAATCCGGTCACCAAAAGAAAAGAAAAAGATTTAAAACCCGACATGTTCTGTCAGCTTGTCGATGAAATCACAAAGTCGGGAAAACTGCCCGCCATCATCGGTGCGGGAAACGGTGCGGAAGATTACTTCCATGCACTTCCCGAAAATACACAAAAACAATTGCTGGATTTCATCGGCAAAACAAGCATTCCTGAGCTGGGTGCACTCTTAAAACGCTGCAGCGTTCTCATCAGTGCGGACACAGGCACAGCCCACTTTGCCCTTGCACTGGATGTTCCCGTTGTTGATGTTTTTTACCTGAATGACGAAAAGAATCTTTCCGAATGGGGCCCGAAATTATTTTATCGCCACCGCCTCATCGCCCGGGGCGGAGATTTCAGTGCGGAAAACATTTGGAAAAATGCTTTGGATTTGATTAAAGAATCTTAACCTGCCAAATAACTTTTATGGGAAACTCCTGTTATTTATTTACTGCTTTTATTCTCTCTGATACAGTTAAACTATCAATCTTCCATGCTTTTACTATAAGTTTCACTCCCCCGCAGAAAGGAAAATTATGCAGATTGAAGTATCAAAAAAATATCAGTTCAATTGCGAAAATGTAGAAGAAAAAAAATATTTAAACATTTATTACGGTGCTGATGATAATGTCTGCCGTGCTTTATGTGCATCCATTTATTCCGTTTATATCTGTAACAAAAACAACAATTTGCTTTTTTCGGTCATCACAAGCGGATTTAATAAAAAGAACTTAGAGAAAATTCGGACTCTGGCTACCCTTTATAGCATAAAAGTCCAAGTTTTTATTATAAACCCAGGCGTTCTGCAAAAATTAAAAACTGCGAGCCATATCCCTACAGCTACATATTTTCGTATTGCCGGACCACATCTGATACATGCAGCACGCCTACTGTATCTCGATACAGATATTATTGCAAACCAATGTGATATCTCTCCTTTATTTACTCACTCTCTTAATACTCATATCATCGGTGCTGTTCAAGATGCGGATTTCATGGTAAAAAAAAGAACCAAACGCCTCCATTTAAAAGACAATTATTTTAATGCCGGAGTTTTAGTTATAAATAGGGATTTGTGGAAAGACGATTCCATCAGCGAACACTTGCTCAACGTATTGACACATAGAAAAAATCTTTCCTATATGGATCAGGATGCCTTGAATATTGTTCTGGAAAAAAAGATTATTTACTTACCTCATAAATGGAATCAATATACAATCGACAAACTGGATTACTCCTCTACAGGATTAATTCATCTTACTGCCCATCCCAAACCTTGGAATACCGGATGGACTCTTCGTACTGATTTAAATCCTTTTATCCAAACTCTTTACCAAAATATGGAAAATCATACCCCGTGGAAAAACACGCCGCTTGAGTCCCCCGCAAACTCTCATGCTATACGCATACACGCAAAATTGTTAAAGAAGAACAAAAAATACGGTAAATTCATCATCTGTTATTTTAAATATCTGTACTCTAAACTAAGAGGCAAGTAGTTATAAGTCATTATAAAATTTTTCAACCTTAAACAAATACGCATCACACCGTGACAAGTACATGGCTCTCATTAATAAATCTACTCAGTAAAATAATACATAAGTATGCTATAGTATTTTCTCCATCCAGCTTGATATATCAATTGTGATAATATATACATATTAAAAACACTTATTTCTAATCAACTGACGGTCGTTTAAAGAAAGAAGCTTATATGCCTAAAATATCTGTTATTATTGCATTACATAAAAAACACTGGTTTCCGAATCTGCCTTTTTATCAACCGCTGCATGTCGGCGCAGAAGGAAAAGACAACATAGGCATCCCAGGCGATAATACGGGAGATAATATCAGTCTTAAAAATCCGGACTATTGTGAATTGACCGGTATGTATTGGGCATGGAAAAATCAAAAGTCGGATTATATCGGATTCACCCATTACAGAAGATTTTTTGACCTTTCCAAATCTGAAAGTTTTTTCCTTGAGACAGAATTTTACGGACTTAATGACACAGATAGGGTGGAGCAACATATAGCTGTCAAAAATGAGATTGTCCGTTATTTTAAAAATTATGATATCATTTTGCCACGAGCTTCTTTCCTCAGATATAATTACGATACTCATTTTTTGAAATATCATGATACCCCGGGATTACAATTAGCCAAACAAACTTTGTTAGAATTATATCCTGATTACAAAGAGAGTCTATCAACTGTCTTTAACGGGCATAAGATATACTTCAAAAACATGTTTATCTGCCCTTGGTCTGTATTTGACGATTACATGAATTTTTTATTTCCTCTGCTGTTTGAGGTAGAGAAAAGAACAAAAGAATTGAATCTCCCCTATTATCCCAGACTATACGGATATTTGTCTGAATACTTATCCAACGTATATTTTTATCACAATAAACTTCGTATAAAAGAAGTTCCTCTTATTTTTTTAAACCCTGAATACGACACCCGCCGGAGCAAAAAAATAATCAGTCCCCGGGGTATTTGGGCACGTCTGGGCCTTATAAGCTGGTTTTGAAACTTTAATCAAATATATCGTTATGTAAATCTCTCTGCATCACTATCAATCGAAGAGAACTCACGTTTATCATCAAAAAATCCGGAAAGGACTTTGGAATCTTATCTCCCAAGTCCTTTCCGGATTTAAATTTACCGGACTAAATTACACTACTCATCTTATCGGTAATACCACGCAAAATATACTTTAGTTTATCATGCATCTTCGGACCTTCATTATAGAATAAGGATGCAGATAAAAACAAAAAAGTATTTTTTGTAAGCTCGAGTTTACTGTCATCAAGAAGTCCGTGAACAGCACAGGTTAGCATGACCAATAGAAATACATAATCTTTTCTTTTCCACCCGATATATGTAGATATTGTCAAAAATACAAAAAAGATAATGCCTATAACATATCCATTGTCAATAAAAAAGCGAATATACATATTATCAACCCAATTGTACGGCTCCAATACCTCCTTGCCCTGGAAAAAAGCCCCTCCTCCTACCCATTTTACAGACTGATAAAACGGCCTGATTCCATAATTAATCAAGCCTTCATATCCCAAATGTAAACGACCGCCAAGATAGTTGTCCAAAAAATTTATCCACTGCCAATAATTTTTCATTCCATATAATAAAGTCAATAAAAAAGAAACCATTAAACACACCGGGTAACAAAAAATACTTGCAGAAAAAAAAGAATGCATCTTTTTTCCATCAGGCTTAAGAATTTTTAAAATAACAGCCCCTGACAATAGGATGATTGCACAGAAAAATGATATCCGTCCGTCACATTTCATATATGCAAAAACATTGATTGCCAGTAAAAACAATAGAGCACTGTAACTCAGACTTCTCCGCAAATAAATAACGAGACTTGTTATATTTAGCAAATATGCAGGAAAAAACAAAGGATATATGAAGCCAAGCCCCTCCCGGATTCTTCCGGGAGATGTGTAGTTTGGCAATATTCCCAAATATGATGCCCCGACAATGATCAGCACCAACAAACTGCACAGCCCTATAGTAAAATTTCCTATTCGATGAAACGGTACTGCCCGTCCCGTATAAAGAAACAATATCCCTATCAAGGCATCATGCCCGATAACAGGTATCCCCACCAATTTAATGGTAGCAAAGCCAATCCCGGCAAATAACACAGTATAAATAAATGATTTTCTTGTTCCGTTAAAGAATTCACAAATAAGCAGAAATACGGTAACTATAAAAGTATATCGAAAGGGATTATTCCCGGTTGCAGCACTTGCATCCCAAAGCTTCGACAACATCATATAACCGTAAGCAGCCAAATAAACTCCATCTTTTGTATCAAGAAAATAATCTCTATAAAATTTCTCCGGATGAATTCTGATATTCATGTAATTTTATCCTCTCATTCCTTTTTTCAGGCGTTTCAGTATATCCGATCCGAGCTCTACATTCAGATAAGCATAGCAAAATGCATTGAGCACGAAAACCAGACCTACCATGACCATGCCCGATGTGGTAAGAGTTGCTTTCCCCGGATCGGGATCGTAACCTAAAACCGTTGCCAAAGGTTTCCATATCCAGCCGATAAAGGCGGTGAAACGCTCTATCGCTCCCGAAAGTGCATCGGCGATACCGAGAACGTAAATGGAAAATGTAATTTTATACGTCATTTCTACAATATAGGCAAGAGCGGTGAGACAGATTGTTTTTTTATAGGATAATTTATGTCTGAACCCGTATCCCATAGCCATACCGAGAGCGCCTGCGTAAAAAGCGGTGGTAAGTCCGATTTCCGGCCCGCCCGTCATAGTGACAACTGCCACCACGGCCGCCGATGTACCTGCGCCCCACTTCATGCCGTGAAAATCACAGATGACGGCAATCGGAATTGCCGCAGCAATCATGGTCACAAAAACCAAAAAGGGCGCCAGTAATTTTAATAAAACCAGAATGGACGCTATCGCTGTCGCAGCGGCCGCTTCTGTCAAATATTTCGTTTTCCTAACGGATTCGTTCATTCCGTTTCCTTTCCGAAAGAGGTCACCAAGACTTCTTTCTCTTTTTTTGTTTTCCTTTTCAGCCGGGCTTCCATGGAGCGAGCATCATGCCCGTTGTCCCATTCTTTGTACCACACGAGAGTGACCGGTCTCCTGGCTTTTGTATATTTCGCCCCTTTTCCCGCATTATGGGTATCTACCCGTTTTTCTACGCTGCCTTTTGTAAATCCCGTATACAAAGAATTATCTTTGCAACGTACCATATAGGTGAAATATATCTCTTTCATTTTTCCCATTTATGATAACCGGTCTTCCGAGATTTTTGTTTTTCCGTGATTTGTCACAGCCGCTTCCAAGGGTAAATCATATTGTTCATCCGACAAGTCATATTTTCTCTTGTAGAAATTATTGGGAAGATTCATGATTCCGCATACCGTATCAAACATCAGGTCGTTGGTAAATATAGCATCCTTATTGTTGTTTAAATTCTTTGCTTTATCTTGATATATGTTTCTATATTTTTCCGATAAATAAACAAACATAGGTATTCTTACCATATCAAATGAAAAATAAGCGGTTGTATGACCGTATTTCAGATTCTCTCCATGGTCCGAACAGTATATCATTGCCTGCAAATTCAAATGTTTTTTGCCATACTCATAAACCGACTTCAAAACATAGTCGGTATACAAAACAGAGGTATCATACCACTCTTTTTTTGTATGATTCTTTCTTCCGCTCTGTTTTGCAAATTCTTTTGGCACTCTATTTTCATATCGTATATGACTTCCTATAAGATGAAGTACAATAAAATTTTTCCCCTGTTTCGGTATTTTCTTAAGTAAATCCAGTAACCGGATATCATCCCCTCCCGATACTTCGGTCCACTCTGCTTCATCAGCACCGGAGCCTACAAAAGTAGCAGAAGAATTGCTTTCTCCTGTTCTGCCTTGGTTACTGAACCAATATGTCTTATATCCCCCTTTACGGGCAATATCAATGATATTGACTACATCTGTATTCTCTCCCTCTGTGTATTGATTCTTATTAGTGAGATACATAGACAAGGACCGTACCGTCTGCGGGAAATTCGAATAGGCATTTTTAAATAAATAAAAACCGTCCTCTTCTTTATTTTCTGAAAGCCACGGGGTAGTTTCCTCCGGATACCCTTCATTGAATGCTTTCATGTGGTCACGATTTGCACTTTCCCCGATAACCAGAATCACTGTTTCATCACCGGTCGTTTCCGGAGAATGATCAAAAATAATCTTTTTTACCGCTTCCGGATGTCCCTTCATCAGTTTCTTTTCTTCATTCATGTATTCTTTCGCTGCTCTGTATTCTTCAAAGGGGAAGCAATGTTTCCCATAGTGACGTAAAAAATAAGTACAGACCGCCAAAAGAATGATGGTTTTGTATTCCAAAGCACTCTGTCCGGCAACGGTTTCTTCCACATTCCCTGAAAACAGTATGATACCGGCTAAAGCGGCATATAAAATGAATAAAAAAACCATGAATCCCAATTTGCCCCAGCCGATTTCTTCCCGTATATATTCTGCAGTTTCCGATTTATCGGTTTGAAGAACCGGTATCATATCCCCTTCTGAAAAAACGGTCCCGTATACCCAAAAGTATAAAATATAACTGCTGACAATGAGTCCTCCAATAAGCAAAATGATAAAGGCTATCCACGAAAACAGCAGCTTATAAATTTCTATTTGGGAAAGTGCCGCCAATAAAATCATGCCCGCACAGGATACTTCCAAGTAGTATCTCAAAGCAGAAAATGGCACGCCCCAATTTTTCATGCTACGTGCTTGCAGTGCAGGGAAAACAGAAATCCACGGGATAAAAAATAACCATCCTGCCAACCATCCGGAAGAAAATATAAATTTCCCTGTCAAAACCTCTCCGGTGAAAAGCAATATGACTGCAATAATACCTTTGTCTCGACTATACCTTTCCCCAAGATTGGTGACCCCCATACTTTTCCATAAACAAAAAACAGCAGTTATCAATATGCATGCTTGCAGAAAATAAAGTAATATCTCTGTCATTCTTACATTTCCTTATTGTATTTCAATCACTAAATGCCCTTATCAAATATATCTTTTCATCTCCGTTTGGCCGCCTAGTACCATTCGTTGATCCAGTTTTTCATCGGCGGAAGCAGACGGTGTATGATTTCCTCTTTTTCGTTTTTTTCTTTTTCTCCCTGCCATTTCAAACCGCCGAGTTTTTCTGATTCTCCGACGGAAAGTGCGCCGAAAAACAACTGATTCAAAGCACCTGCCCCGACGGTAAAGTCCGGTGTTTTATTTTCTGCTCTATCCTCTTTTTCTATGTGCAGCTGTCCTTTTTTTGCGGTAACGGTATAGATACCGCTGTTTTCGGGAAGAAACGGATCGGTAAGACGGAAAGAAAAAGAATCATCGCTTTCCGTTTCACAGCAAAGTCCTTCAAAAGCAAGTACGGGGTCGGTAATTCGTCCCATCATGAAAGGAAAGGTACTGTTTTTTATATATTCGTGTTCCGCTCCGTCATTCCAAAACAGGAAGTGCTTATCATCAAGCGGCTCGTACCATTCACATTCGTCCAGAGAGCCTTCGTGGCCTGCCATGTAGGCATAGAGCCCTTTCCGTCCCTTTTCGGAGGTAAACGCCATTTCGGAGACCGTCATTTTTCTGTCTTCGATATGGTAGAAAATATAGCCGGCCGGCCCTTTTTCATCTTCCGCGACGGCAATGAATCCGCCGTCACAAAATTGGGCTTCCATATGTTTTTTCCAAGACTCTTCATCCCGCAAAGTGTAGCCGTTTCTCTCCGATACATATTTCATGTATATATCATTCAAAACGGTCCACTTTTCCGTACCTCCCAGCAGGCCTGCCGCTTCCGTTTTTTCGCCGAGCTTTGCCAGATGGAGGGGGGACGTTTTGCGTTTCCACTGGTGGACATAAAAAGAAAATCCTTTGGGATAGTAATAATCCGCCGAAGACGGCATGAGAATGACAACGCCTTTTTTCTCTTTTACTGCTTCACGGAACGACCGGTGCAAAAGTTCTTTGGCATATCCTCTGCCTCTTGCCGCCGGATGGGTCGCCACTCCTACAATATAGTCGGTCTTCACTTTTTTACCGCGAACGGAAAGCGTATACGGTCTTCTGTGGAGATTACAGGCAATTTTCCCTTTTTCTTCTCCCACCAATGCTTCTTCCTTGCGGTATTCTCTTTCAAAATACCAACGGAACCAGGGGTCGCTTTCTTTTTCAAAGCAATACGCCCAAAGTGCTTTGACCGCCTTTTCGTCCTCTGCCGTGCTTGTTCGTATATTCATAAAATCCCCTGCTGTTATTTCTTAAGAACCACATCATATTTTTCTGCAAAATGATCGGGATTGTATTCCATTTTCGCCTGCCGCAGTCCTTCAAGTCCGAGATCCTCTTCACGGTTTACAAATTCCGTATCCGCAAATTCATGAATCAGGAAATCCCGGTTAATGGCCTGGTAGAGACCGCGGATTTCAGGATTGGCCTTTTCGAAGAAAATATGCGCCATGTCGGGATTTACGAGATCGCCGTTGGTAAAGGCTTCGACTTTCCCGTAAATACGAATCACTGCCCCTTTCATCTGCAAAGCTTCCCAGTTGTCGAAACAGAGCTGCAATGCTTTTTCCTCTTCTTCTATATGGCCGTGATTCTCAAACCATTCGGCGATTCCCGCTTTTGCATCTTCTATATTTTCCATGGTAATCGGCTCATAGACATAATCTGCATATTGGCGGAGAAAACTGTTCAGATGATTTTTCTTCATTCTGAATTTTTTCCCCGGCAAGCTGATCATATCAGCCGTACGGTACACATACTCCCAGCCGTTTCTGTCGGGAATGAAATCATATTTCCCGGGACAATGGTTTTCAATTTGCTCTGTCACCCAGGGAGACGCGGATTTCAAGATAAAAGGTTTCCCTGCCGCATCAAGACATTCATGAATCAACTCTAGTCCTCTTCCGAATGAGGCCCCTTCTCCTGCAAAAGGAGGCATAAAAAAGAGCTGGTCTTCTCCGGCACGGATGAATAAAATATTTTCCTCTACCGCCCACTGGGTATGGTAAGCATGTTGCCAGAGAAACAGCGTATTAAATGAACAATCGACTCCTTCATAGTGATGCACTTTAAAAAAACTATTGATGTAATCTCTGTCCTTGATATCAAATGCATGAAATTCTATGATCAACATCTCCTTTATAATCATCAGTTTTTAATTCGTTTCCACAGGTATTATCATAATTCATCTTTTTCTATTTTATATGTTTTAGTCTTTTTTAGCAAAAACGGATTTCCGTTCCGTAAAAAGAATATTCTTTTTCATTTCCGCTCATACTTAGTATTCATTCTTACATGTCTGCTCCAACTTGCCCCTTCCGTCAGCTCCGCTGACACCTTCCCCGGCAAGCGGGGACGGCTTGTGTCCTCTATTCTTTTCTTTATGTACTCATTTAGCATCAGAACGTCATAACAAAACAAAAACACCC
>OFML01001671.1_pt1 | contig 11814 bp, 10 predicted proteins | sample 1541831 | NCBI WGS metagenome assembly OFML01 (sample SAMN04209237, study PRJEB22552) | human gut metagenome | biome: gut; material: feces | host: Homo sapiens | place: USA: Oklahoma | reverse complement strand
CAGCCCGAAAGAATTTACGGACTGGCTGTATCAGCAGAGTAATGTAATTGTGGAGTTGTTGACAGAATATTGACTAAAAGCAAGTTATTTAGACAAAGCAAAAGACGCCTTGCTAAGCAAGACGTCTTTAGGAACTCCTTCTACGCATGGCAGATGAGCTATTATCAGTATATGCGATTTTCTGTGATTTGTCAATGAGTTTGGGTTGCAAACATCTGCTAATTATTTCCTACTGCTTGCACTTGAGCCTTATATTGTTCATAATGCTGAAGTTTTTTTCTTAATGAGTGATCCTGCTCGAAGTAAAAAGCCGTAACTAATAAGCAATATGAATCTCGGCGCTCTACAACAACCATATAGCGTTCTTCTTCAAGTAGCATATGTACTCTGGTTGTGTTGCGATACGGTTCACTCCAAACTTTTACTCCCTCACATTCTTCACATTGCGTTATATCACAATTATAATTCTCGATAAACGCACGAACCCATCTGATTCTCTCGCATCTTCTAAAATCCGGCACACGTCCTCCGCTTTTTAGATAATCTTGACAGGTTACATGAAAAAATGCCTCTTCCTTTCCATATTCAATCGGATGCTTGCGAATATTTACCTGCTTTCCTTCAAATGTAGGACGTGATTTTATAAAGTCATTCTGAAAAATCTCATATAACGCCCCTTGATATTGAGGATAGTCATTATTATAGTCATCCCAAAATTCTAATTTTGGCAACCAACAATTATCTCTTGTCATACTGTCCCTCCCGCTTCCCACGAAAGCAGGTTTATTTTTTCCTCACGCAAAAGCGTTGTTTTTCGCAATGTATAGCCTGAACGTTCTTTTATCAAATCAATAACTTCTTGTTTTGCACTACTCTTTACAAATCCATCAGGAAATCTGCGATTTTCATAACCGATAGCACCTATAATAACATCAACTATCTGCATGATTTGAACTTCATCAGATCGTATAGGCTGTAACCGCCGAATCACTTTTTGAGAAAAGTCATACATAGAATTGCAGTATACTTCTCTTAATTTTTTTGCTTTTCGAGCAGAGTTTGTATCTTTAATGTCAATATAAACCTCATAGTTATCAGTTGGAGAAAAGATAACTTTGAGCATATCAAAATACATTTTATAATACCATGTATCGTGTGTTTGATGATAGCGTTCATGATTTAGCCTTGTCTTATCTGGAATAATGACGCCCCGAAAATGTAAATCATCATCATCAAAGAAATAATTAACCAAATCTTTGTACAAATCAACTTTTGCAGGGCTGATTTTTGTCCACTTCATTTCCATTGCTTCGGAAACATTATTTCTTTTTTTGATTTGACGAATCCGCTCATTGACTTCTTTCAGTTTTGACTGTGGACACCACACAGCCCCTAACACCATAACATTACTGTTATCATGTTCAAGATGACATGTCTCATCACAGTAAACATTATACAACATATTTTCACCACCTCAATTATATTTTTTCATTCCGTAATGCACCGGTTCCTCTGCCACCATAGATAGTGTTGGTTCTGTATCATAAAGATATGTAACCTTATCCGATTCTTTTGAAACCTCTGGGCTAACCAGTCCAAAGTATTTCTCAAAGAACCCTTTTAGTTTTTCAATAACTGTCTGTTTCTTCTTATCACGAGAACCTCCGCCTCCGAAACGGGAAACGGGCGGCATCAGTCGATCAACATCTGTGCCGGTGGTTTTGAGTACGCCATCACGGAAAGCGTTCTCCACAAACTTTCTCGTTTCTTCCGGTTTCAATTTTTCTTCAGTGATCAAAGTCTGAATATCGGTCTCTCTCTGCTCTCTGACAAAACGCTGCCAGTCAGTATTGACATTGGTATTTGTGTTGATAGTAGCAATAAAGTTTTCAATCAGTTCCTTTTTAGACCTAAGCTGCAAGCTGGATTTGATTGCTTTATCAATCGCAACAAGGATTTCCTTATCCTCACAGTTTCCATCGTGATACTTTCCAACCAGCATCAGGATATAATCAATGTTGACTTCCACCTGTTTGACAAGCTCCATTTCAAAGACAACATCATCCATAATGCTTTCCTTGCTTCCCGGTTTCGGTTTGATTTCCTCGTACACATCATGGTATGTGCCTGTGTAGTCTTGGAAATCAATCGGAGATAGGATTTCATTTCCGGCAAAGCGGTCAAAGGCAGCAAGGATATTTCTCAAACGGAGAATGTTGCCAAACAGGACAATAAAATCTTTCTTGTTTTTCTCTCCGACAATCGGCTGTCCCAAAGGATATTTCTGCAACAGTTCGGCAATTCGTTCTTCATAACCTTTCTGCTCGCGACCTTTATCATCGACACAACCGTAGTAATAATCCTCATAGGATTTCAAGATGACAATGCCGTTTGCTTCCTTGTCTCCGAACAATGCAATCGCATCGTTGGTAGCTTCTTCAAGATCACGGAAGCAGACAATATTACCAAAGGACTTGACTGAATTGAGGATACGGTTCGTTCTGGAAAATGCCTGTATCAGACCGTGCATTTTCAAGTTCTTATCTACCCAAAGGGTGTTAAGTGTTGTTGCATCGAAGCCCGTCAAGAACATGTTGACTACAATCAGCAAATCGACTTCACGCTTCTTAACCTTATCGGAAAGGTCTTTGTAGTAATCTTGGAAGCCCTTGCTTGATGTATCAAAATTGGTTTTGAAAATCTTGTTGTAGTCTTTAATTGCCATATCCAGAAAGTCACGGGAACTCTGGTCAAGGTCATCGGTGTCAAAACTTTCATCGTCCAGAATACCATCGGCACTATCCGCTTCATTTGGAGCGAATGAGAAGATAGTGGCAATGGTCAAATCTCTGTGCCGTTCTGCAATCTGTTTTTTAAACTCCAGATAATACTTTTTGCAGATAGGAATAGAGCTGACGGCGAACATAGAGTTGAAGCCGTTTACTCGCTGACCTTTCAGACTGTAGTAGGAATTTCGCATGGTCTTTTGGTCGAAGTGTTCCAGAATGTACTTCACAACCTCTGTGATACGCTCCGGCGAACCCAATGCTTCCTCGGTATCAATAGCGGCAACCTGCATGTCCTGCTTATCATCCTTCTGCTTGACCGTGTTAATATAGTCGATGCGGAACGGCAGCACATTTCCATCATTGATTGCATCCACAATAGTGTAGGTATGGAGCTTCGCACCAAAAGCCTGCTCTGTGGTTCGGAGATTCGGATTTCCACCTGTCCCGGCATTGACTGCGAAAATCGGTGTGCCAGTAAATCCAAAGATATGATAGTTCTTGAAATACTTTTCCACCTTGATTGTCTTTTCGCCCTTTTTGATTTGCCCTCCGACAATTCGGGTGTGCATGTCTCCAAACTGGCTGCGGTGGCACTCGTCAAACACAAGGACAATATGCTTGTTTCGGATAGGGTGGCTCGGATTTTTCGTAATGAACACATCCAATTTCTGAATGGTCGTTACGATAATTCGGGAGGTGCTGTCCTCAAGCTGTCTTTGCAAAACAGCGGTACTCTTGTTTCCGTTGGCAGCACCTTTTTCAAAGCGGTCATATTCCTTAATGGTCTGATAGTCCAAGTCCTTACGATCAACCACAAACAGAACCTTTTCGATATACGTCAGTCCTGTAGCAAGCTGGGCAGTTTTAAAGGAAGTCAAGGTCTTACCGCTTCCTGTGGTATGCCAGATATATCCTCCGGCTTCGATAGTGCCTGTTTTCTTGTAGTTGGTGGACACTTCAATCCTGTTCAAAATACGCTCGGTTGCCACAATCTGATAAGGTCGCATAACGAGCAACAATTCCTCAGAAGTGAACACGCAATATTTTGTCAAGATGTTCAAAATGGTGTGCTTCGCAAAGAATGTCTTTGTGAAGTCCACAAGGTCGGGAATGACCTTGTTATTGCCGTCTGCCCAATAGGAAGTGAACTCAAAACTGTTAGAAGTTTTCTTGCTGTGCTTCTTGGAAGAATTTTCACTTTCCTTAATGTGACTTGCTCTGGTAGTGTTAGAATAGTACTTTGTAAATGTGCCGTTGGAGATTACAAAAATCTGCACATACTCATAAAGTCCACAACCAGCCCAAAAGCTATCACGCTGATAGCGGTTGATCTGATTGAATGCTTCCTTGATTGCCACTCCACGGCGTTTTAATTCCACATGAACTAGCGGCAGACCGTTCACCAGAATGGTAACATCATATCGGGTATCATGTTTTCCGGCTGTTTCCTCATACTGGTTGATAACTTGCAGTCGGTTATTGTGGATGTTCTTTTTGTCAATCAGGGAGATGTTCATGGTAGTCCCGTCCTCACGGGTCAGGTTCTGCACATAATCTTCCTGAATTTTTCGGGTCTTTTCCACGATGCCCTCATTGGCATTGGCAATCTTGCTTTTGAAAAAGCTGTCCCATTCCTTATCCGTAAACTGATAGTTGTTCAACAATTCTAACTGTCTGCGGAGATTGGCAATGAGTGCATCGGGGCTGTGGATCGTCACATACTCATATCCCTGTTCTCCGAGCATTTTGATAAATGCCGCTTCCAAAGCTGCTTCACTCTGGTAGGCATCAGAGCGTTTGGTTTGTGGCTCATATTCGGTCACAACAGTGCTTTCATTGGTCGAAAGCACAATGTTATATGTACTCACGATTTCACGCTCCTTTCATTAAGAATCTAGAATTTCTTCTATCATCGGCTCAACCCCGACATTTTTAATATCGTCAATCATATGTTGTGCGGAGAAGCGATTAACATCTCTGGCTACAAAACGCAAAATATTTGCTGCGGTTTCATTCACCACATAGGAAAATCCACCACACAGAATTTGGTACGCAAAAGATGCAAATGGGTCATAGGCAACAAAAGACCTCCCACAAACTTCCCGATACGACTTATCCACACTCTGAATGACGTATTGAGCGTGATCTTCACTCTTTCTCATAAATGCCAGTAACACGTCAACAAATCCCTTTTTCTCATGGAGAATTGATGTGGATATTTTCTCTGCACTCAAATCATATATATAGCTTTCAATTTCGTCATCAAAAACTTTCCTTGTGATTTTTTCGTCTATACGTGTTTGGTTTTCAGCTTGTTGCTTATAGGATACCGCTTTCTCAAAAAAGATGGATAGCTGCCCTGCATCAGCATAACGATATGCTGCATCTGAATTTGTGGCTTTTTCTGCAATGTTTCTGTAAATATGGTGTGAATTTCTTGGGTCGCCCGTCATAATGAAATTTATAACACGACCAAGGGAATACACATCACTACGTTTATCCCCATCTTTAAGCATCATAAACTGTTCCGGTGCACAGTAATAGAATTGTCCTACTGCGTTGGTGTGCATTGTTTGGTGAGAGGTAAAGACATTCAAGTCTTTTCCCAATCCGAAATCTGCGATTTTGATCATTCCAGAAATAATAAAGATATTATTCGCACTTATATCTCTATGAATAATGTCACGTTTGTGTACTTCCGTCATAATATGAAGGATTTGGCGAATACAATTCAACTTTATATCATCGGATAAATCGAATGATTTAACATATTTATCAAGCGTCGTCTCCGCATATTCCATTGTATAGGAACTATTACCTTCATCGAACGTATAAACTTGAATAATTCCAGACGCATCTTGCAGTGATTTTGTGATGTTGTATTCTCTTTTGAAACGACTTCTGATACCTGTATCCGTCAAATAGTCGTCCTTTAACTTCTTCACTACGAATCCTGTGGACTTTTGCCGATATACATTCGCAAAACCGCCATTTCCGATTGGCTCTAAATCGTCGTTTTCCCTGACAAGATGATAGCGTCCATTGCTTCGAGTTATCTTACACAAATCTCTATGGATAATACGATTGAATTCGGCATATATAGTCTCAATTTTTTCGGCAGCCTCGACTTCTGATAACGATTGTTCTTGCATTAAGTAACTTTTGCCAAGAACAATATTGAAGAACTTGTCAATTTGATGGCTGTTGATTAAATCTACAAGTTTATCGTGGACGTACGCCCACCTTGACGGAAAGCCAGAACGATAGACATCTTTCGTTCCAAAGTTAGAGTTAAAGAACTCTACCAGTTTATATCCTTGCTTATATGTGTAAAAGTCCGCCGTATCACCACAGAAAATGTTTGAAATTTCTTTTAATGAATCTGAACTGAGCATGGTACTCCTTTCTATTTAGCTGGCTCAAAAGTCAGTAGCTTATCACGATAGTATTCGTATTGCTTCGTCCTCGCTTCAATCTCTGCTGGTAAGCCGGAAGAAATGTCATTGCAGAGGGCATCGAAGCGATCAAGTATGCCTACGATACGCTCCTGTTCCTTGATAGCAGGAAGCGGAATAGGTATTGTGTTAAGGTTCTTCTGGTTCAACTTCGGTTGTGCTCCACCAGAAATAAATTGTGAAAGGTCGATAGCGTTCAAGTAGAACTCGACATATCTTCTCGTTGCATAACAATCAAACTTCAAAACATGAGCATGGTTATTTACCCAATTCTTGCCCGATATAGAGAACGCAATCGGTGTGCTTCGTGCCACCAGATTGTTGCCATCCTCGGAAACAAGCAGATAATCTCCATCAAAGATATAACCACTCACATAATCAACAATGCCGGATGCACCGTAGTACGGGTACTCGCCAGCTTCACGGTTGCCGCTTGTGATAGGCTTTCTCTTACTGTCATGGTTTTCAGAAATCATGTTCAGCGTAACAGAAACAAAACCAAAAACATATTGACAAAGCAGAATCAAGCCATTAAGCTCGTCTGTCTGTCTGTCTGTCTGTCTGTCTGTCTGTCAAGATTGTCTTGCCAGTTGCAACATAAGTCAAGAGGGCATCACGATAAAAGACATACTGCTTTTGCCTTGCTTCAATCTCGGCAGGGAGACCGATATTCAAGTCAGAACAGATGGCTTCAAAGTTATCAAGCACATGAACAAGGCGTTTCTGAACATCCAGAGCCGGAACAGGAACAGGGAATGCGTTCAGCATCGGTCTGCGAATGGACGGGACAGAACCTTGAAACATGGTCTTTTCGATATACGGCAAAAAAGCCGATTTCATATAGTAGAAGAAGTATTTCGGATAAACAGTCGGAGTGTTGATATGGATGCGATATGCTCTCTGATGTAGCGCATATTTGCCTTCAACATAGTGAAAAACCTTACCGACACCAACGCCATCGCCTGCTGTGATGATAGCCGTTTCATCAAATTCATATTCATTCTTTCTCAGCGGCTCTTGCGAACGAACATAAAAAGGATATTCTCCCTCGTCAAGTCCTTCATTTGTATTACTGCTTCCTGTTCCGATATCAGCAATTTCGGCAAGCTGAACCATTGATATTTCATCAGCAGGGCTTAACAATTTATCTCGGTAATACTCATACTGTTTTTTCCTCGCTGTAAGCTCTGCTGTAAGCTCTGTGAAATTGTCCAGAATACGGACAATTTCACTTTGAATTGCAAGTGGAGGGATTGGAATAATAATTTCACTTATAGCAGGAACACTGGAATGAACAACTTTACTCTTTACTTTTCCCTTACTTTTCTGTGCTTGAGCACTTGTTGTCGATAATGCGTATGCCATATACTTAGGATTTTGATTGTGTTTCAATACAACAGTATCTCCACCGGCTAAGCATTTCTCATGCCCCACATATGCAATGGATTTTGCAATCTCCTCAACGCTTTCACCCGTTATAGCAAACAGTATGTCTCCATATTCAAAATATTTCGGGTTAGGAACATACTCCATCTGTGTATGTGAAATACAGATGTCAAACCAAACATTGTACGAAGTGTAGATTTCACCATAACGGACACATGGGATACCCGTTTCAGTAACTTGGTCTCGTTTAATGCCAGAACCACGATAAATATCAGTAGCTATATCGCTCAATGGTTTGTATTCAACACCGTCTGGACAAAGTTCCTGTATTAACTCTTCAAGTTTAGTCATCGAGCAATCCCTCCTTCTTCATAACCTCAACGATTCTTTTCTCATCTTTTTTGTTTTTTGGTACATATGGTATGTCACAAATATCTAACAGCCCTAGTTCTCGCATACGCATAATTTCTTTTAAAGCATCAAAATTTATCGACACCCAAATATCTGTTCCATAAAGAACGTTAATTCTAATAACTCCATCCTGTAGATGTTGCATAGTTTCTTCCATACACAAACCAGTTTGGAGAATAGCCGCATATTCTTTTGGGTCGATTTTCTTAATGTCTTCCGTATCGTAAAAAATCTTGTATTCTTTTGTCGGTACATCGGTAGAAATAGCTCTATTCCTTCCCGGATGTTTAATATTTAAGACTTCCTCTTCGATGTCTTTCGTTATGCCGTTTGCAATTCTAAACAGTTTGCTATCAAAAGCCACAAAGTCTAAACTCAGTTCTTGGGGAAGAAATTCTGAGCACAACTTTTGCACAGTGCGAATTTGTTCGATCATTTCGTCTGCAATTTCTTGGAGCGATGCGTACTCTTTGGCCGTATAATTATCGTCTTTGTGGGCAAAGTTCTTATCACGTTCATAGTAAATAGCAGAAATAATGAGGTTAGAACAAATAGTCTTTTTCTTCCTTGGAAAGCATTTGTCCATTACCACACAGATGCTAACATAAAACTTTTGCTTCGCATCATTGACTTCCTGTCGAATATTAATGTTGGACACTTTACTGCCATTCTCTGCAAGGAAAAGAACTGTATCAACAGATTTTTTGCCGTCTATTATGTATCGTGCCAGTTCCCACTTGTTCATTTTTGTCCCTCAATTTCTGCAATGATCTTTGCAATTTCCTCACGGAGAATCTGTTCACGGGCTACGATTTCTTCAATCTCTGCATTGAGTTTCACAATATCAATAACTTCTCTCGTATCCTCCTGCTCAACATAGGTACTGACAGATAGATTGTAGTCCTGTGCTTTGATCTCGTCATAGTTGGCAAGGTGGGAAAAGTGTTGCGTACCGTTTCGGGAAATAAACTCGTCTACGATGTGAGCTATGTTTTCTTCGGTCAGTCGGTTGTTGTTCGTGACCTTGACAAACTCCTTGGAAGCATCAATGAACAGGGTACGGTTATCCGCTTTGCTACGCTTCAGAACCATGATACAGGTCGCAATGGAAGTACCGAAGAACAGGTTGCTCGGCAACTGGATGATGCAGTCAATGAAGTTGTTGTCAATCAGATACTGGCGGATCTTCTTCTCAGCTCCGCCACGGTACATGATGCCGGGGAAGCAGACAATCGCCGCAGTTCCGTTGGTGGCAAGCCATGCCAGAGAGTGCATGATAAAGGCAAGGTCAGCTTTTGATTTCGGTGCAAGCACCCCGGCAGGAGAGAAACGAGGGTCATTTATCAAAACAGGATTGTCATCGCCCTCCCACTTAATAGAGTAAGGGGGATTTGAAACAATAACCTCAAACGGTTCATCGTCCCAATGCTGCGGAGACAACAAAGTATCTTCGTGGGCAATGTCAAACTTGTCAAAATCAATGTCATGCAGGAACATATTGATGCGGCAAAGGTTGTATGTAGTCAGGTTGATTTCCTGACCGTAAAATCCCTGACGGACATTCTCTTTGCCAAGAATTTTCGCCGCTTTCAGAAGCAGAGAACCAGAACCACAAGCAGGGTCATAAACCTTGTTGACCTCTGTTTTCCCAGCAACAGCCATACGAGTCAGAAGCTCGGAAACCTCTTGGGGAGTGAAGAACTCACCGCCGCTTTTTCCGGCGTTGGATGCGTACATACTCATAAGGTATTCGTAAGCATCGCCAAAGGCATCAATGGAATTATCCTTGTAGTTTCTCAAGCCCATGTTTGCAACGCCCTCGATCAGCTTCACGAGGTTTGCATTACGCTTTGCAACGGTGGTTCCCAGCTTGTTGCTGTTGACGTCAATATCATCAAACAATCCCGCAAAATTATCTTCGCTTTCGCTGCCCTTTGCTGATTCCTCAATGTGGTTAAAGGCAGCTTCCAAAGTCATATTCAGATTTTCGTCATTTGCGGCTCTCTTTCTGACATTGCAGAAAAGCTCGCTGGGCAGAATGAAGAATCCCTTCGTTTTAACCAAGTCCTCGCGAGCCTGTTCAGCATCTTCATCGGACAACTGTGCATAATCAAAGCCCACTTCTCCGGCTTCAATCTCGCCCTCGTTGATGTAATTTGTTAGGTTTTCAGATATATAGCGATAGAACATCATACCCAGCACATAGGACTTGAAATCCCATCCGTCCACGCTTCCACGCAGTTCATCGGCAATCGCCCATATCGCCCGATGGAGTTCATCACGCTCTTGTTCTTTTCTTATATCAGCCATTTTCTTTCTCCTTTTCATCGGGAATAAAGTCCAGAATATCATCCACCTTGCAATCAAGAGCAAAACATATCTTTTCGATACTATCCAAAGATACATACTGGTCACGCCTTAGTCGGGTTAGAATATTAGCACTAAATCCAGCTTTCTCCGTCAATGCGGCGGTCGGGATGCCCCGGTCTATCAGCAAGTGAAATAGTTTTTTATATGTTACAGCCATATAGTCCTCCTTGCCATGATAATCACTCATGATAGTATATCACGAAAATGTGAAAATTTCAATTCATCGTTATAGATATTTAAATCGGAATAGTGTAAGAAAAAAGCCTGATGCAGTAGTTATTACTTACATCAAGCCTTTATATCTTTTGCAGTTCTGTATAAGCGTGGGTTCGTCATATTTGGTGTGGTATCTTTAACTATGGGAAACTCCGGTTTCCCACTTGGACACAGCTCTGTCTGTAATGCTTAGTCTTTCTGCGAGTTGCGCTTGTGTTAATTTTTTCTCTTTGCGGCATCTCGCAATAAACTTACCTGTTTTTATTTGATCCATTGAGCGTTCTCCTTTCACCATTACAATACACGTGTTTTCTATTTTATAACACGAACTATTGGTTGAGTATGCTAAATTCAACTGTTGGTTTGGTGATTATAATACATTTACTAATAAATTCATTGGACAATCTAGCAATTTTACTTATCTGTTTGATTTCCATCAGACATCAACAGTTTTTTTGCTGCTAGGACAAGACATATAGTTTCATTCCTTTTTATCTTTAAAACAAAGTCTAACAATATAATTATATGCGGGCAATCGATGAAAAGCAATAAACAGAACATATGTTAAATTTTAAGACTGTAATCTTTTCTTAAGGTTCTTACATGGAAATGATTTTAACAGAAAAAAGGCACTACTCTTGAACAGAAGAAAAGCAACTTTGGTAGGTTTGTTGCTGTTATGGAAAGTATGTGGGTAACATGGAATTCATGCTACGCATAATTTATAAAGAGCAGATGTCCAGACGTAAAATTATATGGTTAACGTTTTTCAGAAAGTGGATATTGTTTTAAACAGCGTTGAAGGACCCATTTCTATACAAAATTTAAAGACACTGAGAAACTGAAGAATATGGCATAACCTTAGTAGGGGATGATACCACCTAATACGGAGAACTCATCAAATATGTTGAAAGACTTCCATAAGATGTGGTATGCAAGACATGAGATATAAAAAATTATTCATGATGTGGAGAATTGCGGTTAGAAGATATACTTCTATGTAGTCAAAAACCCTTTAGTTATAGGCTTTTTTAACACTTTATAAAAAAAACAAAAAAATTTTATTTTTTTAAAAAAAGTTGTTGACACATTAGATATCCCATGGTATTATATATGGGCATTCGATGGAAACGGGCCTGTAGCTCAGGTGGTTAGAGCGCACCCCTGATAAGGGTGAGGTCGTTGGT
>OFML01001658.1_pt1 | contig 11904 bp, 7 predicted proteins | sample 1541831 | NCBI WGS metagenome assembly OFML01 (sample SAMN04209237, study PRJEB22552) | human gut metagenome | biome: gut; material: feces | host: Homo sapiens | place: USA: Oklahoma | reverse complement strand
AGGCTGAGCCTGCACCCGTTTCGCGTTGTCAGTTGGGCACAAGCCCGCAGCTTGACGCTCGCGCGCAGCTCGAGAGCCCTCCGGTCTCTCTCGTTCGAGCAAACCGCAACTTTCTCATATTAGGCTGAGCCTGCACCCGTTTCGCGTTGTCAGTTGGGCACAAGCCCGCAGCTTGACGCTCGCGCGCAGCTCGAGAGCCCTCCGGTCTCTCTCGTTCGAGCAAACCGCAACTTTCTCATATTAGGCTGAGCCTGCACCCATCCCCTATCGTAATTCATTCTTTTTAATCTTAATAGAAGATATTTAGGAGGTTTTCTTTATGTCCTATAAACCTGAAGAAGCCATGATGATCAAACTTGATTATGAGCTTCCAGAATATCCTGCCTTTGAAGAAGGCATCCGCCGCGCTCCCAGAAGAGAATCCCATCTGAGCAAATCCGACAAAGCGCTGGCAATCAAAAACGCACTGCGCTACATCCATCCTGACCACCATCAGCAGATGGCAAAGGAATTTGCACAGGAGCTGGAGGAGCACGGCAGAATCTATGGCTACCGCTTCCGCCCGGCAGGAAAGCTGCACGGCAAACCAATCGACGAGTACAAAGGCAACTGCATCGAAGGCAAGGCTTTCCAGGTCATGATCGACAACAACCTGGACTTTGACGTTGCCCTGTATCCGTACGAGCTGACCACCTACGGTGAAACCGGTCAGGTCTGCCAGAACTGGATGCAGTACCGTCTGATCAAAAAATATCTCGAGGTGCTCACCGATGACCAGACGCTGGTCGTTGAATCCGGTCACCCGCTGGGTCTGTTTAAATCCCACAAGACCTCCCCGCGTGTTATCATCACCAACGGTCTGATGATTGGTATGTTCGATAACCAGGAAGCCTTCAACCGCGCTGCTGCTCTGGGTGTTGCCAACTACGGTCAGATGACCGCCGGCGGCTGGATGTACATCGGTCCACAGGGCATCGTACACGGCACCTTCAACACTCTGCTCAACGCAGGTCGTCTGGTGCTGGGTATCCCGAAGGAAGGCAACCTGGCAGGCAAACTGTATGTTACCTCCGGCTTGGGCGGAATGTCCGGCGCACAGGGCAAAGCGGCTGACATCGCAGGCGCTGCCTCCATCATTGCTGAGGTGGACATCTCCCGTATCATGACCCGATACACTCAGGGTTGGGTAGACAAATACACCGACAGCCTCGAGCAGGCTTTGGAATGGGCGCTCCAGGCACAGAAAGCCGGCGAACCATGCGCTGTCGCTTACCACGGCAACATCGTTGACCTGCTGGAATTCCTGCTGGAAAAGAACATCCATGTCGACCTGCTTTCCGACCAGACCTCCTGCCACGTTCCATACGACGGCGGCTACTGCCCACAGGGTCTGACCTTTGAACAGCGCACCGAGATGCTGGACAAAGACCCTGAGCACTTTAAAGAGCTGGTCAACAAGACCCTGCGCCACCACTATGAGCTGATCTGCAAGATGCACGAGCAGGGCACCTACTTCTTCGACTACGGCAACAGCTTCCTCAAAGCGGTCTATGATGCCGGCGTACCGGAAATCTGCAAAAACGGTCACGACGAGGTGGACGGCTTTATCTTCCCATCCTACGTTGAGGACATCCTCGGTCCATGCCTGTTCGACTACGGCTACGGTCCGTTCCGCTGGTGCTGTCTGTCCGGCAAACCGGAAGACCTGGATGCTACCGACGCTGCTGCGATGGAGTGCATCGACCCGAACGCACGCTATCAGGACCGCGACAACTGGATTTGGGTCCGCGATGCCAAAAAGAACAAACTGGTTGTCGGTACCCAGTGCCGCATCCTGTATCAGGACGCTTACGGCAGAACCAAGATTGCTCTTAAATTTAACGAAATGGTCCGCCAGGGCAAGATCGGTCCGGTCATGCTCGGTCGTGACCACCACGATACCTCCGGCACCGACTCCACCTTCCGTGAAACCTCCAACATCAAGGACGGTTCGAACATCATGGCAGATATGGCAGTTCAGTGCTTCGCAGGCAACTGTGCCCGCGGCATGAGCCTGGTCGCTCTGCACAACGGCGGCGGTACCGGCATCGGCAAAGCAGTCAACGGCGGCTTTGGCATGGTGCTTGACGGCTCTGCGCGTGTCGACGAAATCCTCAAGGTTTCGATGATCTGGGACGTTATGAGCGGCGTTGCCCGTCGTTCCTGGGCAAGAAACGAGCACTCGATTGAAACCTGCGTCGAGTTTAACCAATCTCATCCGGGTCAGTACCACGTTACCCTGCCTTACATCGCTGACGACGCCATCGTAAACGAGGCTGTCGAGCAGATGGGCAAATAGCAGGCTGAGCCTGCACCCTGTTTCGCGTTATCGGTTGGGTGTAAGTACTCAGCTTAATCCGCTCGCGCTGGTCGCTTAAAAGCAAAACCAAAGTTTTACTCAATTTTTTCAAAAAATTGTGGGTTTCCAAAGGGCAAAGCCCTTGGCGCTCACCGCAGTGGGCGAAACCTTATCGTTTAAGCGCTCTTTGGAGAGCTTGAGAACCTTTCTGCAAGTGGAAAGGTTCTCAACACCCTAAACCTGCACTCTGTTTCGCGTTGTCGTGCAGGTTGAGCCTGCACCCTGTTTCGCGTTGTCGGTTGGATGTAGGCACTCAGCTTAATCCGCTCGCGCTGGTCGCTTGAAAGCAAAACAAAAATTGTGGGTTTCCAAAGAGCAAAGACATTTCGCTCGTTGCGACGAGCGCCCAAAGGCTCTGCCTTTGGAATCCGCCACCTTTTGAAAAAGGTGTACAAAAACTCCCTCATTTTTATAAAAGGAGATTGATTACTATGGCAAGAATCATCGAATGTGTACCAAACTGCTCCGAGGGCAGAGACAAAGAAATTATCGAGTACATCGCAGACGCTGTCCGCAGCGTGCCGGGTGTCGCTTTGATGGACTACTCCTCCGATGAAAACCACAACCGCAGCGTTTACACCATCGTCGGTGACCCGGACCAGATGGGCGAGGCTGCATTCCGCTTTGCAAAAGCCTGTGTGGAAAAAATCGACATGACCAAACATCACGGCGAACATCCGCGTATGGGCGCTGTCGACGTAATCCCGTTCACTCCTGTTAAGGACGTTTCGATGGAAGAATGTATCGAGCTGTCCAAAAAGGTTGCACAGCGCATCTGGGAAGAACTGAAAATGCCGGTTACCCTGTACGAAGAGTCGGCTTCTGCTCCGCACCGCCGCAACCTGGCTGCCATCCGCAAGGGTCAGTTTGAAGGTATGCCGGAAAAATTGCAGGACCCAAAATGGTATCCTGACTACGGCAACCACGAAATCCACCCGACTGCCGGTATCGTAGCAGTCGGCGCACGCTTCCCACTGGTTGCCTTCAACATCAACCTCTCCACCTCCGACGTCGAGATTGCAAACAAGATTGCAAAGACCATCCGTGAGTCCTCCGGCGGTATGAGATGGGTAAAATCCATCGGCGTTATGCTCGAAGAGCGCAACACTGCACAGGTTTCTATCAACATGACCAACTACACCAAGACCCCAATCTACCGCGTATATGAAACCGTCCGCTTCGAGGCTGCCCGCTACGGCGTACAGATCATCGGCTCCGAGCTGATTGGCATCGTTCCGATGGATGCGCTGACCGAAACTGCCGAATACTACCTCAAGCTGGAAAACTTTGATAAAGACAACCAGATCATGGAAAAACACCTGCTGTAAGGCAGCGTGATTTCTAAGGAGGTATCTTGATGGCTTCCCTTCTTATCAAAAATATTGGTATGCTGGCGACCGCCTGCGGCGACCGGGCAAAATCCGGCAAGGCACAGGGCGAAATCCTGACTTTGCAAAACGCCTATGTTCTGGTGCAGGACGAGCAGATTTTGGAAATCGGACAGGGTGAACCGACAATCGACCCTGCGTGTGAGGTCATCGACGCACAGGGCAAACTGGTCACCGCCGGTCTGGTGGATGCACACACCCATCTGGTGTTCGGCGGCTGGCGCGAAAATGAACTTGCCCTTAAACTGCACGGTGTCCCCTATCTGGACATCCTGGCGCAGGGCGGCGGCATACTGTCCACCGTGCGCAGCACACGCGCTGCCAGCGAGGACGAACTGTTTGACAAAACTGCCAAAGCACTGGACACCATGCTCTCGCTGGGCACTACCACCTGTGAAGCAAAAAGCGGCTACGGGCTGGACTTTGAAAATGAGTGTAAACAGCTCAACGTTACCCGGCGGCTTAACCAGTCGCAGCCGGTGGAGCTGGTATCCACCTTCATGGCGGCGCACGCGCTGCCGGAAGAGTACAAAAACGATCGCGAGGGCTATCTGTCGCTTGTCATCGACCGGATGCTCCCCTATGTTGCCGAGCATCAGCTTGCCGAATACTGCGACGTGTTCTGTGAAACCGGTGTCTTTACACCGGAGGAATCCCGCCGCATCCTGACAGCAGCACAGAAGCTGGGTCTGGGTGCAAAAATCCACGCCGACGAGATCGACCCCATCGGCGGCTCGCAGCTTGCCGGCGAGATCGGTGCAGTTTCTGCCGAACATCTCATCGTTTGTCCGCAGGAAGGCATCCAATCCATGGCAAAGGGCGGCACCATCGCCTGCCTGCTGCCTGCGACCTCCTTCTATCTGGGAGCGACCTTTGCTCCTGCCCGACAGATGGTCGAAGCCGGTGTGCCGGTGGCAGTCGCCAGTGACTTCAACCCCGGCTCCACACCGAACCTTTCGCTGCAGCTGGCAATGAACATCGCCTGCTACCGCTATCGTCTGACTCCCGAAGAGGTCCTCACCGCTGCCACCCTCAATGCCGCAGCCGCAATCGGCAAAGCAGAACAGGTCGGCACCCTGGAGCCCGGCAAACAGGCAGACCTGCTCATCTGGGATGCGGACAATCTCAACTTCATCTTCTACCGCTATGGCAACAATCTGGTCAAAACGGTCATCAAAAAAGGTAAGGTCGTCAAACACAACTAACCTCTGTGCAGGGCATCTGACACAGATTGCTCAAAATTGAAAGGATGGATTTCCCATGAAACTGACCGATATGCAGGTTAAGGAATTTATCAACGTTCTGGCATCCGATGCACCCGCTCCCGGCGGCGGCTCCGCTTCTGCTCTGGCAGGCGCGATGGGTGTCGGTCTGGCAAAGATGGTCGCTTCGCTGACCCTGGGCAAGGCAAAATATGCCGAGCATCAGGAAACCGTACAGCAGATTCACGACCGCGCCAATGAACTGGTCAGCCAGCTGACCGCAGGCATCGACCGCGACACCGAAGCTTTTGACGGCGTTTCCGCTGTATTCGCTATGCCAAAGAACACCGACGAAGAAAAAGCTGCCCGCAAGGAAGCCATGCAGAAGGCGCTGAAGGAAGCGACTCTGGTTCCTTATTCGATCATGGAGCTGTGCCTGGAATCGCTGAAGGTGACCGAGATGGGTCTGGGATGCACCAACACCAACGCTGCCAGCGATTTGGGCGTTGCCTCCCTCAACCTGAAATCCGCCGTACAGGGCGCATGGCTCAACGTGCTCATCAACCTGGGCGGCATCCGTGACGAAGCTTTTGTCAACGAGTACAAGGCAAAGGGCGAAGCCATTTTGGCTGAGGCTCTGCCGCTGGCTGACAAAATCTACAACGAGATTCTGGCAAGCCTGTAATCTGTTTTCGATTCGAGCAAAACACCTTTCTGCTGTTGCAGAGAGGTGTTTTTTTATGCTTTTCTCTCCCAATGGTTTTCTTTGCAGCAAACATTTCCCGACCTTCTTTTTGATTTGCATATTTATGCAGACATATACTCCTTTCAGTCGGCTATTTCCCGACAGTGGATGACAGGAAATCTTTTAAAGAAGCGCAAAAAAGCAGCGGGAAATTTCCCGCTGCTTTTTCATCATCATAAAATTTTACCGGTTGTTTTCTGCCGAGCCGGTCTGTGGGTTTAACTCAAAATTTTCGTCCACCTTTTAAAAAAGTTACGCTTTCCTCAAACAACCGCCGCGAGAACATCAAGCTGCTGGCTTACACCTGACCAACAACGCGAAACGGGTGCAGGCTCAGTCTGCCAATTTGCGAAAACCCTTTCTATCGCAAAGGGTTTTCACACTTTCCTAAATGCTCTTTCACGGATAAGGAGTTTCGCTCACTGCGGTGAGCGCCTAAAGGCTCTGCCTTTAGAATCTGCCGCCTTTTGAAAAAGGTGGACGAAAACTTTACTTTTTATCCTTGGAGGATGTTCATAAATTCTTCGCCGGTGATGGTTTCCCTCTCCAGCAGGTACTCTGCCAGCTCGTGCAGCTTGGGCATATTTTCTGAAAGAATCTGTTTTGCCTTGTCGTAGCACTGTGCGATGACCTGACGGACCTCCTCGTCAATCTTGGCAGCGGTCTGCTCCGAGCAGGCAAGGGAGGCATCGCCGCCCAGATACTGATTGCCCACCGTTTCCAGTGCCATCATACCAAAGTTATCACTCATGCCCAGTCGGGTGATCATCGCCCGCGCCAGCTTAGTCGCCTGCTCGATGTCGTTGGAAGCACCCGAGGTAACCGAGCCGAAGATCAACTCCTCTGCCACTCTGCCGCCGGTGTAGGTGGTGATTTTGTCCAAAATCTCCTCCTTGCTCATCAGCAGCGTTTCCTGCTCCTCCACCTGCATGGTGTATCCCAGCGCGCCGGAGGTCCTTGGCACAATGGTAATCTTGTGGACCGGAGCGGAGTGCTTCTGCATCGCTGCCACCAGCGCATGACCGATTTCGTGGTAGGAAACAATCTTCTTATCCTTTTCGGAGACGACCGCGCCCTTTCTTTGGTAGCCGGCGATGACCGTTTCCACCGACTCCTCCAAATCCGCCTGCTCCACCTGTGCGCGTCCGCTGCGCACCGCACGCAGGGCTGCCTCATTGACGATGTTGGCAAGCTCGGCTCCCGAAGCGCCTGCGGTCGCTCTGGCGATGACCTTATAATCAATGTCCGGCGACATCTGCTTGTTCTGCGAATGTACCTTTAAAATCGCCTCTCTGCCTGCAAGGTCCGGCAGCTCGACCGGAATACGGCGGTCAAAGCGTCCCGGGCGCAGCAGCGCCGGGTCCAGCGTTTCAGGACGGTTGGTCGCTGCCAGAATCACAACGCCCTTTTTGCCGTCAAAGCCGTCCATCTCGGTCAGCAGCTGGTTGAGGGTCTGTTCCCTTTCGTCGTTGCCGCCCATCATCCCACTGTCACGCTTTTTACCGATGGTATCAATCTCGTCGATAAAGACGATACAAGGCGCCTTCTCCTGCGCCTGTGCAAACAGGTCACGCACTCTGGCAGCGCCTGCACCGACAAACATCTCCACAAACTCCGAACCGGACATCGAGAAGAATGGCACATTTGCCTCGCCTGCCACCGCTTTGGCAAGCAGCGTCTTACCGGTTCCGGGAGGACCCACCAGCAGCGCTCCCTTTGGCATCTGGGCACCGATGGCTTCATACTTCTGCGGATTGTGCAGAAAATCGACAATCTCCTGCAAGGCTTCCTTAGCTTCGTCCTCGCCTGCCACATCCGCAAAGGTCTTGCCGGTCTGGGCAGGAACATACACCTTCGCGTTGCTCTTGCCAAAGGTCATCGCATTGCTGCCTCCGCCCATCCTTTTTTGCAGCGAGCGTGCCAGCAGCTGTCCCAGCAGTGCAAACAGCAGGATCGGACCGCCGACGCTGATCAGCAGGTACAAAAACGGCGACATCGGCTCTTCGATCTCCTTGCCGTAGATGACCTTGGCTGCATCCAGCTTGTCCACCAGCTTTGGGTCGCCCATGTTGCCGGTGATGTAGATGTTGTTGTCCTCTTCATCGTTGAGCAGGTATTCGATCTTCTGGTCAAGCACTTCCACCTGCTGGATATTGCCCTGTGCAAGTTGGGTGGTAAAGGTGCTGTAATCCACCTCTACCTCCTTTCTGCCCAACAAAGCCGGAAACAAAAAGGTATTGAGCAGCAGCATGATCAGCAGCGCCATCATGTAATAGTAGATCAGCGGCTTTCTTACCTTTGGATTTTTTACTTCATTCATCGTACCACTCCTTTGTCTTCATCTTCTCTATTTAAAGATATTGCAAAAATATCAAAAAATCAATTATTCTAGCTTTTTCTTTACAAATTGTTTGTTTTCGACATATTTTATTCGATTACTGTCACTTGTCGTAAAAAATGACAGAACAAGTGGGACCCGAAGCTTTTCTTCGGGTCCCACTTGTTGCAAAGAGGCAAAGTCTTGCCGGACTAATCGCAGCAGCAGTTGCAGCTGCAGCCGCAGTTGTTACAACCACAGCTGTTAGAGCCGGAGTTGTTGCAGCCACAGTTGTTGCCGGAGCAGCTTCCGCAGCAGTTACAGCCGCAGTTGTTCATCGCAGGAAAGCCACAGCCGCCGCAGCTGAAGAGGATGAGGATAAGAATGATGATCCACCAGTTGTTGTTGCTGTACATAGATAAGTACCTCCCTAATCATTGTTTTCAAACCATACTATGAAGAGCGGTGAAAAACGGTTCCTCTTTTTTTGAAGGAAGTGGTTTTTTCTTTTCCTTCGGTATAAATACCACACATCCTCCAATATTCTGCTATGTCGGGAACTTTTGCTCGTGATCATTCTGTGTCGTCCCGCATCGCTTTTAAAAAGGTCTGTGCTTTTTCCGCTGTTCTTTAACAGTATAAGCAGCCGCTGCAAAATGTGTGCCACTTTATTTTCACACGGCACACACAATTTCATCTTGTAAGGATGGTGGTACTATGTTTCGATTCCGCGGATTCACCTCTTGTGCAAACGACGCGGTCAATCTTGCCCTTTCGCAGGCTTGCCTGCTGGGTCACACCTACATCGGCAGCGAACATCTGCTGCTGGGTCTGCTGCTGGAAGGCAGCACCGGCAGCTGCGCTGCGCTGCACCAGCGCGGAGTCCATGCCGAAGCCGTACTGGAACAACTGATCAAAACGGTGGGACGCGGCATCCAGTCCCGTCTGTCCCCTGCTGATATGACGCCGCGCTGCCGCCGCATTTTGGAGCAAAGCATTTTAGAAAGCCGAAAAAACGGGTGCGAAATGACCGGCACTGAACACATCCTGCTGTGCCTGCTGCGGGAGAAAGAGTGCTATGCGGTGCGCTTTTTGATGCAGCTGGGCGCAGACCCGATTTTATTGTACCGGGAGCTGTGTGAAAGCATGGACTTTTTTGGCGGTCCGCACCCATCCCAGCAGAATTTTACCAAAAAGGAAACTGCCCACACCGCCCTGCTGGACAAATTTGGGCGGGACCTCACCCAAAAGGCGCGCAGTCATCAACTGGACCCGGTGATTGGCAGGGAGCAGGAGATCGAACGGGTCATCCGCATCCTGTGCCGTCGCAGCAAGAACAACCCCTGTCTGGTCGGAGAAGCGGGCGTTGGCAAAACTGCCATCGCCGAAGGGCTTGCCCAGCAGATTGCACAGGGCAGGGTTCCGCCTGCGCTATCGGGCAAGCGACTGATTGCGCTGGATTTGGTGTCGATGGTGGCAGGTACCAAATACCGCGGCGAATTTGAAGAGCGGGTCAAAAACCTGATGGACGAAGCCGCTGCTGTCGGGGACATCATCCTGTTCATCGACGAAATACACAACATCATCGGCGCAGGTGCGGCAGAAGGTTCGATTGACGCTGCCAATATCCTCAAACCGCAGCTGTCCCGCGGTGAGATTCAGTTGATGGGAGCCACCACCGTCGCAGAGTACCGGCGGTATATCGAAAAGGACAGCGCACTCGAGCGGCGCTTTCAAAAGGTAAATGTGGAGGAACCGGACGACAGCCAGACGGTGCGCATCCTGCGCGGCATCCTTCCCCGCTACGAGCAGCACCACGGCGTACACATCACCGAGGAGGCAGTACAGGCGGCGGTGCGCCTTTCCCGGCGGTATCTCAACGACCGTTTTCTGCCGGACAAAGCCATCGACCTGATGGACGAAGCCGCCGCCAAGGTCTGCCAGCAGTCTGTTTCCCAGCCTGACACTGAGTATCAACAGCTGGACGACCGGCTGCACGAGCTGCGCGAACAGAAGGAGGCTGCCATCCTGCGGCAGGATTTTGAACAGGCTGCCGCCCTGCGCGACCAGCAGGCACAGACCCTCGAGCAACTCGCCCTCTTTTCCGAAAAACTGCAAAAGGAGCGCCGCAGCAGAAGAAAGCAGGTCACCGCCAACGATATTGCACAGGTGGTCAGCGAAAGCACCGGCATCGAGGTATCCGCGTTGATGTCGAGGATGCTGCCGGCTTCCCGCCAGTCTCAGCAGCTGTTGGGACTGGCGCAGGCGCTCTCCCGCAGGGTCATCGGGCAGGAGCAGGCGGTGCAGGCGGTCTGTCGGGCAATCCGCCGCGCCCGGGTGGGACTCAACGACCCTGCCCGTCCCTATGCCTCCTTTCTGTTTTTGGGACCGACCGGCGTCGGCAAAACCGAACTGTGCAAAGCGCTTGCTGAACAGCTGTTCGGCTCTGCTGACTGTATGATTCGGCTGGATATGTCCGAATATATGGAAAAACACACCGTTTCCCGACTGGTCGGTTCCCCGCCGGGCTATGTCGGCTTTGAGGAGGGTGGGCAGCTGACCGACCTGGTCCGCCGCCGTCCCTATTCGGTGGTGCTGCTCGATGAGGTGGAAAAGGCGCACCCTGACGTGCTCAACCTGCTGCTGCAAATTTTGGAGGAAGGCTCTTTACAGGATGCCCAAGGCAGAAAGGTCAGCTTTTGCAACACCGTCATCATTATGACCTCCAACATCGGCGCACGGTTCTTCTTTGAGCGCGGCGCACTGGGATTTGAACCTGCCTGTGCGCAACAGGAGGACAGCTGCTCCCAGCTGGTTTTGGAGGAGCTGCGGCGGCAGTTTTCTCCCGAACTGCTCAACCGCATCGACGAAACCATCCTCTTTCGCAAGCTGGGTCAGCCGGAGCTGGAGCAAATCTGCCGGAAGCTGCTGCAACAGCTGTCCACCCGTATTCAGGCGCTGGATATGCAGCTGCACTGCACGCCTGCCGCCTTAAAGGAGCTGTGTGCCCAGGGGTACAATCCTCGCTATGGAGCCAGACCGCTGCGCCGCGCCGTTCAGCGGCTGATCGAGGACCCGGCTGCCGAAATGATTTTAAACGGTCAGCTGCCGCCGCAGAGCACCCTGTTGTGCGACTACTGCGAGCAGGACCACCAGCTTCACCTGTCGGCAGCGGGTTGAGCAAAACAAAAGTTTTACTCAATTTTTTCCAAAAAATTGTGGGTTTCCAAAGGGCAAAGCCCTTGGCGCTCACCGCAGTGAGCGAAACGCCTTATCGTTCAAGCGCTCTTTGGAGAGTTTGAGAACCTTTCTGCAAGAGGAAAGGTTCTCAACAGGTTGATCCTGCAAACATTTCGCCTACGGCGGTGGGTTGAACCCGCGAACCTTTCGCGTTGCCGGTTGGGTGTAAGCCAGCAGTTTAATCTGCTCGCAGCGGCAGGTTGAGCAAAACAAAAGTTTTACTCAATTTTTTCCAAAAAATTGTGGGTTTCCAAAGGGCAAAGCCCTTGGCGCTCACCGCAGTGAGCGAAACGCCTTATCGTTCAAGCGCTCTTTGGAGAGTTTGAGAACCTTTCTGCAAGAGGAAAGGTTCTCAACATCCTGAGCTTGCATCCTGTTCGCCTACGGCGCAAGGACGGGTAGTAAGAGAAAAAATAAAAGTTTTCGTCCACCTTTTGCAGGCTGAGCCTGCACCCGTTTCGCGTTGTCAGTTGGGCACAAGCCCGCAGCTTGACGCTCGCGCGCAGCTCGAGAGCCCTCCGGTCTCTCTCGTTCGAGCAAACCGCAACTTTCTCATATTAGGCTGAGCCTGCACCCGTTTCGCGTTGTCAGTTGGGCACAAGCCCGCAGCTTGA
>OFML01001655.1_pt1 | contig 11936 bp, 10 predicted proteins | sample 1541831 | NCBI WGS metagenome assembly OFML01 (sample SAMN04209237, study PRJEB22552) | human gut metagenome | biome: gut; material: feces | host: Homo sapiens | place: USA: Oklahoma | reverse complement strand
TTGGGATCGAAATTCTCGTCAATATTAGCAACTGTCATCTTTTCTACTCCTGCTCGGGTACGTAACTTGTTAATTGTTTCTTCAGCTACATTTTGGTCAAATGCGCCGGTTTCGTACATCGCTTCTGCATAGTTCAACAGTATTTCTTCTATTTTGAAGATCGGTTTATCGGCTGTATTTACCTGTGCATTGTTATAGTTCTCTTCCCAGTTATCCCAATTTTTCCATACGTAGTATCCCGAACGGCAGGCAACATAAGCATGCGGTCCGTATTTCTTCCCTTCGATTGTGTATTGTGCACCGCCTTGCAAGTTGGGAACCCGTCGTACTAACGAAGCACTCCAGTTTTGTCCCGGCAAGCGTTTCATGCCCATTCCCGGATTACTGCATGACTCGTTTGGACCCATGATGTCAATATATTCGCGGTCGGCAGGATCGCTGGTATACGACCATGTGGTATAGTCCCCTTTACCGTCCACTACTTTATAGGGCGGCATGATAGTATGGTACATACGTGGGTCTCTGTTACGGAAAGTCGAATAGATATCTTTGTCTCCGGCATATAATTCTGAATTGGAAATAGTCTTTCCATCCTTACAAAGATACAGATCTACCGTTCCTTGATGCATCTCTATGTCGTGGGAAGAAGTGTGTTCGTAATAACATGAGTGTCCCGGTTTGATTGTTTCCAACCATTGTTGGTAGAGGATGATGCCCGGAACTGTACTCAAATCGTCCGTAGTCCACATTTCGCCATAACCGGCACCCGGTTGTCCGTCTGTTCCTGTATACAGAGAAGGATAATCTTGCATCAACAGTTTCGAAACGCGCTTACATTCTGTGAAATATCTGTCGTAACTTCCCAGTTCATGGTACTTTCTCCAAGTACCTTCCCGAAGAGTGAAGCGGGAAATGGCTGCTCGTACACAGTTCTGGTTGATAGTGTTAGAACCATCCTTTTTTTCATAGATCGCTGTGTTGCCGATATTCGATTCTGCCCACAGCAAACGGTCTAATACCTTGTCCGCTACTTCGAGGCGGGGCATACGGGAACCGTAAGCTTCTTCCGAAGTATCGTCCAACGGAGTATCTACCCAGGGAACATCACCAAAGCGGTCAATCAATTCCATATACCAGAAAGAATGAAAGAAATATCCCACGGATTTCCAGTGGTTCTTTTCTTCTTCGGTCATGTTAGAGTCATCCACGTGCGACAGCATGATGTTAATGCGGCGAATGAAGGAAGAAAAGTTCCAGCCGTTGCCGGAGGTTGCGTTTGTCACTGTCTGAAACGCATATTTATTTTGGCTGCTTGCACCTCTTTGTTCCAGATATCCGGCATATACGTCACCGAGATAGTGAGAATTACGTCCGATAGCGGTAGTGGAGGTGGCTATATTTGTGTTGGAAAACATTTCATAACAAGGCCACATGAAAGCTTTGAAATTGTCGTATGACTGGAAAGCATTTTCTTCCGTCAAGCTGGTCACGGGGTATTTCTCTAAAAAACTGTCATTACATCCCGTCAATGTCATCCCTGTGAAAAGGGTTAGAAATAATAGTATCTTTTTCATAACTATGTATCAGATTAGTAATTTATAACGTGATATTTACTCCGAATGAAACCGTACGGAATGCCGGGTAGTTCCATTCAATTCTCTCTGGGTCGATACCTGAAGGTAGTGAAGTGAAAGTTGCTACATTTTCTATGCTGACAAACGCCTTCATCTGATTCAGGAAAATCTGGTTTACCCATTTCTTGGGTAATTTGTAGGATAGGGTTATGTTTTTGATGCGCAGATAGGAAGCATCGGACAGATATTTGTCGCTCTGTCTCAGATTCGAACCGGAGTTGCCGCGATTACCGTAGATGCGGGGATATTTAGCGTTAGGATTTACTGCACTCCAATCACCGTTATCAGGATCTTTAGGCATCCAATAGTCACTCAATCCTTCAAAAAGAGGAACAAAGTTATCACCGTTCATCGGGAAAGTGAGTACATTTGAAATCCAGTAATCCCGTTTTCCTGTACCTTGCAAGATAACATTCAGGTCGAATCCCGCATAATTCATTCCGAGATTGATACCATATTGGTAACGGGGAGTTGTGTTTCCGATAACCTTACGATCTCCCGGGTTGTCAAATGTATTGTCACCGCTGGTAATTACGTTGGTGGAAGTATCATCGTCACGTAGATTCTTAAATTTCACATCTCCGGGACGTACATTATAGCCGTTGATAGAAGTAACTCCCTCTTTTAGTTGCCAGGAAGAGGTATCCACAAAGTCGTCAACAGTATAATATCCGTCTACGACATATCCCCAGATTTCTCCCAGTGTTTGTCCCGGATAGTAGGAGCTCAATAATTTGGTAGCTGCATTATCGTCATATTTAATGATTTCTGATTTATAATCGGAAAGATTGAACCCGATTCGATAGCCTACCTTACCTATTTGGTCTCTCCAGTTCAGGCTAAGTTCCCAACCTCGTGTACGCATATCGGCTGTGTTCTGATAGGGGGCACTGGCACCTACAACAGCAGGCAATTGTACACCGGGGGCAAGCATCCCGTTCGTGTTCCGTTGATACCATTCGAATACTCCGCTCAGACGGTTGTTGAACAAGTTTACGTCCAATCCTACGTTGATTGTTCCTACTTTCTCCCATGTGAAATTCTGGCTTACTAATGCGGGCAGGGAACTGATAGAGGTTACATACGTATCATCTATAATCCATGAAGTGGCTTTATTATTTACGCTCATAGACGGGGTGAAGGTGTACGGATTGATGTTTTGGTTGCCGATGACACCGTAAGAGGCGCGGAGTTTCAAACCGTCCAGCCAATGACGGGTGGAATTCATAAATCTCTCCTGGGCAATTTGCCAGCCGGCAGATACAGAAGGGAAAAATCCGAAACGTGAACTCTTGGGGAATTTGGAAGAACCGTCATAACGGCCGTTTACTTCCAGCAGATATTTGTCGAGATAATTGTAGTTGACGCGGAAGAATCCTCCACGGATAGCATACTCACTATATGAATCAGTGGCTTTTATCGTACCTGTTCCTGATGACATTGCCGGAACATCGAGTACTGCCTGATTGTATGAGTACGTATCCAATGTCTCTTGATAGCTGGATTCCTGGTTAAAACCAGCCATTACTTTAAAGTGGTGGTTACCGAAGTCTTTGTTATAAGTAGCATATACGTTAATTGAATTATAGTTCGTATGTTGTTTGTACTTTCTCAGATAATCATCTACGAAGGATTTGGAACTTCCTCCCTGGATGGTTGTATAGTCGTATTGTCCGGTGTACCAGTGGTAATCATATATATTTTTATCAAAGGTATATTCAAATACCGCTTCCAGCCCTTTCAGAGGTTTAAGAATGGATTTGAGGAAAATACGCGGATTATCGTTCTTGTTGTTTACTGGGTTTGAGTATAATATCTGGTTGCGGGGAGTGAAGAGAGGCAAATCCTCGTCTGCCAGTGTGTTTACGGAAGCAGGTAGTTCACCTTCCGGATAATAGGAAACCAGACGAGTGTTGTATACTCCTCCCATTCCTCCCGGTGAGGTTTGTAAACTATGGGCATAGCTCATTGTGATCTCCTGTGTAAACCACTTTGTCACGTCGGCAGAAATGAATGAATTGACATTCATGCGTTCGAATTTGTCTCTGTTGGAAATCAGGACACCATCGTTCGAGTTGTAACCTCCCGAGATACGGTACCGGAGTTTATCAGTACCTCCGCTTGCAGAGATGTTGTGTGTCATCTGGAAACTGGTCTCCATAAAATTCTTATATAAATCCTTTTCGTTCAGATAATAAGGAACTCCGGATTCGTCTACATAGATGCCGTCGCCTACTGTGTTGAATGAAGAAGGATCTTTTTGATATGCAGTCAGATATTCCATCCATTTGCTGACGCTAGGTGAACCTAGCGACCAGTATGCGTCAGAGTATCCACAGTCCAGATAGGCTTGCAGATAGTCCATTAAAGGAGCTTGTTTTGGTAAGTTCACTGCCTTGCCGAATGCAAAGTTATTGTTGTAATTCAATTCAAATCTGGAAGCACCTTTCGGACGTTTGGTAGTAACCAGGATAACACCTCCTGCTGCACGTGCACCGTAAATAGCAGCTGATGCAGCATCTTTCAGCACATTGATAGATTCGATGTCTTCCGGATTAATCATGTCGATATCCCCTTCCACATTGTCTATCAATACGAGTGGTTTGATTGTGTTTCCATACGTTCCGTCCGAGTTTTTGACACCTAATGAGTAAGCTCCGCGGATTTGGAAAGACTTGCTGGTTCCCGGTGCATTACCGCCGTTAGAAACGAACAGTCCAGGAACAGCTCCCTGTAAAGCATCGGCAGCATTCAGAAGCGGACGGTCCCCCAGCGCTTCATCCATTTTCACGGAAGAAACTGCACCAGTCAAATTAGCTTTCTTTTGCGAACCATATCCTACAACAATGATTTCATCCAATGTTTTTGTATCGTCTTTCAGTACTACTTTGAAAGAAGTTTGATACCCCACTTGTATTTCTTGTGTTATATATCCTATATAAGAAATACTGAGCGTTGCGTTGGCCGGCAAGTTAATTGTAAAATTTCCATCAATGTCGGTAATAGTACCGTTAGTTGTGTTTCCTTTTTCTAATACAGTGGCACCTATTATCGGCTCACCTGCCGTATTAGTCACATTACCTGTAATCTTTTTGGTCTGTTGGACAGTCGTTGTTACTTCATTCTTACTTGTGAGGTAAGAGTCTGCAAGCGCATTATTCGGATAGAATAGGCTACTGGAAATACCAAGTCCTATAAGAACTAAGGCATTTGTTGTTAATTTATATGCCTCTTATAATATACTTTTTAGGGGGAAATCTTTTTCATATATGCTAATCTTTACTCTGTTAAAACAGTCTTTTATTATTTTTTTTAGTATTACTGCTTGATTTTATAAAAAATGTACTTATATTTGCGAAGTAATGTTATGGAAACCTTATACCAGAAGTGGGAGTTTTTTATATCAGCGAGACGTGAAGATAGTTCATGATTTTGACGCTATATTTCTGATTTATAAACCTATAATTGATGTACTTATGAAAAAAAGTTCTCTGATTGACTTAAATGTATTTCGGAAAGTTCTTATAGTACTTGGTTATTTTCTTATTAATTGTTGATTTCTGTTATTTTATATTGGGGAGTTACATTTTTTGGCGTACCCCTTCCATATAATTGATTTAATAGGCTTTTGATGCTTTATTGAAATCCTCTACTGTACCGGGCAGCTAGTCTCTGTTTATAACCTGAAACCCGGCTTGCTTTAAGTCTTCCCAGTATCCGGGATATGATTTGGTAACGACTTGCGGGTCGGCAATTAGCATATTGGGGTGACAGATTACGGATGGTGCAAACGCCATCGCCATTCGGTGATCTTCATAGGTTGTAATCACTGGAGTTTCTTCCGGTTCACAGCGTTCACCGTTCCACATCAATATACTGTCATTCTCTTCCTCTATAACGTATCCCAACTTTTTAAGTTCGGTTCTCAGGGCGGCAATGCGGTCAGTTTCTTTTATTTTCAGACTTTGCAGTCCTGTGAAACGGAAAGGAATGTTCAACAGAGCACACGTAACGACAAATGTTTGCGCCAAGTCCGGAATATCAACGAAATCTTCTTCCAGTTTTTCCGGTGCTTTACCTGTCTTTTTTAGTTTTACGCCTTGCGGGGTAAACTCCGTTGTTATTCCCAAGCGTGAGAAAACCTCTGCTCCCCGGCTGTCTCCCTGATAACTATTGTGAAACAGTCCTACTAGTTCAATTTCCGCTTCTGGAGATAATGTGGCAATCTGATACCAATAGGAAGCTGCACTCCAGTCGCTCTCTACTTTGAAAGGAACGCTTTTGTAGAATTGTGGGGCTACGGAAATACTGTTGGGGGAGGTCCATACGGCTCTGGCTCCGAAATCCTGCATCAGTTGCAGTGTCAGGTTTATATAAGGACGGGAAATAATTTCTCCGCTCAAATGCAAGGTTAGTCCGTCTTTGAGTGTCGGACCTATCATCAGCAATGCTGAAATGTATTGAGAACTGACATTGCCTTTCAGGGTAATTTCATTCCCTTTCAGTACTGAACCTTTAATACGGAGAGGAGGGTATCCTTCCTTATGGACGTACTCTATTTCTGCTCCCAACTCACGCAGTGCATTGACCAATATCTGTATCGGACGTTGCTGCATACGTGCCGTTCCTGTAATAACCCGTTCTCCCGGAGTCACACTCAGATAGGCGGTAAGGAAGCGCATAGCAGTTCCGGCAGCCATGATGTCAATCGTCTCTTGCCCTTCGGTGAGAGCTTTTATCATTACCTGTGTATCGTCACAATCAGACAAATTTTCCGGTGAATAAATACCTTTACCCAGCGCATTGATAATTAATGCACGATTGCTGATACTTTTGGAGGCAGGCAACTGGATCGTTGCTTTTACCGATGGAGGAGGGATGAGTTTATAGAGCATCATTTCTGTCTTCTTTGGTTTGAGGTGACAAAAATAGTCATTTTCTTTGATTCTTCTTTCTGAAAGTTCAATATTCTGTTGTTTGTCTTGGTTTGTAGCGAGGAAGTTTTATATTTGTGCAATAAAAGTTATCTAAATGAAAATACCGAATATCCGTTTACAGAATCAGCAGTTGCTGAATCCGCTTTTCTGCCAACCGAAAGAGCTTGTGTCTTGGTTGGGAGCTATGCAGGCACAGAATTATTCTATGGTAAAGTGGGCAGTGGGAATGCGTTTGAAGTCAGCAACGATTCAGACCGTAGAGGAAGCATTGCGAAAAGGTGAAATCTTGCGGACTCATGTAATGCGTCCGACATGGCATCTTGTAGCGGCAGAGGATATTCGTTGGATGCTGAAGTTGTCTGCCCGGCGCATCAAGTCGGCTAATGACTCTTTTGCCAAAGGGTATAATTTGGAAATAACTGATGAGCTTTATGCAAAAAGTTATAATCTGCTGGAGAAGATTCTTTGCGGAAACAAAAGCCTGACCAAACAAGAAATTGCTGAGCACTTTTGTTGTTCGGGGATTTTGGTTGAGGCTGATAATCATCGTATGACCCGGTTTATGGTACGTGCCGAGCAGGAAGGCATTGTTTGTAGCGGAGAAGATAAAGGTGGAAAATATACCTATGCTCTTTTGGAAGAACGAGTGCCGCCTGTGCCGGAGATTACAAAAGATGAAGCACTGGCACGTTTGGCCAGGAGTTATTTTCGTAGTCATGCTCCGGCAGTGTTGCAAGATTTTATATGGTGGTCCGGACTGCCTGTATCGGAGGCTAAACAGGCTATCTATTTAATAGAATCAGAATTGACGGCAGAGCAATGGAATGGACAAACATGGTATGTCCATGAGGCTTGCCGGACTCGCGGTAAAGTGTCCGGTCGTTTGCATCTTCTTCCTTCATACGATGAATATCTGTTAGGATATAAAGACCGGACGGATGTTTTGCCGAAAGAGCATTATCCCAAGGCATTTACCAATAATGGATTGTTTTATCCGGTTATTCTTCATGAGGGACAAGTGATAGGAAATTGGAGTAAATCTGCTAAAAAAGGAAGCGCATCAATAGAGTGTTCATGGTTCAGGTCGAATGATTGTGTAGATGAAACTGTGCTGAATCAGGAAAAAGATAAGTATATGCGGTTTTGGCAATAATCTTTTCTCCATTTATTTAGAATAACCGGATTTTTTTAAAACAGAGATAGCGATTCATCGAATCTTCTTACTTGTTTAAGGTGAACGTGTGTAAAGCTATCTACCACTTCATGTTTCCACATTACTTCGAAAGGAATATGTACTCCGTATCCTCCTAAAGATAGGACAGGTTGAATATCTGATTTCAGGGAATTGCCAACCATGACAAGTTCCGAAGGGGTAATTTGCAGTATGTTCAACATTCGCTGATATTCTTTCTCTGTTTTATCGGACATAACTTCGATGTGATCGAAATAGGGAGCTAAGCCGGAACGTTCCAGTTTATTTTCCTGATCGAGCAGGTCGCCTTTAGTAGCAACCACCAGTTTGTACTTTCCTGTTTTTTTTAGTGTTTTCAGGGTTTCTTTGACTCCCGGCAACAGTTCGATAGGCATTTTTAATAATGATTTTCCTAACTCAATAATATGTTGGATATCTGTGGCTGAAATCTTTCGTCCGCTAACTCGCAAAGCCGTCTCGACCATAGAAATGGTAAAAGCTTTGGCGCCATATCCGAGACATTTCAGGTTGTTCATTTCTGTTTGAAATAAAGCGGCCGAAATATCTTCGGGAGTTCCGTAGGACTTTAACAGGTCTGTGTATTGTTTTTCTATATCCTGGAAAAAAGGTTCGTTACTCCACAGGGTGTCATCTGCATCAAAGGCAATTACTTTAATAAGTTCTTTCATCGGTTCTCGTCGTTAATAGGAAATCTTAAATAATATGTTGGGTATTTCGTTGGGCAAAGTTACAATAAAAAAGACGAATAAGGGCGAGTTCCTTGTTTTTAGAATCAAATCCCGGTTTAATTGAATAGAAATCTCTATCTTTGTTACTCATTTTTTAGTTTGGACTTAAATTGAATATGCAACAATGAAAATAGGAGATAAAGTACGCTTCCTTAGTGAAGTAGGTGGCGGAATCGTAACCGGATTCCAGGGAAAAGATTTTGTTTTGGTAGAAGATGCGGACGGCTTTGACATTCCGATGCCGATACGTGAGTGCGTAGTGATAGAAACGGATGACTATAACATGAAACGAAAACCTGGTTCATCGACTCCGAAAACGGAAGGACCTGTCAAGCTCGTAAAACCGGAAATGCCTGTCATTCAGCGTCAACCGGAAGTACGTGGTGGAGATACACTGAATGTTTTTCTGGCTTATGTGCCCGAAGATGCGAAAGCAATGATGACTACTCCTTTCGAGGCTTATTTGGTGAATGATAGCAATTATTATCTGTATTATACTTACTTGAGCGCAGAAGGAAAGGCATGGAAAACTCGTTCGCACGGATTGGTGGAACCTAATACAAAACTGTTGCTGGAGGAGTTTACAAAAGATGTACTGAATGATATGGAACGGGTAGCTGTGCAACTGGTAGCTTTCAAGGATGGTAAAACGGCTGCTATCAAACCTGCCGTTAGTGTAGAAATACGTATTGATACGGTGAAGTTCTATAAACTTCATACGTTCGGTGATTCTGACTTCTTTGAAGAACCAGCTTTAATTTATGATATTGTGAAAGATGATATGCCGGCCAAGCAAGTCTATGTTTCCGCAGAGGAGATCCAAGTTGCTTTATTACAGAAGAAATCTGTTGATAAACCTAAATCGCAGCCGATCGTGAAATCCGGTCATGGGAGTAAGAATGGAATTATCGAAATAGATCTTCACATTGATTCATTGCTGGATGACACACAAGGTATGGGTAATAGTGAGATCTTAAACTATCAATTGGATAAGTTTCGGGAGGTAATGGAAACCTATAAGAACAAGCGTGAACAAAAGATTGTTTTTATTCACGGAAAAGGGGACGGAGTACTTCGGAAAGCTATCATTGACGAACTAAAACGGAAATACAGTAATTGTCGCTATCAGGATGCCTCTTTCCAAGAATATGGCTTTGGAGCTACAATGGTGACTGTTAAATAGGGATATTCCTAGATGTTTGTCGTGAGGAAGCAACAGAACAAAATTGTCGTGATAAACTTGGGGAATTCATAATAAATTCGTTTTTATTGTTTGATGTGCTAAATATACAAAAGAATTACATAAGAGACTATAATAAAAAGAATAAACGTGCTATCTATTTTTATTAGAATGAAATTGAACAAAAGAATGTGACCAGGAAAGGAACGCTGAAGTCTACCACAAAACCATGAAAGATAGAAATAATGACAAATTCTTTTCCGGAACATCGGGTGATGATTGGAAGCGTAGTATCCATAGTTGTAGCTCCACCAACAGAAATAGGGGCTAGTTTTCCGAAATATTTCACTAGTAAAGGCGCTCCGAGTAAGGCTGTAATTTCACGCATGATATTGGAGAGCAATGCAATAGTCCCCAATTCCGGTCCTTTGTATTCGGTGATGAATATACTGGAAAGCGAATAATAGCCGAATCCTGCTCCTATTGCCATACATTCTGATGATGAACGTTGACTCATGAAGAATCCTGCTACGGCACACCCTGCCAGTGTACCCAGTATTGTCATGATAGGCAGGAACATGAGACGGGGATTCAGTGAGCGGAAACTTTTCAGGGTGTTCGGATCATTTCCGATGCTGGTACCTACACAGAACATCAAACCGCAGAGAGCATAATAACTAAGTTTACTGTCAGTAAAGTCGTAAGGAATCAGATGAAAGAATCCGCACAGGGTACCCACGATAAAGAATGAGACGATAATCAGGCTGCCTTTCATGCTTTCGTCTCCTTTCCTCTATTCCTTATATACAATAAGTACCAGAGCCCCCAGGCGAATAATGTGCTGCCGATAACCGCTGCCAGCGTAATAATAAGTGCTTCGAGTCCTAATGTATGCAATCCTTTGACAATAATATCATTGCCACCTACATCAATACCTAGCAGAAATAGCAGTACCCATATAAGGAAAGTGATTATTTTATGTATCCACGTGAGACGTTTGCTACGTAATAGATAACCAAACAGCATCCCCGTCAGCATAATTCCAATGATGATAAACATAGTCTGTACTCGTTTTTGGTTGCAAAGATAGTTGAAAAAGTGCTTTGCTCCTAATTAAAACTGTCGGGAACTTTCTTTCGGATGAAGGAGTTGTTGGAGAATTTAAGGTAAAAGCTGAAATAGGAGGACCGATTGTAGTAAGATTCCCTATTTTATTAATATATTTGGCAGCAAATCAATACAAGATAAATGCGGAGGATAAAACTATATTATTTGTTTTTCTACAGTACGTTGAAAATAAACGTTCCGCTGTCTATATTAGGTGCACTTATTGTATCAAAAGCTGACTGGAGCTTGTTTTGGGAAGCTTTTCCTTATCTATTGGGTGGCTGGGGAATTGTTGCCAGTTTGCTTTATAAGGAGTTTCTTGAAAAGGAAGCCTACTATTTTTATTATAATTCCGGTATTCCGAAGCGGAATTTGATAATTTCCGTATTTGCTGTTTATTGGTTCATTCTCTGGATTATGAAATTATGCATCATTTGCTTGAAATAGATAGTGTTATCAAGAACTTCGGTACCCGGCAACTACTGTCGGATGTCTACCTGAGAATCAATACGGGAGACGTCATCGGATTGTTCGGCAGAAATGGCACGGGGAAATCCGTACTTATGCAAATTATATTCGGTACAATGAAAGCCGACAGGAAGTTTATCCGCTTGGATGGATGCAAAATTCTTCCGGCTCCTTACCGACATTCCGGAACGATTGCTTTCTTGCCGCAGCAAGGTTATCTGCCTAAACATCAAAAAATGAAACAATTGGTACGTTATTATTTGGATACGGATGTCGTGTCTGATTTTTATAAAGATGATGAAGTGGCACAATCGTGTATGGACCGACGTGTCTCACAGCTTTCCGGAGGTGAACGGAGATATCTGGAAGCCAAGTTACTGTTGCTTGGCGACACTAAATTCGTATTGTTGGATGAGCCGTTTGATTATTTATCTTTTCATTTGGCGGATAAACTGATAGAGCTGATAAAAAAGCATTCGGTAAATAAAGGGATTGTGATCAGCGATCATAATTACGGAAAAGTGCTGGAAGTTGTTAACCGGCTCACTCTGATTCGTGAGGGCGTATTGCTGGAGCTTACTGATAAACGTGGACTGGTGGAGCAAGGTTACCTTTTGAGTGAGAGCTACTTATAATATGAATCGTCTGAGTAACTTCCGTGCTGATTCC